>Ga0247839_1007813_pt1 | contig 11570 bp, 9 predicted proteins | sample LaCruzMarch2015__6_FD_192405 | JGI IMG/M metagenome (GOLD analysis project Ga0247839, IMG submission 192405) | Freshwater microbial communities from meromictic Lake La Cruz, Castile-La Mancha, Spain - LaCruzMarch2015_16m | ecosystem: Environmental > Aquatic > Freshwater > Lake | place: Spain...
GACCCAGCTCAGCGGCAATGAGGCCAAGGGCGGACGCGGCGCGATCTCCTGGGTCAACCTGGGTCACGCAACCTCGGCGGACGTCCAGGCGGCCATCGCCGGCCAGACCTTCGACAACCTCTACGAGGTGGGCCCGCTCACCAGTCCGGACGACGGCACCTGCACGGCGGGCTTCACCTCGCTCAACGCCGGCCACGGTGCGGCCAACCACGAGTGCCTCAAGGCCAGGGGCACGGTGAGCGATGCGGTCCTTTCGCGCCTGGAGACCCGCCGCTATGCCGCCATGCACGGGGCGGCGACCGAGTTCCGCAAGGTCGAGGGCTTCACCTTCAATCCGGAGCAGCGCGTCGCCTACATGGCCATCTCCGAGTTGAATAAGGGCATGGAAAACAACACCGGCTCCGATGTCGGCGGACCCAATCAAATCCGGCTCGCCAGGAACGATTGCGGTGCCGTCTATCAGTTGCCCATGGCCGGCCGGGTCAAGGACACCGCCGGCAACCCGATCGACAGCGCCTATGTGGTCGTCCAGATGAGCGGCCTGCTCGCCGGTACCCCGGTGGTAGGGAGCCTCGACAAGGATACCGACTACAAGACCACCAACACCTGCAGCCTGAACGGGCTCGCCAATCCGGACAACCTGACCTACCTGCCCCGCTACAACACCCTCATCATCGGCGAGGACACCGGCAGCGGTCATCAAAACGATGCCATCTGGTCCTACGACCTGCGTGCGGGCAAGCTGACCCGGGTCCTCACCACCCCCTACGGCTCTGAGACCACCTCCCCCTACTGGTACCCGGACCTCAAGGGTCACGCCTATCTGATGGGCGTCGTCCAGCATCCCTATGGCGAGTCCGACACCGGTGCGCCCGGCGCGAACGAGGATGCCAAGCACGGTTATGTCGGCTACTTCAAGTTCCCGACCCTGAAGTAGGCGTCCGCCGCGCTCCCGTCCCGGGCGCCGCACGGCGCCCCGGTCATCCCAAATCCGGCGATTGCTCGCACCAAGACAGAGACACCCTCATGCAAACCCGTAACCTCAAGCCCGGTCTGACCCTGGGCGGTCTGGCCCTGGGCCTCGCGAGCCTGGCCTTTGCGCCGCTGGTCAGCGCTGGCGCCGAGGCCACCGCCACGTCCAAGGTCGTCTTGTCCGTCGACCAGGTCACCGGCGGCGCCCTGACCTACGACTATGACCCGGCGGACGCCGCCGCGGACCGCAGCAGCAGCGGCAACGCCTACGCCAACGCCGCCCAAGACCCGGGCAGCCCCGTGTCCGACACCCTGGACTTCGGGGTCTATGAAATCCAGCAGAGCTTCTCGGAGGCGGGCGCCTACGCCCGCGTCGGCAGCGGCTTCGCGAGCCTGGCCGGCGAAGGATATCTCACCCTGACGAACCTGAGCGCCACCGCCCTGCAAGTCGTCTTCGGCTACGAGATCGACCTGTCGGCCGAGACCAGCGTGACGCCGACCGGCTTTTCCGATGCCTACGCCCGGGCCATGGTGTGGGTCTTCGACGACACCTTTGCCGTGGACCTGACCAAAGTCGTCGAGGCCGACTCCGCCAACGGCGCCCTGGACAGCGCCGCCTACACCGACAGCGGCACCTTCACGGTCGCCCTCGTCCGCAACGAGACCCGGGTGATCCGGGTCCAGACCCAGAGCCAGACGCAGGTCGAGTTCGTTCCGGAACCGGCCCCCCTGGCCCTGCTGGCGCTGGGGTTGGTTGGCCTAAGGATACGGCGTCGCGGGATGCGGTGACCTGCGTCGGTGCCTGTCCACCCGACGGTCGGAACCCTGATCGAGGCCGTCATCGATCCCTGAGCATCGTCGGGTGGACAAGCCCAGCGCAGTCCACCGCGGCGGCAGCGCGACTGAGCGCTTGCGCCGTGTGGCGCACTCCTTCAGGCAGTCCTCGCCCCTGGGCCCGCGGATGCCATTGCGGCAGCGGACCCTCGCGACGCCCCTCAGGCCCTTGTGCGGCATTGCGCACTCGGCCAGGATGCGCATGGCGTATGATCGCAGCGTAACGTTACAACTGTCTTGTTACCGCCAGGCGAGCGCACGCCATGCCCATCCGCACCAAACTCGCCGGCGCACTGATCGCCATCCTGGTGGTCAATCTGGCCGCCAGCCTGTACGGGTTCCACCTGCTGACGCAGGCCTGCGAGCGGGAGGCGAGGGTCCGCGAGGCCAGCACCGCGATCGTCACCACGGCCCTCTCCGCGCAGGTCCACTTCAAGAAACAGGTCCAGGAGTGGAAGAACATCCTGTTGCGGGGGCAGGAGGCAGGGCTCTTCGATGACTATTTCGGTCGCTTCGAGCGCGAGGAGGCGCGCACGCGCGCGATCCTGGATCAACTGATCCGGTTACTCACCGACCATGGGCAGTCGCCCGCCATGGCCGAGGGCTTCCGGGACGCGCATCGGCGACTGGGAGAGCAGTACCGCGCCGCGCTCGCAGGCTATCGTGCGCCGGAGCCCAATTCACAATCGGAGGTCGATCGCCGGGTGCGTAACATCGATCGGGAGCCGACCGACCTGATCGACCAGCTCGTGACCGCCGTGCTCGCCCACAAAGAACGCACACTGCTCGGCATCGACGCGGCGACCCTGGTGCTCCAGCGGCAGGTCCTGCTCGTGATGGTCGGCGTCATGAGCGTCGCGGTCTTCTTTCTCATCTGGCTGATCGACCGTCGCATTGGACAGCCCATCGCGATGGCCACGGCGATCGCCCGACGGATCAGCACCGGCGATTTCTCCACCCCCATCCCGGTGCGCGGCCTCGATGAACCCGCCCAACTGCTGGCCGCGCTCAAGACGATGCAGGAGAGCCTGACCAGATCCCAAGCGGATCTCCGCCAGAGCGAGGCCCGCTCGCGCCTGCTCCTGGAGGCGACCGGCGAGGGCATCTATGGGGTCGACACCGACGGGCGCTGTACCTTCTGCAACCCCGCCGGTGCGCAGATGCTCGGCTACCGGACGCCGGAAGAACTCCATGGCCGCCACATGCACGAGACCGCGCACCATTCGCAGGCCGACGGCAGCCATTATCCCGTCAACCGTTGCCAGGCCACCGCGACCTATCGCGAGGGGATCGCGGCCCGGGTCGATGACGAGGTATTCTGGCGCGCGGACGGCAGCCGGTTCCCCGTCGAATACCACGCCAACCCCATCCATCAGGACGGCAGCCTGGTCGGCGCGGTCGTCATCTTCTCCGACAACAGCGCCCGCAAGGAGGCGCAAGCCGCCTTACGCGCGGCGCACGACGCGCTGGCGCAGGAACGGGCAACACTCGCCGAACGGGTGCGCCGGCGTACGCTGGAACTCGATCGAGCCAACGCCCAGTTGGCCCGCACGGCACAGGCGAAGGACGAGTTCCTCGCGGCCATGAGCCATGAGCTGCGCACCCCGCTCACCGCCATCCTCGGGCTTTCCGAGACCATGGGCGACGCGCTGCTCGGCGCCCTGACCACCCAGCAGGAGCGGGCGGTCAACATCATGCACGAGAACGGCGCCCATCTGCTCGAACTCATCAATGACATCCTGGACATGTCGCGGGTCGCCTCCGGGCAGATGCAGTTGCACCGGGACCAGGTACCAGTCAACCAACTCTGTGATGCCGGCCTGCGTCTGATCGGCCCGGCGGCCAGGCGCAAGGAACTGACGGTCTCGACCACCTGCGACCCCAGGGTCCGTCTGGTGCTGGGCGACAGCCGCCGGCTCAAGCAGATGCTGGTCAATCTGCTCGGCAACGCCGTCAAGTTCACGCCGCAGGGTGGTGCGATCGGGCTGGACGTCACCGCCAACCCTGACCGGCGAGAACTGCGGATCGGCGTCTGGGACACGGGGGTCGGCATCCCGGCGGACCAGTTCGAGCGCCTGTTCCAGCCCTTCGTCCAGTTGGACAGCCGGCCGGCGCGCCAGTATGACGGCAGCGGGCTCGGGCTGGCGCTCGCCTCGGCGATGGCCGAACTGCACCAGGGCCGGATCGAGGTACAGAGCGAAGTGGGGCGGGGCAGTCGTTTCGAGATCGTCCTGCCCTGGGACCCGCAGGCGCAGAGCGCTGAGCAACTCCGACCGGAAGAAGGGCGACCCGATGACGTCGATGTCCAGGCCGCGCCGCTGGTGCGGCCGCGGGTCCTGCTGGTCGAGGACAACGAGAGCAACCTGGAGATGCTGTCGACCTATCTGCGCATCAAAGGCTGCGAGGTGCTCGCCGCCCGCACCGGCGCCAGTGCGATCACCCTGGCCGGCGACCAGGGCCCCGATCTCATCCTGATGGATGTCCAGATGCCCGGGATGGACGGACTGGAGACCACGCGACGCCTGCGTATGGCCCCGGCGCTGCGGCGCACCCCCATCATCGCACTCACCGCGCTGGCCATGCCGGGCGATCGGGAACGCTGCCTGGAGGCCGGGATGGATGACTATCTGAGCAAGCCGGTCGGGCTCAAGGAACTGTACGACACGCTCACCCACTGGATCAGGCGTACCCGCGCGGCCTGATTCTTCGTGTGCATAGCACCGCGCGCCCGGAGTCCGACTGGAGCCGGTGTCAACTGGGGCAATGCGCGCACCAGCTCGGCGCTGATGCCCCGCGGCGGCCGACACAGCCGCCGCGCCGACCTGATCGGTCACTTGCACGTAACCAAACCGTAACCGCTCGCGGTTAGGCTGCCTGGTTACGGCCGGCACCTTCGACCATCGATTGATTCCGTCCGAGCGCGCACCCTCAAGTCCAACGCACCGCAAGGTGACTCAATGACACCGACAATGACACCGATCGAGAAGGTCGAGGCACTCTACGACGAACTCGTGGCCTGGTACGCCCAGGGCCAGGATCGCGAGACCAGGGCCGCCGCCAAGCTGCTCATGGTCGCCTTGCTCAAGCTCAAGGAGCACGGCGGATTCGGTTGGCAGGGCCTCGTCGAGGACTATGTGCTCATGCTGAAAAACGACCCGGAGCGCTACCAACGCGTACTCGACGCCAACCGCGGCGAGAGCAAGCCGGGCTGACCTGGCCGGCGGTCGAAGTCCACCTCAGTGTGCCTTGGTCATCGGTGCGGCCGACCGTCATCGGTCCGCGCCGCGGACCCGCGGGGGCCTTGACCATCGTTCCGGCCGCCCCGGGCCGGAGTCCAAGGCTTCAGCCTTGGATGGACAGGATCAAGGCGGCCTTGATCATAACCCCGGCCAAGCCGCACCGGCGAGCGCACGCGCTTAAGGCCGCGCGGACGCTGGGAGCGCCGCACCCCAGTGCGGCGCGGCCTCGCGAATGATCGCGGCGTTGCGTTCTGCGGATAGGCCGCGCCGCACTGGGGTGCGGCGCTCCCGGTGGCCGGAATGATGATCGAGGCCCCCGCGGGTAGGGCCGCGCTCGGTAGGGTCCGCTGTGCGGACCGGCGGCCCCCCAGTCAGTACCCTGTGCCCTGGCCCGTTGTTGCGTTATCATTCGGCCCGTCGCCCCGCCTCAAGCAACGAGAGCACATGACCGACGCAACGCAATTCGATGGACGCCCCAGCTCAGCCCCGCCGATCGCCGTGTCTTCCTTTCCGGCAGTCGTTGAGCATGCCTGCTATCTGATCTATCCGCTCCCGGTCGGCGAACAACCGATGGGGCCAACCCTGACCCTCGGCGATTTAGCCAACACCCACGCCTCGCCGGCAGCGGGCGGCAAAGCCGCGGCGACTCGCTGGCTCGCCCCTGAGGCCCTGGCCACCATCACCGATGAGCGGCGCGCCCGCCCCGTTTGGGAGGCCGGATCGCTGGCGCCCGGCGACGATCTCTATCCCCATGTCCAAAGGCTGCTGGGAGGCGGGACGTCCGCGGCAGCGGACGTACTGCCGAGCGCAGAGAGTGTCCCGTCCCCGAAATCTCACACCTGCGTCTGGCGCCTTAGCGAGTCCGGGCGCAAGTTGGTCCAGGGTCAACGCCTCGACTGGTTGCATCTGTCCCAGGATCTCGTCCCACTGGCCGCGACCGCTATCGGCCTCGTGGTCGCTGTTGTCGCTGCGCTGGTGACGGCGATGACCGGGAGGCACCCGCACGGCCTTGCCGAGCATGCGCAGCACGAGACGGTTATTCATGCGGCCCACCACTGATTAGTTGAGCCACGGAATAGCGACTCCGAAAGCCGTGGAAACCGAAAGCATAAAGGCCGAGAGGCAGCGTGATGCCGATTGGAGCGAGCGCGAGCGGATTCAGCGATATTACAAGAAGGCGCTGGATTACCAGAAGGAACATCCGGAGGCAGCGCTGGCTGAGGCCAGAAAAGCGGCCGAGGCAATCTGCAAGAATATTCTCAAGAAGAACAAGTTAGATCCTGGCAAGGCCACGCTTCAGCGACTTCTCGAGAAACTCACTTCTGAACGATTACTCAAAGACATTGATTTACCGCCACTACTGACCATTCAAAAGTATGGGAATCTTGGTGTGCACGATCGGGAAGGAGAACCAAATGAGATTACGGCGGAGTATATACAGCCATGCATCTCCGCCCTCTCCGCGGTCGTTAAATGGTTCTTAGACGGATACAATCCGGACCCGAACGTCGAACTGAATCCCGCAATACACCAATCGGCACGGCAACCGCAAAAAAGCAGAAGGTGAGCCGGTTGCGCATTCCGCAATGCCCGGTCTTTCGGCACCGGTCGATCCCAAGGGGACGCTGCAGCCCAGCGTCGGGCGAATCGCGGACCTCGATGCAGCTTCATAGTCGATTGTACCAACTCATGCAGAGATTAACGGGTTCTGGCATTGGGTTCATTCCAGGCTAAAGCGATCAGGACAAGAAAGCGGAAAGAAGGCATATCAAGAATGGCATAAACATATCCAGGATATCCATCATGCAGCGCCTATTATATGGCTCTTATATGTGTTTATCGCGCTCTCTGTGCTCTATGTGCTCGCTACTTGGATTGCACCGTTTAGTGATGATCATCTAGCCCGGGAAACCATACTTCGTATACATGGCTCCAATACTATAGGCGCCAAGCTCGCCCCAGCCCTGGCCGAGGCGTTTCTGAAGAAGTTGGGGGCGGATTCAGTCAAGGTCGATACGATTGCCCCTAAGACCGAGATGAATGTCGAAGGGACATTTTTGAGCAAGGGGCTCATTCAAGTGATCGAGGTTCGGACGCATGGGTCAAGAGCCGGCTTCCAGGGTCTTGAGAGCGGCGCGTGCGATATCGCAATGTCCTCGACCACGATAACAACAGAACAAGCCGCGGAACTTGCTTTCCTGGCACCCAACGGAGGAATGACCGGTGTGGCCAGCGAGCATGTAGTCGGCCTAGAGGGGGTTGCTGTCGTCGTCAATGTTGCCAATCCCTCGGTTTCGAGTCTGAGTTTAACGAAGCTCTCCGATATCTTCTCCGGACGAATAAGAAACTGGAGAGAGCTTGGCGGCCCAAACGCACCGATCGTCCTCCACGGCAGAGACGAACAATCCGGAACCCACGAAACCTTTCAAAAAATCGTCCTGCGTGAGCGGCAGATCGACGGTGCGGCTAATCGGTCGGACAGCAACGACAAGGTATCCGATGCCGTTAGCGCGAATCAGTATGCCATAGGATACTGCGGTTTTCCCTATGTCAAGCTTAACAGGGTTCTGGGAATCAGCGACGGCGGTCAAACGCTGCGTCCGACGCCCTTTACGATAGCGACGGAAGACTACCCAATCACTCGACGACTCTATTTTTATACGCCGGAGTCGCCACGGAATGCCTACACGCAGAGTTTCGTCGCATTCGCGCTGGGTGTGGAGGGGCAGGGCTATGTAAAAAAGAGCCAGTTCGCGGACCTCACGATCACGGCAATAGAGCCTGTGGTGAGCACCGATGTGGCCGCTCACGAACGGGCCGTTGTCGATGCGTATATGCAAGCGGTACGAGGTTCGCGCAGATTGTCGCTGAACTTCCGGTTCAAGACCGCGAAGTATGACCTCGATAGTAGAGCACTGCGCGATCTCGACCGCATGGTGGATTTCTTGCTGGAGAACGGCGGACCAAACGGTGAAGTGATATTGGCGGGATTCGCCGACAGCGACGGGGACTACCAGAGGAACTGCGACCTTTCCTTGCATAGAGCCCAAGCGGTCCAAACAGAGCTTCGGTCGCGGGGAATTAACGCTCGTCAGTCTCTGCCGGTCTGCGAAGAGATGCCCGTGGCGTCCAACGATTCGGAATGGGGCAAAGGAAAGAACCGGCGGGTCGAGGTATGGATCAAATGACGGGCGCGAGCATGATCCAGGCCCCGCGAAGGCTCGACCGGCGGTGAGCGAGGCGACTCGACCGGCGGTCGACGCTTTAGCGGGCGGCGGCGCGTCCGGCTGAAGCCTCGACCTCCGGTCTGTGGGATGGGTACAAAGTTATCCGGAGTTCACCACTCAATGCTCGAATTCACTTCCGGCCATGAGCCGCGCGGTTGCCGTACCGGACAATTAGTTGAGGACAAGTAGTTGAGCCTGGTCCCATATCCCCCTCCCGACGGCCTCGCTCATGGTTCCGGCCGCGGTGAAGCCTCAATCGCACTGGACGCCGAGGCTTTATCGTAAAGGTCGCGCAGCGACGCTGTGGGAGCGGCTTCAGCCGCGACGGGCGGCGCGGGGAACGCGGCATCTGCGTTGGAAGCCGAGCAGACCGAGGCCAAGGCCGAGCAGCAGCAGCGCCGGGGGCAGGGGTGCGGCCGACTCACCATAGGCGTTCATGGTGAGATCGATGCGGGCACTCTCGTCCGGGAGCAACTCGATGGTAAAGGCGGCGCTGTCGGTCAGCGGCGCCCCGACACGGGTGCCGAGTGGATCGTCGGTCAGGGTCCGGGACAGGGTATCGGGGCCAGCGGTGACGACACCGTCGATGAAGAGATCGAAGAAGGCCTCGGCCAGGGCGTCGGCGCTGGCGCCATCCAGACCGGCGCCGACGGCGAGGTTGTAGGCCAGGGCGTAGCTGAGGCGGATGGTCGCGGCACTGCCATTGAATAGCGCGATGCTCAGGTCGGCCTGGGTGGCACCGCCGGCGTCGCCCTGGCCGACGGTGGCGGCGCCGATGCTGGTGTCGAAGCCAAGGCCGAGGGTCAAGGGGTCGTCGGTGAAGGTGATATCGGCGGTGCCGGAGGCGCCGCCGGTGAGGTGCCGGTTGGTGCCCTGGCTGCCGGTGATCGTCAGACCGCCGAGTCCGCCCGGTGCAGCGATGCCGGTGAGGCGCAGGACGGCGGAGGCGCTCGCGTCGAACGCGCCGGCGGCGGCCGGCTGGGCCGCCAGGCTGGCGAGGGTCAGGGCCAGGCCGACGGTGAGGGCGCGCAGGCGGTTGGTGGCGTGTCGCATGGTGGTGATCCGCTGTTGAAACTTTGGGGGGCGCGGGCGCGGCGGCGCGGCCGGGGGCCGCGCCGCTGTGCGTCTACAGGCCCATGCAGTTGGCGTAGAAGGTCACCGTGGCGGGCCAGTCGGAGAAGATGCCGACGATGCCCACGTCCTTCGCGAGCACGTCCAGGGTGCGCAGGATGTCGCCCTCGCGGTTCACGACACCGTTGATGCTTTGGTAATACCAGCCGCCGTGGTCGCTGTCGGCGAGCCGGCCGCTGCGCTCCAGGGTCCAGGCGATGAGCTTCAGCCCCGCGGCCTTGGCGTCGAGCGCGTATTGCGACGGGACTATGTCGCCGCCGGCCGCGGTCAGCAGTTGCCACAGCGGCGGTGCTACGTAGTTGATGCCCTCGGCCTTGTAGCCCTGCAACTCGGCGGCGCCCGGGACATCGGCGATGGAATCGGCATCGTCGAGATAGACCGCCTGGGCGCCGTATTGCGGCTCATTGGCGATCCAATAGCGGATGTCCGCGATCTGGAAGGATTGCGGGAAGACCTCCTGCGGGCGCACGCCGCCAGCGCGCAGTTCGTCGATCAACTGCTGGGCGTATTGCTCCTGCGTGTAGTCCGGGGTGGCGTCGCCATCGCTGTCGAAGGGCATCGCGACGCTCGGCGCCTTCAGCTCCGGGGTCAGCTTGACGCGCAGGGTCTTGAAGAGTTCGACGCTCTCGGCGTGGGTCAGCAGGGTGCCGCTGGTCGGGCCGGCGTAGAGGTCGGTGCGCCAATCCGCGGTGCCGCCGAGGTATTGCTCGGGGGTGCGGGCATTGGGGTCGGCGGCGTCCATCTTGCCGCGCAGGGTCCTGAACTCGGCCAGGGTAATGTCGCTGGTGCAGCACGCCGCGCCGGCCGCCTTGGTGCGATTGCCGGCGGCGTCGTATTCAGCCGGGCTGAACGGCTGCGTGCATTTCTGGTTCAGTTCGGTGGCGACGATGTTGGTGGTGGTGTGCAGGTCGCACTGGGAATGGCGGCAGACCAGTTGCTTGTCCTTGGTAAAGGTCACATCGCATTCGATGATGCCGGCGCCCTGGCGCGCGGCGGCGACATAGGACTGCAGCGTATGCTCCGGGAACTGCAGCGCCGCGCCGCGATGGCCGATGGAGAAGGCGCTCTTGCGGAAGGTGCGGGCGGCACAGCCGGCGAGGGTGGACTTCAGGGGGCCGGCGGCCATGTCGTCGATCAGAAAGAAGGGCCGCGGGCCGACCTGCGCGGTGGTGTTGATCCCGCGGTACTGATCGAATTGGCCCGCCTGGACCAGGCTGCTGGAGACGGGGCTGAGGCCGATCAGGCACAGGGCGCCGACGGCAATGGGTCGCAAGACGGACATGGGGCTCTCCTCGGATCGACGGGCAGGAAGGTGGCGGCCGCGGGTCGCGACGGGGACAGTTGCCGCCGGTCGGGTCGGTCTTGCGGCGCGCGCCGCGCCCCGCGGTGACGCAGCCGGATCCTAGCAACCAGGCATGACGTCCGGATAACGGTAAGATGACGATGCCTTGCGGGAAACCGGCGACAGACCACAGTTTTCTGCTACTTTGAAGTCAAGTCATCGCTGCCGTCAAGGTCTCCACATGCCGCGACACGCCCGGATCGTTGCCGCCGGTTACCCAATGCATGCGATTCTGCGCGGCATCGCCCGTGGCGCCATCTTCTTCGCGGACACCGACAGCCGGAACTTCCTGGAAGCGTTGGCGGAACAAGCCGTCGCAGCGTCGGTGCAAGTACATGCTTACGTCCTCGTGCGTGCGCGGATGGCCAATGAGCCGGGAGACTATCCATGGTCAAGCTACGGCGCCAACGCGCTGGGGCATGGCGATCCAGTCGTCACCCCCTCACCCGCTATACCGCGCGCTGCACGATTCGGACGACGGCCGGCGCGCGGCTTACCTCAGCCTCTTCGCCGACTGTCTGCCGGACTCCGTGTTGTCCGCGATCCGAGATGCCACCAACGGCGGGTTTGTTTTCGGTAGCAGCCGGTTTGAGAAACAGATTGCCCCAATGCTGGGGCGGCGCACCTGGCCGGGCAGATCGGGAAGACCAAAGAAGCCTCGCCCCGATAACAATCAACTCGATTTACCGATCTAGATCGGAAACCGTGGTCGGGGAGTAAGCCGGGTTCTTGTCGTCGCTTAGGCCGAAGTTTGTGTTCTCTGTTGCCGCCTGGTTTCCCGGCGGTGCCACGCTATCTCTGCCATACGACGATTCGTTCCCGGCT
>Ga0247839_1007815_pt1 | contig 11569 bp, 10 predicted proteins | sample LaCruzMarch2015__6_FD_192405 | JGI IMG/M metagenome (GOLD analysis project Ga0247839, IMG submission 192405) | Freshwater microbial communities from meromictic Lake La Cruz, Castile-La Mancha, Spain - LaCruzMarch2015_16m | ecosystem: Environmental > Aquatic > Freshwater > Lake | place: Spain...
CCAGAGGATGAGCCAATACATTAGTGATAAGGCAGCGATATAAATTGGGTCGCCGTGTCCAAATGAAGAGATTGACTCTATAAATGACTTGCCATGCAGCAGTCCATCAATTCCAGATTCGGCAAAACTCAGTGCAATCACGATGCCGAGATAGACTATGGAATGCCAAAAGAGTGATTTAATTAGGCCACGATTGGCTTCCACATTTAATGGAAAGATTGCTTTACCGATCATCATGAATTTAGCGCACAAGCCCGCTTTAATGATGGCAAGACCAAAGGGGGTAATCGGAATAGCCTCTTCTCGTAATACCGCAAAGGTAAAGAATGCAATCGCGCAGAACCAGGCAGCAAAATACAGAGCTAGAAGTGAGGCTTGAACAAATTCATCCTTGACCCGGTGGCGAAGGCTTTCTTTTACTTCTTTAATAGGGGGATTAGGTGTGTTCATCGCCGAATTGTAACGATCTTCTTGCCTGGCGATTGCTTTGATTTATTCTTGAGGGATGAATATTCACAGTGATTTTGCCGAGCGCATTGTTTTACAGACGGATGCACTGGTATGGCAAGCTTCGCCTCAGGCCGGTGTTATGCGTAAGTACCTCGATCGCGTAGGCGATGAGGTGGCCCGCGCAAGCTCGATTGTCCGATATGAGCCGAATACATCATTTGCACAGCATGCCCATGATGGGGGCGAAGAGATCTTGGTGCTCGATGGCTGCTTTTCGGATGATAAGGGTGATTATTCTGCTGGAATGTATTTGCGCAATCCACCTGGTAGCCAGCATGCCCCTTTTTCAAAGGATGGCTGTACCTTGTTTGTAAAGTTACGGCAATTTGAGCGGTCGGATCACCAAGAACTTCGTATCAATACCAAAGCTAGCGATTGGTACCCCGGGCTAGTGCCCGGGCTATCGGTGATGCCGCTACATGAGCATCAGGGTATCAGTACGGCTTTAGTGCGCTGGGCTCCCAATACGGTATTTAATCCCCATGTTCATCCGGGCGGCGAGGAAATTTATGTCCTGGATGGCGTATTTCATGACGAGTTTGGGGTCTACCCCAAGGGGAGCTGGATTCGTAGTCCCCGATACAGTAAACACGCCCCCTTCACTGGAGCGGAGGGCGCACTCATTTACGTCAAGGTAGGGCATTTACTCTAGGATAAAATACGAATGAGTGCCACCTCATAATCAGTTCTTACATAACAAAAAAAATGAAATACAACTTGCAACTGACTTTTCAATATGGCCTCACCATTTTTCTGAGTGCCTTCTTGCTATTTCAGGTTCAGCCCCTGATTGGAAAAATGATACTGCCATGGTTTGGTGGCTCCGCATCGGTTTGGACAACCTGCATGCTGTTTTTCCAAGCCACCTTGCTATTTGGTTATATCTATTCGCATTGGATTGTGAAGGCGCTCAGCCCTTATCGGCAGAGCATATTGCACATCGCATTACTGCTGATTAGCTTGTCGTTGCTGCCATTGGCCGCAAGTGAGGCATGGAAGCCTACCGGCAGTGAAAATCCGACTCTACAAATCTTAGGCCTTTTATTCGTCTCGATCGGCTTGCCATACTTCGCTCTTTCAACAACTGGACCACTGATTCAGGCTTGGTTTGCACGTGAGCTTACAGGTGGTGTTCCATATCGCTTGTTTGCTCTGTCTAATTTTGGATCCATGCTGGCTTTATTGGCTTACCCCATTGCCTTTGAACCTATGCTGCCAACGCAATGGCAATCATATTGTTGGTCGGCTTTGTATGCCATCTTCGTTCTTACTTGTGGCATCTTGGCATGGCGCAATCGCAATAGTATCGCACTGATTGAGGCAGAGAAAGAATCAGTAGCTGCACCCACCGCACTGCATTTATTGACTTGGATTCTGTTGGCAGCATGCCCTTCGATCCTAATGGTGGCGGATACCAGCTTCTTAACTGAAAACATTGCGCCCGTCCCAATGATCTGGGTTGCCCCTTTGGCGCTTTATCTCCTGTCTTTTATTATTTGCTTTGAGGGTAGCGGTTGGTATCAGCGGAAGTTGTTCTTGCCTCTATTGGTAGCCTCGCTCTTCATTCTGGCTTATTTGCCTACGCTTGGCTTAAATGAGCTACCGGTGATGATTTCGACGGGCGTTAATTTGTTTTCATTCTTTGTGGTCTGCATGGTTTGCCATGGCGAGTTGGCGGCCCAGCAGCCCAACTCACGTTACCTGACTACCTATTATTTGATGCTGGCTGTTGGCGGTGTGATGGGCGGTTTCTTTGTGGGCATTATTGCGCCATATTGGTTCACAGAAAATTATGAGCTATCCATTGGTATCGTATTAACGGGCATTGTGGTTGCATTGGTTTTTTTATCCCATGCACGGTTTAAAACGAAACAAATTAAGTTAACGGTTGCCGCCGGTATTGCTTCCTTTCTGGTGCTCGTTAGCGTGATTCGCATTGACGATCATTCCCACGACATTGCCGGCATTGAGCTCAGCCAGCGTAATTTTTATGGCACCCTAAAGGTGTATGTGGATGAGGCCCGTGGTTATAAAACCATGCAGCACGGTCAGATTAGCCATGGCAGTCAGTTTACCGACCCTGCTAAAGCCCAAGAACCAACCACGTATTATGTTCGCGAGAGCGGGGTAGGGCAGGCTATCTTAGTAAAGTCCCAATCCAGTCAGCCCATTAAAGTCGGCGTGGTGGGCTTGGGAGTTGGTACCCTAGCCGGGTATGCGCGCAAAGGTGATGTGTATCGCTTTTATGAAATTAATCCGGACGTAATTGATGCTGCCCAAAAGCACTTTACGTTTTTATCCAATAGCGCCGCCAGCATCCAGCATGTATTGGGTGATGCACGCTTGCGCTTAGAGCAGGAGCCCAATCAGCAATTTGATGTGCTGGTGATTGATGCCTTTTCGGGAGATTCCGTACCCATTCATTTATTGACCAAGGAAGCATTTACGCAATACTTTAGGCACTTAAAGAGCGACGGCATCCTTGCGTTGCACATAACCAATCGCTTTTTAGATTTAAAGCCGGTAGTAAAAACAGCTAGTAATGCTTTTGATCAAGATGTGAAGGTAGTGCGCTTTGCTGCATCAGAAACCAAGGTGGGCTACCGGTCAGAGTGGGCGCTGATTAGCAAAGACAAAAAAGCATTTCGGGATATTCAATTCGTCAATGCGCAGGAAATTGATACTCCAAAAGAATTCAATCTGTGGCGTGACGATTACAGTAGCCTTTTGTCCATCATCAAATAGGCAGGTGGATCTGATTGAATCTTCGCTCGATACGTGACCGCAACGATTTTTGACTAATCTTCATCTCATTATTCAATGACTTCATCTGCCACGCCACTGGAATTTGACACCATCATTGTCGGTGCAGGTAGTGCGGGCTGTCTTTTGGCTAACCGGCTCTCTGCCGACCCAAAACACCGGGTACTATTACTTGAAGCTGGCGGTGAAGATGATTGGTTTTGGATTAAGGTTCCCGTAGGTTATTTATTTACGATTAACAATCGGCGAACGGATTGGTGTTTTAAAACAGAAGCGGATCCTGGATTGAATCAACGTTCGATTCATTACGCCAGAGGCAAGGGCATCGGTGGATCATCGTCCATCAACGCCATGATTTATATGCGCGGGCAGGCCAGCGACTATGCGCGCTGGTCAGAGCTGACAGGCGATCCCACATGGCAATGGGATAGAACCCTAGAGACTTATAAATCACTCGAAGATTACTACGCCGGCGCTAATGCATGGCACGGCGACTCTGGCGAGATGCGGGTGGAGCGGCCCCGCGTGCAGTGGGACATTCTGGATGCGTGGCGTGAGGCAGCCAATCAGCAAGGAATACCGAAGATTGAGGAGTTCAATCGGGGCGATAACGAAGGTTGCGCCTACTTTCAGATGACGCAAAAGCGAGGAGAGCGTTGGTCGATGGCCGATGCCTACTTGCACCCCATTAGAGATCGCAAAAATCTAACCATACTGACCAAGGCCCAGGTGTTGCAGTTAAAACTACGTCCCATTAGTGCCACAAGCTTAAATCAACATCGCTTCACGCAATCGGCTTGGCACGTTGCTCAAACGGAAGTGTATGGATTGGATTTTTTGCATGATGGTGTTCGCAAAACAGCCCTGGCCCAAGATCAGGTTATCCTCTCGGCCGGATCGATTGGATCGCCGCACCTAATGCAGATTTCAGGGATCGGATCAAGACCCCATCTTGAGAGCATTGGCGTTAAAACCCAGGTAGAGCTACCTGGCGTTGGTGAAAATCTGCAAGATCATTTACAAATACGCACTGTATATCAGGTTGATAACTGCAAAACCGTCAATACACTCTATAAAAATTGGCTAACCCGAATTGGTATGGGCCTGGAGTATGTGTTTAAGCGGACTGGGCCATTGACGATGCCACCATCTACGTTGGGTGCGTTTACGAAAAGCGACCCCAGTCAGACAAGTGCCAATATTGAATGGCATGTGCAGCCTCTATCCTTGCCTAAATTTGGCGAGCCACTGCATCCATTTAATGCGATTACGCCAAGCGTATGCAATTTACGCCCCAGCTCGCGTGGCTGGATTAGGGCGGTATCGCCTGACGCCCTGCAAGATCCGCAGATTCATTGCAACTACCTATCTACGCCCGATGACATGGCGGTAGCTGTTGCCAGCCTAAGGATTACTCGGGAGATTATGGCCAGCCCTGCGCTCCAGCCGTTTAGTCCTAAAGAGGTGTTGCCTGGACCTGATATTCAAAATGATGCGGACTTAGAAGAGGCGGCCCGAAATTTAGGGACTACCATTTTTCATCCAGTTAGCACCTGTGCTATGGGTAAGGTAGATCAATACGGTAAAGCCGAAAATCCCAATACAGTACTTGATTCAGAATGCCGTGTCAGAGGCGTTGCTCGGCTGCGGGTCATCGATGCATCTGCCATGCCTTGCATTACCTCTGGCAACACCAATGCTCCTGTTATGTTGATTGCAGAGACAGTTACAAGAAAGATGCTTGCAGAGCGAGCATAGTATCTGGGTAGTAAAAAAAGACTAGCCTCTACGACGTAAAAGAATCAGTGCACAATTGCTTTTTGAGCTAGTTTCCTACGTTTATTAAGCAGCCAAGCGGTATGGATTCGGGTGAGGACCATGATTGGCCACAGTGAAGCGCAAAGTAGAACCCAGAAAATACGACTTTCAAAGAATGGGTTTTCTTCTGAGCCTTTCGCCGTGTGAGGTCCCTCGCTAAATAGGTGACGCTGCGAAAACGTCGCAAACCCAAAACAGGCACCAAAGAGTATGAAAAGGCTGATATAAACCGAGTCGCTCATCATTTTTACCTCACAGCAGTTGTGTAAAGTAAATATTACATTAAAGATGTAAAAGAAAAAGCCCCTTATTTTCTAAAGGGGCTTTTGATGTATTTGGCTCCTCGACCTGGGCTCGAACCAGGGACCTACGGATTAACAGTCCGGCGCTCTACCGACTGAGCTATCGAGGAATTGCGTAAGCCAATATCATACAACATCTTCCATTTTTGCCTTAAATATGATCCATATCGACCTACGTGTAATGTTGTACCTGATGCTAGCTGCCTTACTCTGGGCGGGCAATGCCGTGGTTGGTCGGATACTGGTTGGCGAGATATCCCCCTTGCTGCTGAGTACCTTGCGGTGCTTGGTGGCCATCGCAGTGTTATTGCCATTCGGCGTATCTATTTTGAAAGCCAATAGCGCACTCTGGGCGAATAAAAAACGCTTTCTCTTACTCGGCTTGTTTGGGGTGGGCGGATACAACATGCTGCTCTACTTGGCGATTCAGACATCAACCCCCATTAATGTGACCTTGATCGGGGCAAGCATGCCCATTTGGATGCTATTGATAGGCGCTTTGTTTTTTGGTAACCGACCGAACGGCTACCAAGTCATTGGAGCCTTGATTTCTATTTTGGGGGTATGCGTTGTTCTCTCGAGAGGGGATTGGCTAGCCCTATTGCAAGTCCAGTTTGTATACGGTGATTTGCTGATGGTGTTAGCTACCATTCTTTGGGCGTTTTACAGTTGGATGCTGACAAAACCAGGAAGCAGTTCGGAGCGCAGTTGGTCTTGGAATGCCTTCTTACTCGCCCAAGTTTTATTTGGCTTGCTTTGGTCTTCTGCATTTACCGTAATGGAGTGGCAGGGGGGTTATATGCATTTTGAGCCCAGTATTTTGGTCTGCGTACTGATTCTGTATGTGGCCATCGGGCCATCCTTGATTGCATACCGCTGTTGGGGTTTGGGCGTTTCCAAAGCAGGGCCAACGGTAGCAGCTTTCTTTGCTAATTTCATACCCCTTTTTACTGCCATTCTCTCCACGTTGATTCTCGGAGAATCCCCCCAGGGCTTTCATGGGCTCGCCTTTTTATTGATTGTGATTGGTATTGGCTTATCGGCAACATTAAAACCAAAAGAGCGTATTTCGAACTAAGATAGCAATATGAAAACCAGTAAAAAAACCTCCGTACGCATTCCTAAAATACTCACGATTGCTGGCTCGGATAGCGGTGGTGGAGCAGGTCTGCAGGCGGATCTCAAGGTGATTACCGCCCTAGGTGGATACGGCATGACGGTGGTGACTGCAATCACTGCGCAAAACACCCTTGGCGTGACTAAAATTCAGGGGATCGATCTGGATGTGATTGAGGCGCAAATTGATGCGGTAGTCAGCGACATCGATGTAGATGCAGTGAAGATTGGCATGCTTTCCAGCCCCGAGATTGTCTACTGCGTTGCTGCGGCATTGCGTCGTCATGCAATCAAAACCATCGTACTGGACCCCGTCTTGCGTGCAACATCGGGCGCAAGCTTGGGAGGCGATGCAACCGCGCGCGCCATGCGCGAGGCTTTGTTTCCGCTGGCAACCGTGATTACGCCGAATATGGAAGAGGCCTCCATATTGCTTGGCCGTCCAATTTCAGAACCTGCCGACTTTGAGCAGGCGGCACGGGATTTGATCGAAATGGGCCCGGACGCGGCATTGATTAAGGGCGGACACCTCGATGCAAAGCATACGCAGCTGATGGATTTTTTGATGTGGCGAGCAATTGATGAGGATGGTAAAAAAATCCTAGAACAGAAAAAACTCCTGCATTACCGTGTCAATACACCCAACACCCACGGCACTGGCTGCTCTCTGGCATCGGCGATTGCAACCTATTTGGCGGACGGTCATGACCTTAGCCATGCTGTTGCAAAAGGAATTGCTTATGTTGAGGCGGGATTGGAAGCGGGCGTTTATCTGAGTATTGGTCAAGGCTCAGGTCCGCTATGGCATATGCATGCGTTTTATCCCACCGTATTACCTGATGACATCGAGCCATCCACTTCATAGCCCACTACTTTATTTGGATTTTGCTTGCGTCATAAGTTGGGTTAGGCGCTTTACTGCGGCCTCTGGCTTATCGGATCCTGTAATTGCCCGTACCACCGCCACCGATCCCACGCCAGTTTCAGCTACGGCTTGGATTGTGCTTTCATCAATGCCGCCTATGCCAACCAGGGGATAGTGGTGGATGAGTTGCGCATATTTGCGTAGCCGCCCAAGTCCTTGAGGTGCAGTTGGCATCCGCTTCAACTGCGTTGGAAAGACGGCGCCCATGGCAATGTAACTGGGTAAGAACGAGTCGGCATAAACCATTTCTGCATAACCATGGGTACTTAAACCCAAACGCAAACCGGCTTTGCGAATGGCGTCCAAATCAGCCAGCGCTAGGTCTTCTTGGCCGAGGTGCACGCCATAGGCCCCCGCATCAATCGCTTCACGCCAATAGTCGTTAATAAACAGAAGGGTCTTGCTGCCTTGGACAGCGGCAACGGCAGCATTGATTTCTGCAATGAGACGTCCGCGATCAAGAGTGCCTTCTGGTTTGTAGCGTAACTGCACAGTAGGTACTTCGGCATCGACCATGCGCTTAACCCATTCGGCATTGGGCAAGACTGCATAAAGCCCAAGTGCGTGCGGGCATTCAGGGAAGGCGCTGGCATTGGATTGGTGCGGTGTTGGCATTAAATCAAAGTACTCTGGCAGGCTTGGCCAACTGGCCGGATTAAAGCCGCCAGCATGATGCGCCATGCGCGACCATGCCTTGCCTAAGACCTGTGCATCGGTTTCAATAAAGCCCATTTGGATTGCAGCCAAAGCGCCAGCCAGTTCGTAATGATCACCAGCGTGTGTATTGTCTAATGCGGGTGGCAGCTGATGAATGTTTGATTCTGGAATGGGAATGGCTAGATCATTTTGCTGATGGCAGGCAACAATTTGCTCAGCAAGATCGCGTATCAAGCTCATGAAGTCTGATGCCAAAATGGGGTGCCAACCAAGGGAGTACTCGCTTGCGCTGAACTTTGCGCCTGCATTGCCCCGGATAAGTAGGCTGCCCGACCAGCATCAACGGCCTTGGCAAACGCAGTGGCCATTGCCACGGGATTGTCAGCTAGGGCTACTGCGGTATTAAGTAAAACGCCATCAAAGCCCCATTCCATCACAGTGCAGGCATGGGATGGTAGGCCAAGACCAGCATCAACCAAGAGAGGCACCTGCAAGCGCTCACGTAAGAGTTTCATGGCATATGGATTAAGTGGTCCCTGGCCCGTACCGATCGGCGCTGCCCATGGCATGACTGCTTGGCAACCGACGTCTACTAAGCGTTGGCAGAGGATTAAGTCCTCGGTGCAATAGGGCAAGACCTTGAAGCCATCTTTAATCAAGGTTTCGGCAGTTTGCACTAAGCGCAAAGTATCGGGTTGCAGGGTGTAATCATCGCCAATTAATTCGAGCTTAATCCAGTCGGTCTGAAATACTTCACGGGCCATTTGGGCTGTCGTAATGGCTTCTTGGGGGCTGTGGCAGCCGGCCGTATTCGGCAACACGGGGACAGCCATTTTTTTGAGTAAATCCCAAAAACCACTATGCGTTTCAGTAGTCGATGTGCCTTGGCGCCGGAGGCTAACGGTGATCATCCCCGGCTTTGCCAGCGCAACCGCATTTTCCAGTATTTGCGGCGATGGATAACGCGAGGTACCTAGGAGCAAGCGACTTGCAAAAGTCTCACCATAGAGAACCAATGCATCGCTAGTAGAAAGGGGAAGTGAAGTCGTCATGGGTACAAATTTGTTAGCGAAGGTGGATTAACCGCCAGTGACCGGAGCGATGATTTCAACCTGATCGTTTTCTTGCAAGATGTATTCAGCATGGCGCGTCTTGGGTACAAATTGCAAATTAACGGCAACGGCATAGGGCGGCTTCGCCTCGATCACCGTTAGGAGATCAGTAATACAACTATCGCTGGGTAGCTCGCGCGGGATTTGATTGGCTATGACGCGCATGCGAGTAACTCAGGTTGAGGGTCATGCGTTACCCGTAAATCAAGGCGCTTGGCTAATGCACTGCTGGCAGGCGACGGGTCTACTGCCCAAGAATGCAAGAGCTCGATCGCGCAATCCATCACTGCAGGTGCAATTAAGAAGCCATGCCGATATAGTCCATTGATTAACATCAGCCCAGGCTTGTTGATTCGGATCTCAGGCAAATTATCTTTGAGTGTAGGCCGGCATTGCGTACTCATTTCCAGAATGCGGGCCTCAGCAAAACCACTATGCACGGTATAGACCGCGCTGAGTAACTCCATTGCCGAGCGAACGCTGGTGGGCGATAGGTCTTCGGATTCAATTTCAGTCGCGCCGACCACGTACATGTCATCCTCTTTGGGCGCAATGTAAATGGGGTAACGCGGATGAATCAGCCGGGTAGGGCGCTTCAGTTTGACTTCGGGCGCATGTAACCGGATTACCTCGCCTCGGATGCCGCGTAAAGGATTGGACTCCCATGCCTCTTTTGCCCCTAGGCCGCGACAATCAATCACCCAGTCATGCTGCGCTTGGCGATGCAAGTCATCAGGATCAATTGCGTGATTCCAATGCATCTTCACTTCCATGGCACCAAGGGCATGCAATAAGGAGACCAGCAATTGCCGATTATCCAATTGGCCTTCGTGGGGTAAAAACAAGCCCTGATGAAAGCGGTCGGCTAGGCTGGGTTCAAGCCCTGCTAAGGAATGGCGATCAAGCTGCTGTGGATGCTCTAGCGGAAAGGCGGATGTGCCTGGTTGCTGACTCTCGCGGCAATTACGGACCAGTTGTGCGCTAAGGCGTTTGGCTTCGATGGCATCTTGTTGATGCCAAACAAAGACAGTGCCTTCTTGCTGAAAAAAAACCGGAAGACTGAGTTCGGCAGTCAATGATTGCCAGCGCGGCAAGCTGTACATGCCCATTTGCACCACATTGGCTTCGGTGATTGCAGATTCTGCCAGTGGAGCCAGCATCGCCGCTGCAATCGTTGCAGCCGCATGCTCGCCATCTGCACCACCGCGATCATAGAGCGATACCGCTGCTCCCCCTTTTGCTAGGGCGTAGGCCATCATCCGGCCCATGAGGCCGGCCCCGACAATGGCGATTCGCTTGCCAGCAAAAGAAGGACTCTGGTCAACGAGCATGGTATCTACAGCCAATACCTTATTGGTAAATCTCGCTACCGCGTTTGCGGAACTCAATCGACTTCTCTTCCATGCCTTTAACTGCCTCCACTACTTTTGGATTGCCATTGGCATCCAAGGTAGCAGCGTAGTCACGCACTTCTTGGGTAATCTTCATCGAGCAGAACTTCGGACCACACATCGAGCAGAAGTGGGCAATCTTGGCGCCTTCCGCAGGCAGGGTAGCGTCGTGGTATTCACGTGCACGTTCCGGATCAAGGCCTAAATTGAACTGATCTTCCCAGCGGAACTCAAAGCGTGCTTTCGATAGTGCATTATCGCGTACTTGAGCGCCCGGTAAGCCCTTGGCCAAGTCTGCACCATGCGCTGCAATCTTGTAGGTAATGATGCCTTCGCGCACATCTTCTTTGTCTGGCAAACCTAAATGCTCTTTAGGCGTGACGTAGCAAAGCATCGCTGTGCCGTACCAACCAATTTGCGCTGCGCCAATGCCACTCGTGATGTGGTCATAGCCTGGTGCGATATCGGTAATCAGTGGTCCCAAGGTATAGAAGGGCGCCTCTAAGCAATGCTTGAGCTCTTCAGTCATGTTCTCTTCAATGCGCTGCATTGGAACGTGGCCTGGGCCTTCGATCATCACTTGAACGTCATGCTTCCATGCTTTGGCAGTGAGCTCGCCTAAGGTATGCAATTCACCAAACTGGGCTGCATCGTTGGAGTCGGCAATGCAACCTGGACGCAATCCATCGCCTAAGCTAAAGGACACATCATAGGCCTTCATGATTTCGCAAATTTCATCGAACTTGGTGTAAAGGAAATTCTCTTTATGGTGAGCGAGGCACCATTTCGCCATGATCGAACCACCGCGAGACACAATGCCGGTGATGCGATCGGCTGTGAGCGGAACATAACGGAGCAATACCCCAGCATGAATAGTGAAGTAATCCACGCCTTGCTCGGCTTGCTCGACCAAGGTGTCGCGGAACATTTCCCAGGTGAGGTCTTCTGCTACGCCACCTGTTTTATCCAGGGCTT
>Ga0247839_1007818_pt1 | contig 11566 bp, 12 predicted proteins | sample LaCruzMarch2015__6_FD_192405 | JGI IMG/M metagenome (GOLD analysis project Ga0247839, IMG submission 192405) | Freshwater microbial communities from meromictic Lake La Cruz, Castile-La Mancha, Spain - LaCruzMarch2015_16m | ecosystem: Environmental > Aquatic > Freshwater > Lake | place: Spain...
CCAGGGTGCGCGCGCAGGTGCCCTGGATGTTCATGATGTAGACCGGCGCGCGGGCGTTGCCGACGACATCCGACTCCAGATCCAGAATGTTGAACCCCTGGTCCGCCAGGCATTGCGTCACCTCGGCCACGATGCCGGTGCGGTCGGCCCCAGTCACGCGCACCTGGATATTCGGCACCAGATGCTGGTGCAGTCCGCCCTGAACCGGATCCAGATGGACGCGCAAACCCAACTCCGCGGCCACCGGAGCCAGCGCCGCCTCCAGTTCGGCGTTGGGCCGACTCCCGGAGACCATCAGGAGGATGGTGAAGCTGCCGCCCAGGCGGATCATCGATGCCTCACCCAAGGTGCAGCCCGCCTCGTACAACACCCGGGTGACCCGGGCGACGATCCCGGGTCGATCCTGGCCCACCAGGGTTACTATGTTCCAATCGGTCATGCAGGCACCTCGGCGTGCGGTTGAGAACCGTTCACAAAAAAGCGAAACAAGTCCATTAGGGAACGCGTCTTGGTCGTTGTCGTTGTCGTAATCGCAATCGAGCTGATGGTCCCCGCGAGGATGCGTTGGTCCCGTGCGTGGCTCTCGAAGTCTTTCAAACGCTTGGCGGCATAATAGGCCCAGGCGGTATGGCGAATCGAAAACCGACAAACAGCGGGCTGCTCATGCCAAACTCGAATCGTTTATCCGACTACGATTACGACAACGACAACGACACGATTCTATTCGTTTTTTTAACTTCTCTCTGACTCGTTACTTGATCCAGCAATCCAGATCAGGCTCGCCATCCGCCCGGTGACGCCATCACGACGGTAGGAGAAAAAACGCTCCGGGTCCGAATAGGTGCAATCGGTGCCGCCGTAGACCTGGGTGACCCCGGCCCGTGCGAGCCGGTGGCGGGCCAGGGCAAACAGATCCGCGAACCATTTGCCGCCCGGTCCGGCCTGGAAGGCGGACGTGACTTCCGGATTGACCGCGAGAAATGCGGCACGCACTTCGCCTCCCACCGCGAAGGCCGCGGGGCCTATGGCCGGGCCGAGCCATACCAGGAGGTCCTCGCAAGATGCACCCAGCGCGCTCAGCGTCGCCTCGATGACGCCCGCGGCCAAGCCGCGCCAGCCCGCGTGGACCGCCGCCGCGCGCCGGCCCTGCCGGTCACAGATCAGCAGCGGCAGACAGTCGGCGGTCAGTACCGCGCACACCGATTCGGGTCGGCACGCGATCACCGCATCCGCAGCGGGCCGGGCGACGCGCCCGCCGGTCCGTACCACCGTGCACCCATGCACCTGATTGAGCCACAGGGGTTCCGCCGGGAGGGCGAGGGCGGTACGCAGCAGCGCGCGGTTACGCGCGACCCGCCCCGGCGCATCCCCGACGTGATCGCCCAGGTTCAGCGTGCCGTAGACCCCGGTGCTGACCCCGCCGCCGCGCGTCGTACAACAGGCATGCACCCAGGGCGGAGCCGGCCACTCAGGTCGAATCAGGTCCAAGCCCCGCCTCCCGTCGAAACAATTCGAGCAGCGCCGCGAGATCGGCGGCCATCGGCACCTCCCAGATCATCGCCTGACCCGTGCGCGGATGGGTCAGCCCCAGCCGGATGGCATGCAGGGCCTGGCGCGGGAACCCCTGAATCGCCGCGGTCAAGGCCGGGGCGCAGCCCTTGGGCGGACGTGGACGAGTCCCGTACACCGGGTCGCCGACCAAGGGGTGATGCACATGCGTCAGATGGACCCGAATCTGATGGGTACGACCGGTATCCAACTCCACCCCCAGCAGGCAATGACCGGGGAAGCGCTCGAGCACCCGATAACGGGTGAGCGCGGTCCGTCCCCCGGCGACCACGGCCATGCGCGTACGGTGCGTCGGATGTCTTCCGATTGGGGCCTCGACCACACCGCCGGCGACCAGGTCCCCGACCACCAGTGCCCGATATTCGCGATGGACACTGCGCTGCTTGAGTTGATCCACCAGACAGTGATGCGCCTCCAGCGTTTTGGCAACGACCAGCAGCCCGCTGGTATCCTTGTCGAGCCGATGGACGATCCCGGCCCGCGGCAGCGTGGCGAGCATGGGAGCATGGTGCAGCAAGGCGTTGAGCAGGGTGCCGTCCGGATTGCCGGCCGCCGGGTGGACCACCAGCCCCGCCGGTTTGTCGATCACCAGGAGTTGATCGTCCTCATGCACCAGCACCAGCGGGATTGCCTGGGGCGCGTCGCGGTCGCTGATCGCGAGGACCGCGTCCAACTCCACCGCCTCGCCGCCCCAGACCCGGTCACGGCAGCGGCGCGGCAGGCCGTCCACCCGCACCTGTCCGCCCGTGATCCACTGCTGCACCCGGCCGCGGGAGAACTCCGGCCAGGACGCAGCCAGGGCCTGGTCCAGCCGCAGACCGGCGGATTGCGCATCCACCCGCAGCGAACGATACACCCGCAACGCGTCGCCCGCGATCAGAGACATTCCGCTCTCCGCCGCGGCTTCTTGGTACCGCTGATACTAACCTGGAGTCCTTCGGGTATACTCACACGGTTTTGAGCTTGGTTAATCCCCGACATGCCATCCACCTTAACACGACTGGCCACCTTGTTGACTGTGTTCCTGATCGGGATCGCCCTGACCGGCTGCTCGATGTTTGGGAAAGAGGCCGACGAGACTGAAGGGTGGAACGCCTCCAAGATCTACGCGGAGGCCGCGTCCGAGATGGATGCCGGCAACTACAAACGTGCCATCGAACTCTACGAGAAACTCGAGGCCCGCTACCCCTTCGGCCGCTATGCCATGCAGGCGCAACTCGATGTTGCTTATGCCAATTACCGGGCCGAGGAACCGGAAGCGGCGCTCGCCGCGGCCGACCGCTTCATCAAGTTGTACCCCCAAAATCCGTACGTGGACTACGCGTACTATCTCAAGGGAATCGTCAACTATAACCGCAGCGTCGGTTTCCTGGACAAGTACGTGCCGATGGACGTCTCGCAGCGCGACCCCGGTGCCGCCCTGGACGCTTTTACCGATTTCTCCGAGTTGGTCAAGCGTTTCCCCGACAGCAAATACACCGCCGATGCCCGCCAGCGGATGGTCTATCTGCGCAACAACCTGGCCAAGAACGAGGTCAACGTGGCGCGCTACTACATGAAGCGCGGCGCCTATGTCGCGGCGGCCAATCGCGCCAATTATGTGATCGAGCGCTACCAGCGTACCAGCGCAGTCGAGGACGCGCTGGAGACGCTGGTCGCTGCCTATGAAGCCTTGGGTGAGAAGAAACTCGCGGCCGACGCCCAACGCGTCTTGGATGTCAACCGCAAGGCCGGACGCTTCGTCTCCGATGAGCCGGCACCCGGCGAGGTGAGCCTCAGCCGGAAATTATGGGACTATTTACAGCTCGATCAGAACTAAGGCGATTTCCGGCAATCGCCTGACGAGGCGTCGCGCGTTCAGACCGCCGCCTCGTTCTCCTCGCCGGTGCGGATGCGCACCACGCGGGTGACCTCCGAGACGAAGATTTTGCCGTCGCCGATCTTGCCGGTACGCGCCGCGGCGGTGATGGCATTGATGCAGGCGTCCAAGTGCTCATCCGTCACCACCAACTCGACCTTCACCTTCGGCAGGAAATCCACCACGTACTCGGCCCCGCGGTAAAGCTCCGTGTGCCCTTTCTGTCGTCCGAAGCCCTTGACCTCGATGGCGGTCATCCCGGTGATGCCCGCGGCGGACAGCGCCTCGCGGACATCGTCGAGTTTGAACGGTTTGATGATGGCTTCGACCTTCTTCATGGGGATACTCCGCTGCGGGTCATTAGAATAAAGCAATCAGTATATGTTCGCGCCGCGGAGAAGAACAGCCGGCGCCTGAGAGCGACCCTGCCTCGGCTGCCTTGGGCAGCCCCGCCCGGTGCGGGCCTGGCGGCGGTTGGTATCGCCTTCGTATCTGATATCCAGATATGACCTTGGCGTAGGGGCGGGTTTCAAACCCGCCCCTGCGTCCGGTGATCGCGTTCGACGCCTTGAGGACCCCCGACATCAGTGTCGCAGTGACGCGTAGACTGCACGCCCGTTGAGCGGCTGGACGGGGCGGACATTGTTGACCCCGGCGGCGGCGGCGAGGCGGCGGATTTGCTCCGGGTCGAGACCTACCGGCTGGGTGAGGATGTACCAGGCCGCCGGCTCGCTGCACGGGGGATTCGCCAGCGACCCCGTGTAAGTGTAATAGCCTTGATCGGCCGGGAGCAGCAACAGGGGATTGATGCCTACCTGGCGATAGCTCAGGCGCTCCCCGGCGCGCAGCGGCAGGCGCTCGACGATACGTGCCAGGGTTTGATTGATGCGGCGGCCGGGTTGAATCTGCACCGCCACGATCGCGAAGCGGCCGGTGCTCGAGCGATGGACCAGATGGACCTCCGCCGCCGCCGCCACGCCGTTGATCAGGGTCTCACCCGGGCTGTGGAAGTGGAAGGAGGTCAGGTCGAAGGTCTCCCCACGCAACTCGAGCGTGCTGCCCCCGGAGCTGAGGACATGAACCCCGCGGCCGTCGTTGACTGCTTCCAGGGTTTGTGTATGGTACCGAAAATGCAGCGGCTCGTAGGGGATCCGCTGGACGGTGCGGATATCGATCGGTGACTGCGACTGACCCTCGCGGCAGGTCGCAAAGGCCGGCGCCAGATCCGCCCAATGCGCGGGCCCGGTCTCACCCGTATAAGACCAGGCGTCCGACGCGGGCGAAGACGGGTCACGGGCGAACAAGCTTCCACCGCAGCACAGCGGCAGGACAGCGGCCGTGACCAGCAGGGTGCGGATCCGGGCGCTTGGCCGTGGAGGATGACGCTGTGCCATGTCAGTCACGCCGCCGCGTCAGGTCGGCGACGGGCACGACCTGCACCGTCTGGGGCTCATCCGCATAGTAGGGCCGCTCGCCGCCGCGCCCTTGGGCGTCCGCCAGCTCGTTCTCCCGCGCGGCGATCAACATCAGGCACTGACGGATGTCCTCGATGGTCGCCTCACTGAGCGGATGACGCATCCCGGGCGGCGGGGTCACGTCTCTGATGATCGCCGTCAGGGTCTTGCGCATGGCGATCAGGATGTGCTGCTCCGCAGCGAGAGCCGGCGTGCCGGGCGGGATCGTTTCAGTCATGTCGGTTCTTTGCGGATCCAGTGGGTTGAGTGCATGAAGCCGGTCCACCACGCGGCGGTTCCAGCGGCGGACGACAGTGGTCTGACGATGCGCGTCGTCATCGGTTGCCGAGCCTCAGGCCGGTCCTTGACCGGTAAGCAGGGCGGCCAACTCAGCCTCATCGATCACCCGCACACCCAGCGCGCGCGCTTTCTCGAGCTTGGAGCCGGCTTCCTCCCCGGCCAACAGGAAATCGGTGTTTCCGGAAACACTGCCGGTCACCTTGGCGCCCAAGGATTCGAGTTCGGCCTTGATCTGATCACGTGGGCGGCTCAGGGTGCCGGTGATGACGAAGGTCTTGCCGACGAGCGCTTGCGGCTGGAGCCCGACGCGCGTGGTGGCGGACGGCCAGTGAATACCGGCCGCGGTGAGACGGGTGATCGCCTCGCGGTTGTGCGCCTGCGCGAAGAATCCCGCGAGATGGGCGGCAACCACGGGGCCGACCCCCTCGACCAGGCTGGTGGTGTTGGAATAGAGGTCCTCGGGTCCGGCGGCCCGCAGCCGCTCCAAGGTTCCGAACGCCTGACCCAGGACGAGCGCGGCCGGGCGGGTGAGACCGGGAATGCGTTGGTCCGCCAACCACTCCCCCAGGTCGATCACGGATCCCTGGTCCGGGTTCGGGTGTTCAGCCAGCCACGTCTGAACCGCTTGCGCGGCCTTGGGTCCGACCCCGGCCAGGCCGCGGCGGCACAGATAGTCCGACTCGCGCGCCGCCATCAGGGCCTCCAGTGACGCGAACCGCGCGGCCAGGGCGGCGGCGGTCGCCTCTCCGACCTCGCGAATGCCGAGCGCAAAGATGAAGCGGGCGAAGGTGGTTTCCTTGCTGCGCTCGCGCGCTGCGATGAGATTGGCGGCGGAGCGCTCGCCCATGCGCTCCAGCCCGGCGAGTTGGTCCTGGGTGAGCCGGTAGATATCCGCCGGCTCTCTGATGAGATCCAGGTCCACCAATTGCTCGATCAGCTTCTCACCCAGTCCCTCGATGTCCATGGCCTTGCGGGAGGCGAAATGGCGGATCGACTCTTTGCGCTGGGCCGGGCAATAGAGGCCGCCGCTGCAGCGGGCGACGGCCTCACCCTCCGGGCGGATCACATCCGACCCGCAGACCGGACATTGGGCCGGCAGGATGACCTGACGGGCGTCGGCGGGGCGCCGATCGCTCAAGACGCGCACGATCTCGGGAATCACGTCCCCGGCCCGGCGCACATACACGGTATCGCCGACCCGCACGTCCTTGCGCTCCACCTCATCCATGTTGTGCAGCGTCGCATTGGCGACCGTCACCCCGCCGACCTGAACCGGCGTGAGGCGTGCCACCGGTGTCACCGCGCCGGTGCGGCCGACCTGAAACTCCACGGCCTCGACCACCGTCAGCGCCTCCTGCGCCGGGAACTTGCGGGCGATCGCCCACCGCGGGTGATGGGCCGTAGCCCCCAGGATGCCTTGATCCGGAAGGTGATCGACCTTGAAAACGACGCCGTCGATGTCGTAGCCCAGAGCATCCCGACGGCGGCCGAGATCCTCGAAATAGACGCGGCAGCCGGCCAAATCGCGCACCTGACGCAGATCCTGGGAGATGGGCACGCCCCAGCCGGCGATGCGCTGCAACAATGCGAACTGGCTGTCGCCCGGGTCCGACGCGATCTCGCCCCAGCCGTAACAACAGAAGCGCAGCGGCCGCGCTGCGGTGATGCGTGGGTCGAGCTGGCGCAGGCTTCCGGCGGCGGCGTTACGCGGATTGGCAAAGGGTTTGTCGCCGCGCGCGAGGGCGTGGGCGTTCAGTCGGTCGAAACCGGCATGGGTCAGATAGACTTCGCCGCGGACCTCCAGGGTCGTCGGCCAGTCCTCGCCCAACAGGCGCAGCGGGACATTCTGGATGGTGCGGACGTTCTGGGTGATCTCCTCACCGGTGGTGCCGTCGCCGCGGGTGGCGGCCAGGACCAGCAGACCCTGCTCGTAGCGAATGCTGACCGCCAAGCCGTCGAGCTTCGGTTCCGCCGTGTACAGTACCGCATCCGCGCCGGTCAGTGCGCTGGCTACGCGGCGGTGGAACTCCGCCAAGGCGCCATCGTCCATGGCGTTGTCCAGGGAGATCATCGGCAGACGATGGCGGACCTGGCTGAATTCAGGCCGCGGCGCTGCCCCGACACGCTGGGTGGGGGAGTCCGGCGTCACCAGGTCCGGGTGGCGGGATTCCAGACCTTTAAGCTCTTGAAATAGAGAGTCATAGTCGGCGTCCGGGATTTCCGGATCGTCGAGGACATAGTAACGGTGGTTGTGGTAGCCGATCAGCGTGCGCAGTTGTGCGGCACGCTGCCGGTCCGCGGCCGCGGGCGGTGTCGGAACAGGACCGCCCTGGGTCACCGCCGCACCGCTCTCAAAAAGCGCTTCTCGTTGGCGAGGACCGCATCGCGCATGGCTTCTTCCTTGCGCACCGTGAGCGGTCGCCGGGTGTCGTCGAAGACATCGCCACCGAGCGTGGTCGCGAGCTTGCGGGCCGTCGCGATCATTTCCTCCAGCACCGTCAGGTCTTCGGGCTGGCCGGTGAGTTGGGCGAACAACATCAACCCGGGGGTGCTGAAGCCCTCCATGTCGTCGAAGGGGAAGGTGCCGGGCTTGACCATGTTGGCCATGCTGAAGTAGATGCGGGTGCCGTCGTCGAACTCGTCCAGACAGTGGAAGATGTCCATATCGCCCGGGCGCAGGCCGCAGGACTCCGCGACCTCGAGCAAGTCCGGGCCGTCGAACTCACCGTAGCGTTTCGCCACACTGAGCTGGATGAGCAGCGGTGCCGGCACCCCGTTCGCGGCGTCGCCATCGGCGCTTGCCCCCGTGGGTGCTTTACCCGCTGGTTGATCGCGGAGTTGGCTGTCACGCCGCGGATGCCGGTTCCCCTCATCCTGACCCTCGTTCCGATCAGGGTCGTCCAAACGGCCAAGCGCGGGCTCGTGCTTCGCCCGGCCGGCGGCATAGGGCATATCGTCGTCCTCGTAGCCCTCGTCATCCTCCTCCTCTGCGCGGTCACGGCCGCGCTCCCAGAGATAGAGACCGAGGAGCAGGAGAGCGCCCACGACGATCAGGATCAGGCGGATGGTATCGGGGTCCATGCGGGCTCGCGCGTCTATGGAAGTAATCGGTAGACCGCGAGTATAACCCGTGTCACCGCTCCTTGTGACCAGCGGTGCCGCGACCAGCGTTGGCGACCTGCGCAAATCCGGTCGCAACGCGCGCTGCACCATACCGGTCAGGGGCTTCCCGGGAACTGCATGCGTTGTCAGGCGATCTTAGACACCTCATGCACCTGCTCGCGGGTTGTTTCCGCCTGCTTGCCGCGGCGCGCCGACAGTCACATCGTACGGCGATGCTCCTGTCGGCGCTCCGTGATGGCGGACTGAAATTCGTCACGATCCGGGTGATGATGTTCCGCCAATCCCCCCTAGGTTCCGTTCAAGGCACAGCTTTTTGGGGCTTAACGGACTCCTCGACGATCTTGCTCAGATCGGCCGGGGTCAGCGTGTCGTCGTAAATCCCGGCGCCGACCTGGATATCCGACTTGAACGAGACCGGGGCGCTGTGGACGTAAGAGATCTTACGCGACGCCTTCGCCTCGCCCGGCTTCGGCCACCAGTACTCGACCCAGCCGCCGTCAGGGTTGCCCGCCGCTTTGCACATGTCCTGAAACAGCGGGTGATCCTTGTCATCGCGCATCTGCAGGATGGGCTTGCCCACCAGATCGGGGCGCAGGGGGTGCGCGATCATCACGTCGTCGAGGCAGCTATAGACAAACACGTAGCTGTCTTTCCAAACCCAGCGGGAATCCTTGTTGTTATTGAAATCCGCGAATCCGGCCAAGCCTTTCGCGTTCAGGTACTGGGCGGCCTCGCGGACCTTCGACACCACCTCCTGGGCGGTCGCGGTGTCGGCGTCGGCAGCCCAGGTCATGGCCGGGGCAGTCCCCAGGGTCAGCACCAGGCCGGCGAGGGCAAACGGGTGTTTTTCCATTGTTGAATCCTCTTGAGTCGATTGTTCTCAGGGAAGGGAGGCTGAGGGCGACAGCGATGCGACGCTCAGCTCAGCCAGGGCTTGCCGGCGGGCAGGAGTTCGCGCCCGTAAAGTTCGTTCAGGATGATACGGGCCATCATGTACCAGGCCGTCAGAGCGCAGACAATCAAGGTGTAGCCGGCAACGACGGTCATTTGCGGATAACCGAAATGCGCCAGGTCCAGCAGGATGAATCCGGCCAGCAACAAGGTGAAGGTGATGGCCATGGCGCCGTGGATGCGCAGCGAGCCGACCCAGAGAATCGCCGTGAACAATGTCCAGGCGACCAGGAACCAGCCGACATCTTGCGTGCTGGCCTTGAAAATGTCGAACTTGTTGGCGATCAGCATCAGGGCCAGGGCGATCCAGAAGGCTCCGTAAGACGTGAAGGCGCAATACCCGAAGTTGTTGCCGGTCTTCTGCTCCTGCAGCCCGGCGATGAGCTGCGCCAGACCGCCGAAGATCAGCCCGAGCCACACCACAGGTCCGATGCTGGGCATCCAGCCGACATTGTGGAATTGGAGCACCAAGGTGGTAAGACCGAAGCCGGCGAGGCCGACCACGGCAGGGTTGCCGAGTTTTTGTTCTGCCATTATGTCAATCCCAAACGCGTATTAGAGAGGATCAGTGCCCCCGCGTGACCGCGGGGCGCCCGATCTTAACCTAACTTTGAGAAACGCGCAGGTGCGACGTGCGGCGGTCGCCGCGGCGGCGTCCTGGCCGCGCCGGATTTCGTCTCGTTGAGCCGTTTTCCCGATCTGCCGGACACCGGCGATGGGCGTGGCGGCCGATGCCGAGAGTCGACGCATCAAGAATATCTTATATGCTTATTCGCTTATCCAGTGGTTCCACGAAGACGCGAAATGACGAGATAAGCACAAGGGAAATACGAACACAATCGTTGTCGTTGTCGTTGTCGTTGTCGCAATCGGATAAGCGATTCAAGTTTGGCATGCGCAGCCCGCTGTCTTTCTCGCGGGGATCATCAGCTCGATTACGATTACGATTACGACAACGACAACGACGCGATCGTTCAGAAAAGAAAATGATTCGACTGGAGTCCAAGGCTTCAGCCTTGGCAGGCGCCGCGCATCCCTGCGCGGCTGAATCGGCCGGAGGCTAAACCCGCAACAATAACCGCGCCGGCTCTTCCAGCGTTTCCTTGATGGTGACCAGGAACTGCACGGCCTCGCGGCCGTCGATGATCCGGTGGTCATAGGTCAGGGCCAGGTACATCATGGGGGCGATGACGACCTGGCCGTTCTCGGCGATCGGGCGTTCCTGGGTCTTGTGCATCCCGAGGATGGCGCTTTGCGGCGGATTGAGAATCGGCGTGGACAGCAAGGACCCGAACACGCCGCCGTTGGTGATGGAGAAGGTGCCGCCGGTCAGGTCTTCGAAACTCAGAGTGCCGTCTTTGGCCTTGCGCCCGAATTCGCTGATGCCCTGCTCGATCTCGGCCATACTGAGCTGGTCGCAATTGCGCAGGATCGGCACCACCAGGCCGCGCGGGGAGGAGACGGCAATGCCGAGGTCGAAATAGCCATGGTAGAGAATGTCATTGCCGTCGACCGAGGCATTGACCACCGGGAAGCGCTGCAGGGCCTCGACCGCGGCCTTGACGAAGAAGGACATGAAGCCGAGGCGCACGCCGTGGGCTTTTTCGAATTGGTCCTTATAGCGATTACGCAGTTCGATGACCGCCTTGAGGTTGACCTCATTGAAGGTGGTCAGCATCGCGGCATTCTGCTGGGCCTGGAGCAGGCGCTCCGCGACCCGCGCGCGCAGCCGGGTCATCGGCACGCGCTGCTCGGGACGGCCCGCCTCCCCGGTCAACTGCGGGGCACCGGTGATCGGCACGGTCTCCGGGTCACGCGCCGGCTCGGCCTGGTCGCGTTCATCCAGGTAGGCGACAACGTCGGCCCGCTGGACCCGGCCGTCACGGCCACTGCCGGCGATCTTGGCGGGATCCAGGCCCAACTCTTTGACCAGACGCCGCGCGCCGGGCGCAACAACCGATTCGGCCTTGCCTGACGTGCTGGTCCCGGCGCTGGCCGGGGCCGCCGGTCGCGGCGCGGGCGCCGCCGCACCGGGCGCGCCGCCGACGATGGTGGCGAGCACGGTGGCGGCAGTGACCACGGCACCGACCGGGGCCAGGATCTCACCGAGCACGCCGTCCATCGGCGCCGGGACTTCCAGCACCACCTTGTCGGTCTCCAGGTCGACCAGATTCTCATCCTTCCTGACCGCCTCTCCCGGTGCGCGGTGCCAGGCCGCGACGGTGGCGTCGGCGACTGATTCCGGGAGGGCTGGGACTCTGACTTCGCTACTCAATTCGGAACTCATTGTTCGGGGATCCTGCGATTCATA
>Ga0247839_1007819_pt1 | contig 11566 bp, 15 predicted proteins | sample LaCruzMarch2015__6_FD_192405 | JGI IMG/M metagenome (GOLD analysis project Ga0247839, IMG submission 192405) | Freshwater microbial communities from meromictic Lake La Cruz, Castile-La Mancha, Spain - LaCruzMarch2015_16m | ecosystem: Environmental > Aquatic > Freshwater > Lake | place: Spain...
GCTGGGTAAGATCTTAAAAATAATGTTACTTTACAATCACCATCTAATGTTTTGAAATCAGGTATAAATCTTTTAACAGATAAGAAATATTCTCCATCTCCATCTACATCTAAATCAAAATCACCTGATCTAATATTAGCAGGTATTGCTGTCTCAACCCCTGTACTTGCTACTTCATTAACTCCAACTTCATGTTCATAATAAACAGAGGCACCTGCTGATACACCATTTACTATAGGGAATGTTGGCGTGGCTGCCGCGATATATTTAGTTGCATGAGGATGATCATAGATTGCTGCATCTGACCATGTTGTTCTAGATTGAGAACCGGCTGTTGCACTAGCCATAGTGCCTGTTGTCCAAACTTTTTCTCCATAGTTGTATGTAACTACTCTATCAATTACGGTTGAATTATATTTAGTATAGAACCACATTATCTCTTGAAACAAACTATTATGAGCTGCAAACACTGTTTCACTTTCATTGTAATTAATTCCTAAATTATCTCCAGTTGTTGTAAATACAAAATCTTCAACTAAACTTGGAACTGATACAACCGTACCATCAAATGCAAAGAAACCTCCAGAATCGCCCATCCAGAACACAATACCTTGTGCAAATACCACTGCATGCTGACCAAGGCATCCACAATTAGATCCGACTTTTCTAATACTAAATGTAAAGGGAGGACCTACAAATTGCATTGAATAAGCAGCATCATCTGTAAGTATTAATATGTAGTCTTTCGCTCTAATAGCTGCTACAATTTTAGTTCCAGCATCTAATCTAAATGTACCCGCAGTATTAGTTGATGTTGGAGCATAAACGTTAAAGTCCTCTTGATCTGAAAATCTTATAAGCATTTTATCTTGTGAGCCGCCTGGTAATGTTTCATTAGTTCCAAGATGAATAAGATGTCTATCTCTATCGGATACTATGGTCATTACTGATTTTTGTGGCATAGAAGCATTTATAACTGCTCTTGTTTGAAGTGCGTTTGCTGCTGATGGATCCCAAGTAAATGTTGGACCATTGTGCATTGTTGCTATTAATATTTGACCAAAGTTATCTAATGACCAATTGGCAGGATCTAAATTAATTGCTGCTGCTACAGTAGAAGCTTCTCCCCAACCAACAAATGTTGATGCATCGTATACAACAACATTGTCTGCGTGAGCTGCAGCAGTTGTTCCTTCTGCTCCTCTACCAGCACCAGTAAATGTTGTTGCAGTTTTTCCTGAATAGGTAATTAATTCTGAGCCTATTAATATCGTTCCAGTTGTTGCAAATCCTGTTGTAGAATCTACTGGAATAGTTGTAACTGCGTTATCTATTCCTCCACCTTGATTTATTGCAGTTTGAGTAACAGTTGAACTAAAGCCTCCCCAGTTGAATGTGCCAAAACCATATCCATAAGTTTGACCAAATGGACCAAAAAAATAATAAGGATTACAAGTTGCAGATCCAGAAGCTGATGCAGTACCAGATGAAACTAAAGACATAGTTATTGTAAATGTTCCAGATGTTGGAGTTGTCTGAACTTCAAAAGCATTTGTAAAATCAGCTAATACAAAACCTGTTGGTGGAGTAATAGAACTAAACCTAACTATTCTCCCAACTGACAATCCATGACCAGCTTTGTTAACTGTGACTGTTGCAGACCCTGTGGTCGTGTTAAATGTGCAAGAAGTTAGGGCTGTATCTAATGGGGTAATGTCATAAAACGCACCCTCAAAATAAATAGCTAGTATTTTATTTGTGCCAATTGCAGCATATCTATTACCGTCTAAATCTGCCCAAATCCATTGATTCCTAGCAGCGCCTACTAGAGTATCTGCTAATATCTCTGACCAACCCCCTATTTTTTCAGGGTTTCCGTAACGAAAGCGTACATTATCTCCATCAATCCAGCGACCTTCCGCTTGAGATGCAGTATCTTGTTTGTCAAATCCTGGTGCTACCGGTATTTTTTTTAAAGGCATGTAAACAATATACACTATTTAAAGCCATTATTAAATTGCTCAACTTTAACCTTTTTGCTATTATACAACGCAGAAATTTATGAAATTGTTCTTTAGTGGAGGCCTTCCAAAAAGCGGTTCAAATATGATTAAAAATATTTTATCGCAAAATAACAAAATAGCTATATATCCCTATTCCCCATTTGTTGATGTTATAAATAATATTAAGTCTGATTTATTTATAAAAGAAACTGTAAAAAACAGAAATGTAGAAACATTTGAAAAGTGTGTAAAAACTTTTCTGAATCAAGGAATAAGTGGTTGGGCGCAAGGTTTAAATAAAGAAGCTGTAATCTATATAGATGATAACAGAAATTGGTTAGGTAATTTAGAAAATATAGAAAATATTTTTAAAGGTAAGATGATAATTTTTATTAAAGATTTAAAATCTATTGTTAACTCATTAGAAAATATCTATATAAATAAAGTAGATTATAGTAAAACATTCTCTGATAATTTTTATCAATATCTTCCTTATAATAAACAATTACAAAGAGTTATTAAATTTTTCGATGTGGATTTTTTAAAAATACCTCTTATAGGAATTAATAGAATTATTGAAGAAAAAAATATTAAAAATTATCATTTTATATGTTATGAACATTTTATAGCTAACCCTGAACTAGAATTAAAAAAAATATATAATTTTTTAAATGAAAAATATTTTAAACATGATTTAGATAATATAAATATATTTTATGATTATCCTTTAAATCATATTCCCTATGGTAAAGTTAGACATTTCAAAAAAGTTGAAAAACAAATAGATAATAAAAACAATTTAGATAAAGAATCTATTAATTATATAGAGACAAATTTTAAATGGTTTTACGATTATTTTTATAAAGCATGAAAATATTAATATTTGGATTACCAGGATCTGGTAAAACTTCTTTTTCAAAGAAATTAGTGACAAATAAAAAGATACCACATTTTAATGCTGATGAAATTAGAAAGCTATTTGAAGATTGGGATTTTACAGAAGATGGTCGTAGACGACAAGCAAATAGAATGATGACTATGTGTGATCTTGCAGTGAATCATGTTGTTATAGACTTTGTTTGTCCATTTGAATCTTATAGATCTTTTTACGATATGAAAATTTGGATGAACACAATTGATAAAGGAAGATTTGAAGATACTAATAAAGTATTTGAAAAACCTAAAAAAGTAGATTTTGAAATAAAAGATTTTAATTATGATAATATTATAAAGGAGATACATGGACTACTCTAAACCAACAGCACAGATGTTAGGAAGATGGCAACCATTTCATGACGGGCACTTAGCTTTATTTAAAGAGATATTAAAGAAGACAGGACAAGTTATTATTATGGTTAGATCAATGCCACAAACAGATAATAATCCATTTGTATTTGAAGATATAAAAAAAAGAATAGAAGAAAAGCTTAAAAACTACGTAGGTCAGTTTGATGTTATAAAAGTTCCAAATATTACAAACATTTGTTATGGTAGAGACGTAGGTTACAAAATAGAAGAAATAGTTCTTCCAAAAGAAATACAAGAAATATCTGCAACAAAGATAAGACAAAAAATTAAAAATGAAGCTAATATTTAATTTACAAGATAAATTATTTTATATACAAAATTTTTTACCTAATCATGAATATAAAAGAATTCATAATGAAATATTTAAACAATATAAAAAACTAGAATATTTAGAAGAAGCGTCTAAATCATGGCCAAAAAGCTTGTTGGATAATTTAAAAACACCTAAAAAAATTATAATTCATGAAAATTATTTTAAATTTTACAAAACATTATTACTGCATCAACCTTTTATAAAAATAAAAGACTTTAATTTAAAATTTAATTTTTTGATTCATATTATGAAAAAAAATTCTGGTATTAACTGGCATGTAGATAATCATGTAGAATATGGAATTACTTATTACTTAAATAAAAGATGGAATAAAAATTGGGGAGGAGAATTTATGTTTACTCATAATGGACAAAATGGATACATACCTGTTATTGGAAATTCTTTAGTTATTGTAAAAACTCCTTTACCACATAAAGTAAATCCAGTGTTGATAAACCACCTACCAAGAATTACAATACAGAATTTTATAAAATGATAATCTTAGATGAAATAAAACAAGAAGAAAATTTTTCACATAGTATAATTGTCACTTATCCAAGGACAATTCAAATATCTCATGGTGTTTATGATAATATAGTTGATATGATGAACATGTGTACAATGATTGCACAGAACTTAAATGCAACAGAACTTACAAATGTTTATGGGGGTAAAACTTCATGGGGATTTTTTAATGATAAACCAGAATTTAAAAGATTTATAGATTACGTTGTAAATAAACATCAAAATTCAAATCCATTTTTTAATAAAAATAATTGGTATGATAAGAAGATAAGTTATGATTCTTGGGGCAATGAAATTAAAAAAGGAGATAGTGTTGTAATGCATACTCATAAAGATTATCATTTAATTTTATATTTAACAGAAGGGGCTCCTTTAGTTTTACCAGAGCTTAAAATAACAATTATGCCAAAAAGAGGAGCATATTATATATTTCCACCTAATGTATTACATGGGGTTGGTAAAGTTGAAGAAGAGACTAAAACAAGATATTGTTTAGTTTCAAATTTAATAGAAGTACCTGATTGGCAACTAAAAAAAAAATTAAAAGAACTTGAAAAAAAATAGTTTAAAAATAATTATTAATATTCACCTGATAATAACCAAGATGTTAAAATATATTTTTCACCCTTAAGAGGTGGATTTCCTCTATGTACATATGGAAATCCAGCTGGCCATACTACTAGTCTTCCCTTAACTGGGTTTACTCTTATCGATTGATGTAAAAATTCAGTTTCTCCACCATCAGTAACTTCGTTTAAATACAACGTAAAAGCTAAAATTCTATTTGAATAATCAAATCCACTCGATTTTTCTACATGCCACACATGATATCCTTCTGTTGGCATTGTTTTTTGTATTCTAAACATAGTATACTTTAACTTATCTTTTGTGAATTCTTTTAATCCAGTATGCAAAACATAGTTACTTATAGCTATATCAATGTTTGCAAAAAGAGGTTTAAATTGTTCAAACCAATCATTAATAGAATCATGACACAAAGATACTGTACGATCTTTTTTTATAAGTACTGATGCATTTTCTGAACTTATTCTATCAAAAGATTTGCCAAATTTATTTTTAGTTTCAAAATAATCTATTAAATCATCACAAAAACTAGGTGGAATGAAGTTATCGTAAGTTCCAATAAAGTTTTCTATCTTTATTTTTTTTTCATCCATAATTAAATTACATTCTGTGATTGATAAATAGTAGGTCTAGGACCAATTCTATTTATTTTTTCTTGTAATGTTTCTCTAATATTTGTTTCTTGGTTATGAAAGTTATTAGAGTCCCAAATTAATTGTAAATTTTCAAGATGTTTTTCATCCCATTTGTTTGCAAAAATTTGAATATTGCCATTAAATGATGTATGAAGTGTTCCATCATTATATTCAACCTGTTCTCTATCCTCTACACTTCCTGTGTACTGTATAGCTCTAATGTTTGAACTTAAATTAGAAGCCCAAAAATTTTCATCTTCTATAATATAACCAATGCCTTTTTTAACTCCTTCATCGTATTGTTTAATAATCAATTGATCATCTACAACAATAGTCCATTTACCTTTTTTCATAAAAATATTCTCCTAAGTTTTTATAATATATACCACAACTAAGAAAGGTTGTAAAACAGAATTAGCAGCTCCTGAAAAAGTAGCTGAAACATTGTGGTTATGTGCTGCACTTGACCCTGCATTAGCAGTACTACCTGGAGCTGCTACTCCATTTAAGGCACCATCATGGGCCGGTGAACCTAATCCTCCTTGATGGGTATGAGAAGGCATTTGTGGTGTTGTTAAAGTTGTATTTCCAGCATTCCCTCCTACATTTCCAGTAGGAGTTACAGTATTAGCTCCGCCAGTTTGTGCTAAATTTTTAGTATTTGATTTATTGACAACAGTTCTATCTCTTAAATCTGGTACGTTAAAGTTTCCACCACCTGGGTTACCATATGTAGTTCCAATTATTGCAAAAAGTGCAGCATAAGTTGCTTGACTTACTGATTGACCATTACATTCTAAAAATCCTGAAGGAATTGAAGCTGAACTCCAAGGAACAATTACTCCGGTATTAACACCCTCAACACCTGTTAAGAATGCGCCATCCCAATCATATCTTGTTGCTTCGTAATTTGCCATAATTTTAAGTTTTTATAATATAGATTAATACTAAATAAGGTTGTAAAACAGAATTAGCAGCTCCTGAAAAAGTAGCTGAAACAGTGTGGTTATGTGCTCCTCCACCACCTGTATTATTTAAATCCCCTGTAGTAGCTCCCCGGCTACCAGGTCCAGCTTGATAATTATTAAAAGTTCCTATTGTGTTATTGTGTGTGTGTGATGCAATTTCAGGAGTAGTTAAAGTTGTATTTCCAGCGTTAGCTGAAATGTTTCCAGTAGGAGTTGCAGTATTAGCTCCACCTGTTTGAGCCAAATTTTTAGTATTTGATTTATTTACTACTACTCTATCTGTTAAATCAGGTACGTTAAATGTAGTAGAACCATCTCCTACACCATAGGTAGTTGATATAACTGCAAAAAGTGCAGCATAAGTTGATCTTGATACAGCTTGACCATTACACTCCAGAAATCCTGAAGGAATTGAAGCTGAACCCCAAGGAATAACTATTCCAGTATTAACTCCTTCAATACCAGTCATAAATGCACCAGTAAAATTTTTAGATGTTTGAGCGTAATTTGTCATAATTTTAAGTTTTTATAATATAGATTAATACTAAATAAGGTTGAAGAACTGAAGTAGCGTCACCTGTAAAAGTACCAGACGCTGTATGAGAGTGTGCTCCTCCACCACCAGTTGCACTTGTTGCTGATGTGGCAGGTTGAAAAACAAAATAGTTTCCGTCAGGTGAAAAAGCACCGTAAACAGAAGTTACGCCTCCAGTATGAAGATGAGTTGGTAATTGAGCAGTAGTTAGTGTAGTGTTTGCTAAATTTGCTGCTACATTTCCAGTAGTAACTACAGTATTAGCACCACCTGTTTGAGCCAAATTTTTATTATTTGATTTATTTACTGCTACTCTATCTGTTAAATTAGGTATGTTAAATGAAGCGCCTGATCCGCCATATGTATAACCTATTACTGCAAATAAATTTGCATATGTGGAAGTCGAAACCGATTGTCCATTACACTCCAGAAATCCTGAAGGAATTGAAGCTGAACTCCAAGGAACAATTATTCCAGTATTAACACCTTCTATGCCTGTAAGATTGGCTCCATTAATATCATATCTAGTAGCTTCATAGTTAGCCATAGGTTATTTATCCCTATAAGTCCAACCTACTGTTGCATCTCCTGAATATACTAATGTGAAACCAGCGCCTTCTGTGTTTACAACTAAATCAGCTGCGGTGTTTGCTATATTACTACCATTTCTTCCAACAGTCAAAGGTTTGGTATCAAAAGTATATTTTCCATCAATAAAAGATACAAAATCACCTGTTGCTGGAGAGGCTGGTAGTGTTACCGTAAAAGAAGTCGTGTTAGTTTGTGCTATAATTCCTGCACCAGGTTGAACTGTCGCTGCTGAAGAAACTGTTCTCCAAGTTTGTTCCATACTAATTAAATTTACATTTGTTCCATCAGAGTAAAGAACATAACGATTTCCTTGTGCTAATTTAATACCTGTTCCTCCAGCTGTTTTAAAAGTTAAAGTAAAAGCACCTTGAGTTACTTGATTGTTTACTAAATAAGTTTTTTCGATTGAAGCGGGTACTGTCACATCAACGTTTCCAGCTAATGTTCCTGTTAAATTTAATACTGCGTTTCTAGCATTTGATAAAGTTGGTGAATTTGACATTACTAGAGTAGTGCCAGTGGTTGCATTCACTGCAATAGACTCATAACCAACAATTGCTTGTTGAATTACAGCTAGATTATCGTTTGTTTTAGTACCCCAAGTACCAGCATTTTCGCCAGTGACCATTAACTCAATTTTGAGGTCTGTAGAAAAACTTGATGGCATAATTATTTGCTCCTATTAATTTTATAAATAATTCATTTAAGCAGCTAAGTCAACTGGAGTCCAATTATTAGAAGCTCCTGTTTGTACTTCTGCCCAAGCCGTAATATTAGCAGATCCTACAACGGTATTCAAGCGTATCCCTGTAACATTTACTATAGCATTTCCAGTAACTGATACTTGATTTATTGCTAAATTTATCTGAGAACCCGTAACATCATATCCAGATATAGTATCTACTTGACCAGATGTTAAATTTATTTGAGAACCAGTTATTGTTACGTTAGCATCTCCTGTAGTATCTTCGTTACCTATTAAAAGGTTAATCTGTGTCCCTGTAACGTCTACAGGTGTTATTAATCCACCAACTGCCTGACCTGCTACAGTATTTAATTGAGATCCTGTAACGTTTACATTTGCTGTTCCTGTAACATTTACAGAATTTGTTGAAGCAATTAATGTGTGTTCTGCTACAACTACAAAAATATTACCATCTGCAGCAATATCTACACCTCCTACGTCAAGATTTAATTCAGATCCTGTAACTGTGGCATTAACATCTATTATAGCATCTTCATTACCTACTGTGATATTAATTTGAGAACCTGTTACTGTTGCGATAACATCGTCTTCTTCACCCCAAGGAACTTCTCCCCAAGCATTATTACCCCAACCAGCATCAGGTTGAATATCTGTTGTAACAGAGCCTTCATCTAAATTAACTTGAGAACCTATTACTGATAAATTACTATCAGCAGTTGTAGTTATTGGTGTAATAGATATATTATTCTGAATTCCTATTAAATTAATATTAGCATCGCCTGTAATAGATTCATCTCCAACTGAAGTATTAATTTGAATACCTACAGCATCTAAATTAGCATTTGCTGTGGTTGTTACCCCAGTTTGTGATACATTTAATTGAGATCCCGTAACAAAAGCATCTGTTACAATGTCTTCAGTTACGCCAGTTATAGATAAATTAACTTGTGTTCCTATTACATTAACAGCCGTTAATAATTCTATAGTTACTGAGTTCTGCGCAACATTAACCTGTGTTCCAGTTAATAATACAACAACATCGTCTTCTTCACCCCAAGGAACTATTCCCCAACCAGCAATACCCCAACCTGCATCTGGTTGAATATCAACTGTTTCAATACCAACTGTTAAATTAATTTGTAAACCAGTTATGCTAACTGTTTCTGGAATAGATGCTACAGCGCTGCCTGCTGTTAAATTTATTTGTGTACCTGTGACTGGTTGATCTTGTGAAATATCTTCTGTTACAGAATTAATTGCAGATGCTAATTGAGTTCCTGTAACATTTACTGAAACGTCAATTGCAGTTGTAGCTGTTCCTTGTAATAAACCTAATGATAAAGATAAACCACCGTATGAGCCGTCGCCAAACTCTCCGTTATCCCAAGCGACTAAACCAGGTGATGATAGAACTACTGTTTCGTCAGCCATGTTAATTCCTTAACATGCTAAGAGCACCAAGTGGTGATATGTAAAATATAATATCTGCCACTTGGCCCTCCTTAAAATTTACGCGTTACCAATTCTTATAATTGCACTGTCTGTTTGAAATGCTGGGAACTGAACTGTAAAAGTTCCAGCAGTTGCGGTTTTTGGTCCGCCAAAGTCTAATACACACACTGCAGGATCGCCTGCTGCTGTATCGTTATAAATTAATGCACCTTGAGCTGTTAAAGTTACACCCGTGAATGACACGTTTGAAAAGTTAGTAAATGCAACAGCACCTGTTACTAATACACCAGAATTAACTAATGCTTTTCCACCTGAAGTATATCCTGAAGACGATACTTGTTGTGTAGTTGTAAATGATGTTGTTGATGCTCCTAAAGTTGCATCTGTTTGATATAATGCAAGTTTAAAAGTGTTTCCACCTATGTCGAAATTGTGTATCGCTTTTAGAATTTGTCCTTTGAACGAATTACAAATTGCGTTTGTTGTTATAGCCATGTTTATCTCCTTAAATTATGGTTCAATACTTCTTGGTGATGGTGAGTTAATTTTAATTCTTGGTACACCATCATCATACTCACCTCTGCGTCTTCTACCCATTTGTTGAAGAGCAAACGTTTGTAATTCCTCATCATACTTTGTTTTATTAAGATTGTATAGATCCATAGGACCTTTCAAATATGAAAAAGCCTCACCTAATACTCCATATAATAATATGTTTTCAAAATAAGTTGAAAGATAAGTATTATTTGTTGAAGTAAAGTGTGGTGGATCTTTAATGTATTCTAATTGCACAGGAAAAGCACTTGATGGTCTTGGTGCAACAATAATTGTAAAATCGTCCCAGTTTGCCCAGTATTTTGGCACACCTGTTGAAGAAGTATTATTATATTCTCTCATAAATGTTTGATCTCTTTTTTCTAAATACTCAACTGTGCCTGCTGCTAATGTTCCTGAAGTTGCAACAAACAAAGCTCTTGGTATTAAACAATCAGCTGGCATCGCTAAATATTTATTATTCGCTGTAAAAACAGAATCTGCGTATTTTCTTAAATCATCGTAATCAATTTTATCAGCTACATCTATTTCTACGTTTCTAATAAATTGATCTATTAAAGAATCAGTCAAAACATTACTATCTACTTCAGTGTAGTTTCTAATTTGAGTTAAAAATGATGCGTAAGTAATAGCCATTAGGATATCACTATAGTTACTTGACCTGTGTAAATTCCAAATTCTCTTTGAGAGTTTTGAAAAGATGGATCTAAAGGTTGCATACCACGTGAATTGTAAGCAAACTCACCTGGTAAAGTTAAATTAGCAATAGCTTCACCATTACCTCCAGAAGTAATAGAAAAGTCCTGCGCGCGCGTGTCTTTTAATGCTTGTGCATCTGCTTTATGATGTTTAGGATCAAGTTGAGGATGTTTAGCTTCATACTCAGAAATATGAACTAATGATCCGTTCCATTCCTTTACCATTTGCTGATAAGGAAATGCTTGACCAGATCTATCTGATATTGATTGTGAATATTTTCCTCTTGAAAAATTTGGCATTAGATTAAATTCCCATAGTAAGCTTGTGGTGATATAAATAAAGATGTTCTTTGACCATCTTCAGTTAAAGCTCTTTGTAATTCATCTTCATAGTATAATCTTAACTGTTCAGTTAATTTTGGATTAATTTTCATAGATAAATAATATGCAAGTCCTGAGACCATACATGGTAAAAATCTATAAGGTACATCTGGTGTGTTAGTGTAAGCACCAACATCTTGAATTCTTTTAATAATATAATATTTTAAAAAAGTATAGGTTGATAAATCAGGTGTTAAATATAAAAATATTTTTGGATTTGTTTGACGATCCACATAATACTGTGAAGGTTGACCAGTTTGACCTTTATTAGGTAAATCAGCATAAGCAGATCTACTTATTTTATCTAATGA
>Ga0247839_1007834_pt1 | contig 11546 bp, 13 predicted proteins | sample LaCruzMarch2015__6_FD_192405 | JGI IMG/M metagenome (GOLD analysis project Ga0247839, IMG submission 192405) | Freshwater microbial communities from meromictic Lake La Cruz, Castile-La Mancha, Spain - LaCruzMarch2015_16m | ecosystem: Environmental > Aquatic > Freshwater > Lake | place: Spain...
GAGACCATCATATTTGAGGTCAGAATTGCCTGTGCACCGCTCTTGTAGTTAAAGATCGCCGTTGAACTTGCATCAACACCCTTATCGGTGAAGGTTGCAGATGAGGTAATCGAATCAGGCTTACCTAGAACCATATGAGCAAATGAGATTGGATAGATACCAAGATCAAGGAGCGCGCCACCACCAAGGGAAGGTTCCCAGTGACGTGGGTTGGCATAATCTGAAAGACGTTGTCCGTGATCTGCTTCAACTGCCCAGATATCACCGAGAACTCCAGATGCCAAAATCTCGCGCACTCTATGCATGTGAGGCAAGAATCGTGCCCACATTGCCTCCATGAGTGCCACACCATTTGCATCAGCTGCAGCCTTCATCTGCTTTGCTTCTGCGGCATTGATAGTAAATGGCTTCTCACATAAAACTGGTTTTCCAGCATTGAGGGCAAGGACAGTATTGCTCACGTGATATGGATGTGGTGTAGCGACATAAATCGCATCAAGAGTTGGATCGTTAACTAACTCCTCATAGCTGCCGTAAGCAACGCATCCAGGAAATTCTGTTGCAAAGGCATCGGCGCTCTCTTTAGATCGCGAGCCAACTGCGGCAACGATGTGGTTATTGAAGTACGAAAGATCTCGCGCAAATGCTTGTGCAATTCCACCACTAGCAAGAATTCCCCAACGAAAATCTGTACTCATACTTGTGCTCCATCATCATCTAGGCCCGAATTATCCGAGCGAGGGTTATCTTTCCACTTCTTAAAGGCCTTAATGCCATCTTCGAAGAATTTTTTTCGAGAAGTTTTCTCAGGTACTGGGGGAGTAAAGCGCTCTTCATCCACACTTCGGTCCAACTCATCGAGATAAGTTGATGGAGAACTCTCATCGAGTGATAATCCTGCGACAAGTGCCTGAAATTTCTCGTCAATGAGATCTTTCTCATCTTTACCCGGATTCTGGGCGTCATCGGAGGCAGATGTCATGCTTTATATTCGCACAAACTTCGCCAATTGAGTAGAAAAGGGGTTAAATTATGAGCATGAACAATCTGCCCTATGGCACTTTGCGCGCCTTCTTGACGCCTTTCTTGATGATTCTCTTTCGCCCAAAGGTGAAGGGCCTTCGCAATGTTCCAGCAAGCGGACCGCTGATCATCGCCTCGAACCATCTCTCATTTAGCGATTCGATATTCATGCCACTGGTTGTCCCTCGCAAGGTGACCTTTCTTGCAAAGAGTGAGTACTTCACTTCACCAGGGCCTAAGGGTCTTTTAAAGAAGTTAACTTTTATCGCACTAGGCCAGGTACCTGTCGATCGTTCCGGCGGACGTCGCAGCGAAGCAGCTCTCATTACCGGCCTACAGGTTTTATCTGAGGGAAAGTGTCTTGGAATTTATCCTGAAGGAACACGTTCACCTGATGGACGCCTCTACAAGGGGCGTACTGGAATTGCCCGCCTAGCCATTGAATCCGGCGCTCCAATTATTCCGGTTGCAATGTTTAATACTGAAAATATTCAGCCCACCGGTCAGGTCATTCCAAATATTCAGCGAGTAGGGATGACATTCGGCGAACCGATGTATTTCGATGGAGACTCAACTGATCTGGCCTATCTGCGCGAAGTCACTGATCAGATTATGAATCGCATTCAAGAGCTCTCTGGGCAAGAGTATGTCGATCAGTACGCAGTTAAAGCAAAGAAATCAAGTAAGAGCGAAACGGATGAAGAGTCCGAGTAACTAGCGCGATTCTAGTTCCGCGCGTTGGATGAGGTAATTACAGGTTTGACACTCCGGTCCAGCATCGGGAAATTCTCCCTCGATGACATTGAGCAATTCAACGAGAAGCTCTTGGAATTTTTCACTATCCCTTTCAACAGGGAGATAGTGCTGGGTAACTCCAAAGCCATGCGCACCATCGGCAGTCTCTGTAATGCCATTGAGTTTCCATACAAGTAGCCCCATCGTGGCTACTGGGAAGGGCTTACCTTTATCTGGATTTTCTAAGGCATGGGCATATGCCTCAAGCTGCGGTGCGTAAAAAGCGCCATTGTCACGATCGGAATCCGAAACTTTACAATCGATAATTCCAACAGAGCCATCTTCATAATGAGCAAGAAGATCGTAGATACCAAGGATTTTCCAGGTTGTCTGTCTTCCGCCGATAACAAGGGGTGCGGATTTAACCCACTGTCCCCATTGTTTAACAATTCCGGCAGGCAGTGAAGGGTCTAAATCTTGCATCGCTGCTCTACGAAAGTGTTCTTCTTGCGCATCTGCTAAAGGCTTTACTAGAGGGAATTGCCCAGGCATTGTGACTTTAAACCAATACTTAATCCAGAGGCATCTCTTGCACGTGGATAGACCAAACGTGAGATCAGATGGTGCGATCGTATCTCTGGCTGGTTTATCAGGGCGGGTAATCTGCTTCTGGCTCATTGTGCGATTAAATCACGGGCAGCAGTTGCAATGACAAGAATTCCTAAAATCATGATCACGATTCCTCCCGTCGCGCGTAGAAAGATTAAGCGTTTGGTGTCACCTGCCAACCAATTTCGCGCAGTTCCGGCCAGCAGCCCCCACGATGAATCGAGGAAGAAAGCAAACACCGCGAAAATGACTCCCATGAGTACAAGCTGTTGAGAGATGCGACCTTGCTCTTTATCAACAAATGGTGGAAGCACCGCTGCGAAAAAACAATTCCTTTTGGGTTAAGTGCGCCCACCCAGAATCCATCACGAACACATTGCCAGAGCGTGGGTTCAGATGTCTCGACGGCGTTACTCATATCGGCTGCATGTGCAGCTCGCTTTCGCCAGGCATCGATCCCAAGATAGAGAAGATAGAGGCCACCACCCCATTGCACTGCGGCATAGAGAAGATCTGAACACGAGAGAAGTGGTCCAAATCCAAGGGCTACAACAATTGAGAGTGCGAGTGCACCGGATGCGTTTCCAAGAACGGTAAGAACGGCAACTCTGCGACCCCAAGCGATCGCTCGAGCAATAACAAAGAGAACGCTTGGCCCGGGCGCCAAGATAATGACGACAGCGGCGATGAGATATTCACCGATACGTGTAGGAATCACTAATCCCAAGAAATTCACTTGTACATCATAGAGATAAAAAACTAGGGCCCCGGAAGGTTCTTCCGAGGCCCTAGCGTTACTTACAGTGTTGAGATTACTTCCCGCGCGCTTTGGCGATGGCGTGAAGTAGGTGGTAACCAATCACAGCAACTAGAGTTCCGTTGACGATACCTGTGAAGGTGTAGTCACCCTTTGTCCATGAGTAGTCAGCGATACCGATGATGATCGCTGATGCAACAACCAAGAGGTTGATTGGATTTGAGAAATCTGAGCGACTATCAACCCAGATTCGTGCACCAAGAATTCCGATCATTCCGAAGAGCGCAGTTCCTGCACCACCGAGTGCTCCCATTGGAGTTGCCGCAAGGACAGCGCCAAACTTAGGGGAGAGTGAGAGCAGGATTGCTCCGATGCCCGCAACCCAATATGCAGCTGTTGAGTAAACACGGCTTGATGCCATTACTCCGATGTTTTCTGCATACGTTGTTGTACCAGAACCACCACCGGCACCAGCGAGTGCTGTCGCAACACCATCTGCCATAAGTGCGTTACCCATTTGGTCATCAAGATCTTTTCCTGTCATTGCAGCAACTGCCTTGACGTGTCCCACGTTCTCGGCGATGAGCACAAGAACTACAGGTAGGAAGAGAATCATGATGCTGAATTTAAATGTTGGAGTTTCAAAGGCTGGTGCTGCAACCCACTTAGCTGCCTTGATTCCATCCGTATTTACATCACCCATAGCAAAGGCTGTGATGTAACCAATTGCAAGACCAAGGAAGATGCTAATTCGACCGATGATGCCGCGAGAGAAAGCGGTGAGAAGACCAATTGAAACCAGAGTGATAATTCCGATCATGGTCGCATTTGGGTCAACAACTTTTCCACCGATAAGGCCTTGGAAATTATTCTTTGCCGCTGGTGCAAGATTGAGTCCGATCAACATAACGATTGCGCCAGTAACGATCGGCGGCATCATTGTGTTGATCCAGCCAATTCCTGCCGCGCGAACGACAAGACCTACAAGAATTAAGAGCGCTCCGGTAAAGACAATGCCACCGAGAGCTCCTGCCATTCCGCCACCTTCTGCACCCATGGCAGCAGAGATTGGACCGAGGAATGCAAAGGATGATCCGAGATAGCTCGGAACTTTATTCTGGGTAATGATGAGGAAGAGGAGTGTGCCAACGCCAGAGAAGAAGAGTGTGGTCGTGGCGGGAAAGCCGGTAAGAATCGGAACAAGGAATGTGGCTCCGAACATTGCGGCGATATGCTGCAAGCCAAGACCGATGGTAAATGGCCAGCTCAGGCGCTCATCTGGGGCTACAACTTCTCCCGATTTGATCGATGAGCCATCGCCATGGAGTTTCCATGTAAAAAGTGACACGTAGATTTCCTTCCTCTAACGCCTTGATTACCGCATACGAGTATGTGGCAGGCCAGGATGACCAGTAATGAGGGTAGAACTAACTCCTAGGGAACCCACTAGTAGGCCTCGGCGAGTCGAAATCTCCTCAGAGTTGCCTCGAGGGCCTATTTCGGATTGAATAGCGTCCGATATATCGAATCGATATATAGTGCTCGATATATACCCAAGGTAGATAGGAGGAGCGATGCGCTCACGTGCAGAGTCACTGGAGTTCGCTCTCCTTGGCCTGCTCTCACAGAGCCCGTTACACGGCTACGAGCTGCGCAAACGCATCAGCGCAATCTTCGGTCCATTTAGGGCGCTCTCGTTCTCCGTTCTTTACCCGCAGCTTCGCAGAATGCTTGAGGCCGGGTTGATCAAAGAGACGACTGCAGAGGTCGGATCCCGCCGTTCCCGAATCGTCTATGCGATCACAAAGGCTGGGGAAGACCGCTTCGTTGATTTGGCTGAAAGCGTTAACTCCGAGGCATGGGAAGACGATGGCTTTGAAATTCGCTTCGCTTTCTTTAGCCCAACATCAACAAAGAACAGAATAAGAATTCTTGAAGGGCGTCACCGTCGACTTCAAGAGAAGGCAGAGATGCTTCGAGTTGAACTCGAGCGCTCGCCTTCAGGTATCGATAAATATCTAGAAGAGTGGCGCCGCCATTCGTTGGAATCGGCCATGCGAGAGATCGCTTGGCTTGAAGACATGATCAAAACCGAGAGGAAATAGAGTGAAAATCACAACTGGAAAAGGCGACATCCGTGTTGCCATCGTTGGAGTAGGAAACTGCGCCAACTCATTGGTACAAGGTGTTACCTATTACAAGGATGCCGCTGCAGATCAAGAGATCCCTGGTCTCATGCACGCAACAGTCGGTGCCTACCACATCAGCAACGTTAAGTTTGTTGCTGCCTTCGATGTTGATTCGAAGAAGGTCGGACTTGATCTTGCTGATGCAATCTGGGCGAGCGAGAACAACACAATCAAATTTAGCGATGTCGCAAAGACTGGCGTAGAAGTTCTTCGTGGAGTAACTCACGATGGTCTTGGCCGCTACTATCGCGAGACAATCACAGAATCAACAGCAGCAGCTGTAGATGTCGTTGCAGTCCTTAAGGAAGAGCAAGTAGATGTTCTGATCTGCTACCTTCCAGTTGGATCAGAAGTAGCTGCGAAGTTCTATGCACAGTGCGCACTTGATGCCGGCTGTGCTTTCGTAAACGCACTTCCTGTCTTCATCGCATCAGATCCTGTCTGGGCGAAGAAGTTTGAAGATGCTGGCGTGCCAATTGTTGGCGATGACATCAAGAGCCAGGTCGGTGCGACAATCACACACCGCATTATGGCTAAGTTGTTCCAGGATCGTGGCGTTCACCTAGATCGCACATACCAGCTCAATGTTGGCGGAAATATGGACTTCAAGAACATGCTCGAGCGAGATCGCCTTGAGTCTAAGAAGATCTCAAAGACAAACTCTGTAACATCACAACTTGATCACGACATGGGTGAGAAGAACGTTCACATCGGACCTTCTGATTACATTCCATGGCTAGATGATCGCAAGTGGGCCTATGTCCGTCTTGAAGGACGCGCATTTGGTGACGTTCCATTGAACCTTGAGTACAAGCTCGAAGTATGGGATTCACCAAACTCAGCTGGTGTCATCATCGATGCTCTACGTTGCGCCAAGATTGGTATGGATCGCAAGATCGGCGGAGCGCTCCTTTCACCTTCTTCATACTTCATGAAGACCCCACCTGTTCAATACACAGATGAGCAGGCACACGTTAAGACAGAAGCGTTTATCGCTGGAACTCTTGATCGCTAAGAACACACTCTCTCGGTAATAAAAACGCCCGGCCTGCTTACGCAGACCGGGCGTTTTTAACCCCTCACGGAGAGTTGAGGGTTAAATCGTCGCATCCCGAGGGGTACGACGAAGATGCATTAACCCCGCGATTGAAAGAAGGAGCATAAGAACTCCACCGACTAGTGCAGCGATTGCTGAATAGCCTGCAATAACTCCGAGAGTTCCAAATGCATACGCTTCAAGGAGCATTCCTCGAAGTGTGTTGCCCATAAATAAGGTTTGGCGTAATTCACCATACTTAGCAATCTCTTCCGGAGTTCCGGTTCCTCCGCGGATCATGCCCATATATTTTCCTGAAGCTTCTGAGTAGGTCATTGGAACGCCAGCGACTGCGATGGCAGAGCCCTTCATATGTTCCCAGATGTACAAGTCAGAATAATCTCGCGCCATCTCCCCAGTTGTGACTTTCTGCTCTGCCCACTTTGCTAATTGATCCTTAGTGGCTTCAGGCATCGCTTCTACAGCAGGAAAAGAGATATTTTGATTTTCAAGCTGTGACTTCACTGAATCATTAGCAAATGTTGCGCCCCAATTAAGGAGCCCAGCTGCGATCATCAAAAATACTGCCAATCCAAAACCGACCGCAGTTACGATTCCATCAAATGTTCTACGTTTCATTTTTCTCTCCTAGGTGTGCGTAATTGTTAGGCACAAACCCAGTAGACACGAAAATAGAAAACAGATACTAATTAATGAGTGGTGCTACCTCTCGCAAAGGATGGAAGAGCGCTAGCACTCAATCAATATGGCGATTGCAAAGGCTTCTGCCATCTGCATCAACTTCAAAGTGTGAACATGCAACACCGAGTTGATCAAATGCGGCATCGCCGTAGTGAGTTCTATAGGCAAGAGCTAAAAGCACACGAACATTTGTTTCGCCATCAGATTTGATATTAAAGACTCGCGCCGAGCGACTAACGGTATTTTCGATCACCTTCTCGGTGTGGGCAGTCTCTTCTGCGATTGCAGCATTGGATTTGCCTTCACAGACAAGACGCAGGACGAGTTGTTCAAAAGGAGTGAGTTCGCGAGTTGCTATGGTGATATCTGTACTCATCTTGGGGCATCCTTGCTCTCCGATAGGGTGTTGCCCCCATTGTGCTCCTTTTTTTATGCCCCGTGTCGTAGTAACCTCTACTAATGAGTAACATAACAACCTCCGCGGCCAATGGCGTCCTCACCGTCTCCCTCGATCGCCCCGAGAAGATGAATGCCCTCACACGAGATATGTATGCAGATCTGGCTCGAACCCTTATTGAGGCGGCTGGGGATTTCTCAGTGCGAGCGGTGATCCTGACAAGCGCGGGAGATCATTTCACCGCAGGTAATGACATTAAAGATTTTATGGATCACCCTCCAACCTCGGCAGATTCAACAGTCGCCGCCTTTCTTGGAGCGATCTTAGAATTTCCCAAACCTCTCCTAGCTGCTGTCAAAGGAAATGCAATCGGAGTGGGTACCACGATGTTGCTGCACTGTGATGTTGTTGTCGCAGATCCGAAAGCCAATTTCTCCATGCCCTTTGTTTCACTCGGATTGGTTCCCGAAGCCGGATCTAGTTTGCTCTTTCCTGCTCTGGTCGGATACCAAAGAGCTGCCAAGATTTTTATGACCGGTGAGTCATTTTCATCAGAAGCTGCCCAGGAAATGGGGCTCGTTGCCGAAATCTCTGGCGATTGTTATGCCAGTGCGCTAAAGATTGCTCAACAGATTGCCGCACAACCTCCCACCGCAATCATTAATACGAAGGCTTTGATCAAAGCGAGTAAGCACGATGCCGTTGCGGCTGTGATGAAGGCAGAGTTTGAACTCTTTGCCATGGCTCTTACATCAGATGAAGCGATGGAAGCATTTATGAATTTCATGGCCAAGAAGGCTGCTGAAAAAGAAAAGGGTGGAAAGTAATGACAATCTCAGGAAACCTCTCAGGTAAAAGAATTTTCATTACCGGTGGATCACGCGGCATTGGTCTAGCCATCGCGCTACGTGCTGCCGCAGATGGTGCATCAGTTGCGATCGCTGCAAAGACTGCCGATCCAAATCCAAAACTGCCTGGCACAATTTTTACCGCTGCTAAAGAGATTGAGGCCGCCGGTGGAGTAGCCCTACCTATTCAATGCGATATCCGTGATGAAGAGCAGATCGCTGCCGCGATTGAAAAAACTGCTGCAGAATTCGGTGGGATTGATATTTTGATCAATAATGCAAGCGCCATCAACCTCACACCAACTCTTGCTACTCCAGCAAAGCGATTTGATCTGATGTTCGATGTGAATGTGCGAGGTACATTCCTTACTTCACAAGCTGCCCTGCCACACCTGAAGGCAAGTGCGGCCGAAGGTCGAAATCCTCACATTCTTACCTTGTCGCCTCCACTGTCAATGAAGGCGAAGTGGTTTAAGAATCACGTCGCCTACACAATGGCTAAATATGGAATGTCGATGTGCGTCCTTGGAATGGCAGAGGAGTTCAAGCGAGATGGCGTTGCAGTAAACGCACTCTGGCCTCGTACAGCAATCGACACTGCAGCCCTGCAGATGATTCCAGGCATAGATACTGCGACCTGTAGAACACCTGAAATTCTTGCAGATGCGGCCTACGTCATTTTGAACCGTGATGCCAAAGAGCATTCAGGGAACTTCTACGTAGATGATGAAGTCCTTGCTAGCGTTGGAATCACAGATCTTGAGAAGTATTCTGTAGTTCCTGGGACGACAGATTTCCTCCTAGATTTCTTCTTGGACTAAAATATCCATATGTTTTTAGCATCAGAGCCTCTTGGAGCGCTTGCCGGTTTACCACTACACCCGTTGTTGGTGCATTCGGCAGTAGTACTCGTTCCACTCGTTGCAGTTGGCGCATTGGTGATGTCCTACCTACCAAGTTTTTCTCGTCGCCACGGCAAGTTGATTCTCATTCTTGCTCTCGTTGCCCAGGTAAGTGTATTTCTGGCAAAGATGAGCGGGGAAGCATTTGCTGAGATTCTAGATAAGAACGTTGAGAAGCATGCAGAGCTCGGTGAGATTGCTCCCTTAGTAACGTTACCTATGGTCGCTCTGATCTATCTGCGTTGGCGAATGGATCGAGCAGGTTCATCAATCGGTAACGCCACGGTGAGACGACTTACATCTATCGCACTTGTTATTTCAAGCCTGGCAAGCCTTGTGGTGATTTTTCTCGTCGGCCACTCGGGTGCTAGCTCTGTTTGGGGTTGGATCGATAAGCTTTAAAAATCAGCGTGCTTAAGACCGCACTTACAATCGATGCTGCAATTACCGCAACAACTGCAATGTTCTGAAGCTCCTGATTCTCAAATGCTAGATCTGCGATAAAGAGCGCAACGGTAAATCCGATTCCAGCCGCGCTGCCGGTTGCTACCAGTTTCCCGATATTGGCATCTTTAGGAAGATCGGCAATCCGCGCCTTTGAAGCGGCTAACGCTAAGGCGAGGACTCCGAGTGGTTTTCCGATAACTAAGCCTAAGAAAATTCCCCAAGCAATAACTGAAGAAGTTGCAGCACGGAGTGAATCTTCAGTGATAACAACTCCCGTATTGGCCATTGCAAAGATCGGAACGATGATCAGCGAAGAATATGGATGCAACTTAATCTGTAGATACTCAATGTAGGAGATCGATCCGTCATCAGTATCCTCAAGATCGCTATCTTCCTTAACTATTGAGGGAGTGAGCAGACCGAGAATGACGCCTGCCAAAGTTGGATGTACACCCGTGCGATAAAGCCCATACCAAAGCAAGAGTCCACAAAGAATGTATGTGAAGATTGACGTAACGTTCATTTTCTTAAGGGCAAGAATGAGAAGTACTGAGCCACATGAAGCGAGCACCCATGAGAATGCGATTCCACTTGAATAAACGAGAGCGATAATCAAGATCGCTCCGATGTCATCGATGACTGCAAGGGCTAAAAGAAAGGATCGCAACGAGAACGTGACAACTGGCCCCATCATGGCAAGCAAACCAACGGCCAGTGCGATATCAGTTGCAACCGGAACTGCCCATCCCTCTGGTGCCACATCGCCGGCGATTGCAAGATAAATACCGGCAGGAAGTGCCATTCCTCCGATGGCTGCAATGAAAGGCATCGCTGCCTTCTTTACTGATGAGAGATGGCCGGAGACGAGTTCTCGTTTAATTTCAAGACCTACGACAAAGAAGAAGATCGTCATCAACCCGTAGTTAATTATCTTGAGAACGGTTAATTTCAGATACAAGAGTCCGCTGTCGAGAGTAAAACCTAAGGCAAGGAAATCAAAGTAGCGATCAGAGATTGGAGAGTTGGCAATAATAAGGCCGAGAACGGCGGCAAGGACCAGTAGTGCACCCGAGGACGATTCCTTGTGAAGGAAATCTTTGAGTGGGGAGATCTTGCGAGCCATAGTGCGAGTCTATCGGAGGGGTTCTTTCGAATGAGTAAAACCCCCGCCAGATTACTGACAGGGGTTTTACGCGATACCTTTTAGAGGTCGTAGTAGAGCTCGAACTCTGCTGGATGCGGACGTAGACGTACGTAATCAACTTCTTGCTTACGCTTCCATTCAATCCATGTTGAGATGAGGTCTTCGCTGAAGACTCCACCTTGAGTAAGGAATGCATGATCTGCTTCTAGGCTATCGAGAACAGCATCGAGTGAACCTGGAACCTGTGGAATAGCACGAGCTTCGTCGCCCTCTAGTTCGTAGAGATCTTTATCTACTGGAGCAGGTGGCTCGATCTTGTTGATGATTCCATCAATACCTGCCATCAACATTGCTGCAAATGCTAGGTATGGATTTGATGAAGGATCTGGGCAACGGAATTCGATGCGCTTTGCCTTTGGACTTAATCCTGTAATTGGAATGCGGATACATGCTGAACGGTTCCGTGCTGAGTAGACAAGGTTTACCGGTGCTTCATAACCTGGAACCAAACGGCGATATGAGTTCACTGTTGGGTTGGTGAATGCAAGAAGTGATGGAGCATGCTTTAAGAGTCCACCGATATACCAGCGAGCCATATCTGAAAGATCGCCATAAGTACCAGCTTCGAAAAAGAGTGGCTTGCCATCTTTCCAGAGTGATTGGTGAACGTGCATACCTGAACCGTTATCTCCGAAGAGTGGCTTTGGCATAAAGGTCGCTGTCTTGCCACCTTCCCATGCAACGTTACGGATGATGT
>Ga0247839_1007848_pt1 | contig 11532 bp, 13 predicted proteins | sample LaCruzMarch2015__6_FD_192405 | JGI IMG/M metagenome (GOLD analysis project Ga0247839, IMG submission 192405) | Freshwater microbial communities from meromictic Lake La Cruz, Castile-La Mancha, Spain - LaCruzMarch2015_16m | ecosystem: Environmental > Aquatic > Freshwater > Lake | place: Spain...
CGGTGCACCTCGAAGCCCTGCCGATGGGCGCCGGGCTCAAGGCCCTGGCGACCTTCCAGGCCCGCGCGGGTGAAGGTCCGGCCGATCCTGCCACGGCTGGCCCCTGGCCCTGGCCTTGGCGCCGGCTCCGGCTCCACCTGGCGAACCTCGAAGCCCTGCCGATGGGCGCCGGGCTCAAGACCCTGGCGACCTTCCAGGCCCGCGCGGGTGAAGGTCCGGCCGATCCTGCCACGGCTGGCCCCTGGCCCTGGCCTTGGCGCCGGGTCCGGCTCCACCTGGTGCGCCTCGAAGCCCCTGCCGATGGGCGCCGACACCCGTCCGGCTCCACCCAGGGCGCCGGACTCAAGACCCTGGCGACCTTCCAGGCCCGCGCGGGTGAAGGTCCGGCCGATCCTGCCGGGTCCGGCTCCACCCGGCGAACCTCGAAGCCCTGCCGATGGGCGCCGGGCTCAAGGCCCTGGCGACCATACAGGCCCGAGCGGGTGAAGGCCCGGCCGATCCTGCCACGGCTGGCGCCCTGGGTGCCGTTTCCCGGGAAACGCGGCGCCGGGTCCGGCTCCACCTGGTGCACCTCAAAGCCCCTGCCGATGGGCGCCGACACCCGTCCGGCTCCACCCAGGGCGCCGGGCTCAAGGCCCTGGCGACTGGCGGTCTTGCCGATGGGCGCGGCCGTGGCACCCTGGGTGAAGATCGCGGGTTCGGTCGGCAGCGGACGCGGGCGGGTGCCTGTCTGCCCTGGCCTTGGCGCCGGTCCGGCTTCACCCGGTGCACCTCGAAGCCCTGCCGATGGGCGCCGGGCTCAAGACCCTGGCGACCTTCCAGGCCCGGCCGATCCTGCCGCGGCTGACCCCTGGCCCTGGCCTTGGCGCCGGGTCCGGCTCCACCTGGTGCACCTCGAAGCCCCTGCCGATGGGCGCCGACATCCGTCCGGCTTCCACCCAGGGCGCCGGGCTCAAGACCCTGGTCACCTTCCAGGCCCGCGCGGGTGAAGGTCCGGCCGATCCTGCCACGGCTGGCGCCGGGTCCGGCTCCACCTGGCGAACCTCGAAGCCCCTGCCGATGGGCGCCGGCACCCGCACGGCTCCACCCAGGGCGCCGGGCTCAAGACCCTGGTCACCTTCCCGGCCCGCGCGGGTGAAGGTCCGGCCGATCCTGCCGGGTCCGGCTCCACCTGGCGAACCTCGAAGCCCCTGCAGCCGGGCGCCGACACCCGCACTGCTCCACCCAGGGCGCCGGACTCAAGGCCCTGGTCACCTTCCCGGCCCGAGCGGGGGAAGGTCCGGCCGATCCTGCCACGGCTCGCCCCTGGCCCTGGCCTTGGCGCCGGCTCCGGCTCCACCTGGCGAACCTCGAAGCCCTGCCGATGGGCGCCGGGCTCAAGGCCCTGGCGACCTTCCAGGCCCGCGCGGGTGAAGGTCCGGCCGATCCTGCCACGGCTGGCCCCTGGCCCTGGCCTTGGCGCCGGTCCGGCTTCACCTGGTGCACCTCGAAGCCCCTGCCGATGGGCGCCGGCACCCGTCCGGCTCCACCCAGGGCGCCGGACTCAAGACCCTGGCGACTGGCGGTCTTGCCGATGGGCGCGGCCGTGGCACCCCGGGTGAAGATCCCGGGTTCGGTCGGCAGCGGACGCGCGCGGGTGCCTGTCTGCCCTGGCCCTGGCCTTGGCGCCGGTCCGGCTTCACCCGGTGCACCTCGAAGCCCTGCCGATGGGCGCCGGGCTCAAGGCCCTGGCGACCTTCCAGGCCCGCGCGGGTGAAGGTCCGGCCGATCCTGCCGGGTCCGGCTCCACCTGGCGAACCTCGAAGCCCCTGCAGCCGGGCGTCGACACCCGCACTGCTCCACCCAGGGCGCCGGACTCAAGGCCCTGGTCACCTTCCCGGTCCGAGCGGGTGAAGGTCCGGCCGATCCTGCCGCGGCTGACCCCTGGCCCTGGCCTTGGCGCCGGTCCGGCTTCACCCGGTGCACCTCGAAGCCCCTGCCGATGGGCGCCGGCACCCGCACGGCTCCACCCAGGGCGCCGGGCTCAAGGCCCTGGCGACCTTCCAGGCCCGAGCGGGTGAAGGCCCGGCCGATCCTGCCGGGTCCGGCTCCACCTGGTGCACTTCGAAGCCCCTGCCGATGGGCGCCGACACCCGCCCGGCTCCACCCAGGGCGCCGGGCTGAGGGACCCTGTTTTAGCCCCCGTCGGCCCCCAATACTTTGGCGCAAATTTGGCGCACTACTGCGCACCAAGCCCCGCCATTGTATACTAGACGCAACAAGACGCCACAAGTAAGGCGTTGATTTTATTAGTGCGGCGTTGTGTCTTGTTGTAAATAGTGAGACAAAACAGGGACTTGAAAACCGTTGAGGAGCAATCCTCCGGGGGTTCGAATCCCTCCCTCTCCGCCAAATTCAAAAGCTTGGGTTCTATGCGCCCTCCCGCCTCAATGCCTGTGTTAGTCCAGGACAGACGCCGGTGTCGCACGGGTTGACGCCTTGCGTCGCCTGCGCGCGCCCACACCTAGCCGGGTTTCAGGAACCGCTCCGGAATTCTGACTATTACCTAACCGGTAGCGAGGTTCGGCAATGGCTACCGCCACTTCTCCGGCTGCCCGGTCGCTCCGGGTTTACCACGTCACCAGCAGTGAGGCGGCCGATGCCATCGAGCGTGAGGGCTTCCGCGACGCCCGCGGTACCATCCCGGGCAGCGCCGGATTCAACGGGGTCTGGGTGGCCGATCTGCCGCTCGACTCCACCGAGGTCGCCAAAGGCGCCGACGCCTTTTTCATCATCAGCATCCCGGAGTCCGACATCGTGGACTTCGAGTTCGTCGAGGAGGAGAAACCTTATCGCGAATGGCTTATCCCGGCCGACCTGTTGAACCGGTACCCGCGCGTGCGGACCAACTGCTGACCTCGAAGCGCCCGGGTGCCGGTTGCTGCACCCCGGTGCGCGCCCGTGAGAGCCCCTGGCGTGCGGTGAAAAATCTAATATGATCAAGGTAATCATCGTCGACGACCATGCCCTGTTCCGGGCCGGGCTGCGGCTCATCCTGGCCCAGCAGGACCAGATCGAGGTGGTCGCCGAGGCGCACAGCGGTGAGGAGGCGCTGCGGGTGGCGAAGCGGCTGGAGCCCGACATCTGTCTCATGGACCTGCAAATGCCGGGGGGGATGGGCGGCATCGAGGCGACCCGCCGGCTGTTGCGTCTGGTCCCCCAGTGCCGGGTGATCGCGCTGACCGTACTCGGTGATGACCCCTTCCCGGGTCAGGTGCGCGACGCCGGGGCCATGGGCTATCTGACCAAGGGCTGCCCCGCGGAGGAACTGGTCAAGGCGGTGCGGGCGGTGGCGGCCGGGCGGCCCTATGTCGATTCCTCGGTCGCCCAGGCGCGGATGCTGGCGGACTGGGAGGGGGGGGCGGGCAGCCCCTTCGCGGAGCTATCGGCGCGCGAGCTGCAGGTGGCCATGATGATCCTCGACGGCCAGCGCACCCAGGATATCTCCACGACCCTCTCCCTGAGCCCCAAGACCGTGAGTACCTATCGACAGCGGATCTACGAAAAGCTCGGGGTCCATACCGATGTGGATCTGACCCGCCTGGCCTTCCGGCACGGCCTGCTGCGTGACGATCCCGGAAGCCTCTGAGGGCGCCCCGCCCGCGGCCTTCGATCCGCGCGAACACCTGGCGCAGATGCCCCAGGGGCCGGGGGTCTACCGAATGCTGGACGCGGGCGGGACGGTCCTGTACGTCGGCAAGGCGAAAAACCTCAGGCGCCGGGTGGCGAGCTACTTCAGTCGGGCGCTCAATCAACGCCTGCTGGTGATGGTCGCGCAGGTGGCGGAGATCGAGGTCACCGTCACCCGCAGCGAGGGCGAGGCCCTGCTCCTGGAGAGCAACCTCATCAAGTCCCTGAAGCCGCGCTTCAATGTCCTGCTGCGCGACGACAAGAGCTATCCCTACATCCGCCTGACGACCGGGGACCCCTTCCCGCGGCTGGCCTTCTATCGCGGTCCGCGCACGGGGCCCGGGCGCTGCTTCGGACCCTATCCCAGCGCCGCTGCGGTGCGCGAGACGCTGCAGCTCCTGCAGCGGCTGTTCCCGGTGCGCCAGTGCGAGGACAGCTTCTACCGCACGCGCTCGCGCGCCTGCCTCCAATACCAGATCAAGCGCTGTACCGGACCCTGTGTCGGGCTGGTCAGTGAGGCGGTCTATGCCCAGGACGTGGCCCATACCATCAAGTTCCTGGAGGGGCGCACGGACGAGGTGATCACGGAACTCGGGGCCGCCATGGAGCAGGCCGCCGCCGCGCTGGATTTCGAGCGCGCCGCCGTGTTGCGCGACCAGGTCGCGACCCTGCGCCGGATCCAGGAGCGTCAGTACGTGAGCGGGGAGGGCGGCGACCTGGACATCATCGGCTGCGCCCAGGCCGGCGGGCAGAACTGTGTGCAGGTCTTCTTCATCCGCGGCGGGCGCAACCTGGGCAACAAGGCCTTCTTTCCGCTGGCCCCGGAGGAGACGCAGGAGGGCGCCCTGCTCGCCGGCTTCCTCACCCAGTTCTATGCGGACAAGGACGTGCCCGGCGAACTGATCTGCTCCGCGGAACCCGACGACCTGGAACTGCTGGAGGCGGCCCTGGCGCAGCGCGCCGGACACCGCGTGCAGATCCGCTCCCGGGTCCGCGCCGAGCGCGCCCGCTGGCTGGAGATGGCGTGCGGCAACGCGCAGGTGGCGCTCAAGTCGCGGCTCGCCAGCCAGGCGGGTTACGGCCTGCGTCTTACGGCGCTGCGCGAGGCCCTGGCCCTGCCGGCGCTGCCCACCCGCATGGAATGCTTCGACATCAGTCACACGCAGGGGGAGCGCACCGTGGCATCCTGCGTGGTGTTCGACGAGGCCGGCCCGCGCACGTCGGACTATCGGCGCTTCAATATCGAGGGCATCACCCCGGGCGACGACTACGCCGCCATGCACCAGGCCCTGACCCGGCGCTATACCCGCGTCAAAGCGGGCGAGGTTGAGGCCCCGGACCTAGTCTTCATCGACGGCGGGCGGGGCCAGCTCGGCGCGGTGGCGGCCGCGCTCCAGGAGTTGGGGCTGAGCGGCCTGACCCTGGTCGGGGTATCGAAGGGGCCGGATAGGCGTCCGGGCACCGAGCAGCTTTGGTTGTTAGGGCAGGGGACCCCCGTTATACTGCCCGCCGACGCGCCCGCCATGCACCTGGTGCAGCAGATCCGCGACGAGGCCCACCGCTTCGCCATCACCGGTCACCGTCGGCGGCGGGCCAAGGCCCGCACCGCCTCGGTGCTGGAGGAGATCGGCGGCATCGGCCCCAAGCGGCGAGCGCAACTCCTGCAAGCGTTCGGGGGCCTGCGCGGCCTGGCCCGGGCCGGGGTCGAGGACATTGCCCGTGTGGATGGCATCAGCCGCGACTTGGCGCAGCGTATCCACGATTCCTTTCACCCAGACGCGCCCGCCCCCTGAATCGCTGCCAGACCTATGTGGAATACACCCAACCTGTTGACGATGCTGCGGATCGGCCTGATTCCGGTGTTCGTCGGCGTTTTCTATGTGGAGGCGCCCTGGGCGCCCTACGCCGCCGCCGCCATCTTCGGTGCCGCCGCCGCCACCGACTGGCTCGATGGCCACCTGGCCCGGCGCTGGGACCAGACCTCACCGCTGGGGGCCTTCCTTGACCCCGTCGCCGACAAGTTGATGGTCGCCGCGGCCCTGGTCCTGATGGTGCAGGCGGACCCGCGGACCCTGGTCGTCCTGCCCGCCATCGTCATCATCGGGCGCGAGATCACGGTCTCGGCGCTGCGCGAGTGGATGGCCGAGATCGGCGCCCGGGCCGAGGTGGCGGTGTCGCGGATCGGCAAGTTCAAGACCACCGCCCAGATGCTCTCCATCATCCTGATGTTGCTGCGCGACTCGGCCCTGGGGCACTGGGTCTACGGGCTCGGTCTGGTGCTCCTGTATGCCGCGGCCGGGCTCACCCTATGGTCCATGGTCATGTACTTGCGCGCCGCCTGGCCGAGCCTGTCCGGGCAGGTGACGCCCGGGTCCAGGTGAACCCGCCGGGGTCAGCGGTCGGTGGTCAGTGAGGCACAATTGTCTGATCGCTTCACGTTTCTTGGTCGCGAAAAACCGAGAATCGACGTGCGATGAGGATCGCTCCGCCCCATGTAACCCGGCTGGTTGGCCGGGTCCGCAGAAAAATCGGCACGCGGGACTTGACAGCCAAGCGCCACGCCGTACAATAGTCGGCTTCCAAAGCGGGAATAGCTCAGTTGGTAGAGCACAACCTTGCCAAGGTTGGGGTCGCGAGTTCGAGTCTCGTTTCCCGCTCCACATTCGTTGCAAGATGTTGATTAATCTCAGGTAGTGCGCCGCCACGGCGATTCTGTCCCCTATGATTTAGGGTTCTGATCGTTACGCACCGCCGGAGATTGCACCTTGGCAACCCTTAGCGCCGTGGTAGACGCCTTCGTGGCGTCACGCGAACACGACCGGGCAACGCTCGGTCGGCTCGCTTTCTGGGTCGATCACCTGGGAGGCCGAGACCTGGCCGAGATCACCCCCGAAGACGTTGACGCCGCCCTGGTGCGGCTGGCCGAGCGCGGCCGACTGAAACCCCGGCGCGGTCACGACACCGCCCCCGCGGGTGCGCCGCTGGCCGGGTCCACCTTCAACCGCTACGTCTCCCAACTGCAAAGCATCTTCAAGTACGGCCGCCGTCTGCGGCTGCTACCTCGTGCCCATGTGCCCCCCACGCGCGGCATCGAGAAGTCCGCCGAACCCCAGGACCCAAACCGTTACCTTCGCCCTGAGGAGGTCGAGCGGCTGCTGAAGGTGGCCCGCGTCCTGGATAGCCAATGGGGCCGGCTGCCGGCCCTGATCCTGACCGCCTTCCATACCGGGTTGCGGGTCGGCAACCTCTTAGCGCTGCGCTGGCATGATGTGGACCTGGCCGCGCGTACCGTCACCGTCTCCAAGACCAAGAACGGATCGCCGATCGTCTCAGCCCTCTCCGAACGCGCCGCCGCCGAACTGGCGAAGATCCCGGGACATCTCCCCGAGGCCCTGGTGTTCGCTGGCCGGGCCGATCGCGCCCACAACTTCCGCGCCCTCTGGGTCAAGACCTGCACCGAGGCCGGCTTACCGGGTCGCAACTTCCACCAACTGCGCCACGGCTGCGGGTCCGCCCTCGCGACCGCTGGCGTTGGCCAGGCGCAGATTATGGCCATCATGGGGCACCGCACCCTGACGGCATCGGCGCGCTACATGCACCAGAACGCGAACGATAAGCTCGCCGTGGTGGATCGGGTGTTTGGATGAGCGACCTTAATGAAACCCTGAGGGTAATATTCGGCCCGTCGCATCCTCCTGAATTGGATTTCATTTTCAATCCAACGCCACGCCAGCGCCTAATGAATGAATGGCTAATAGATCCTTCGATCGGGTTGCCAACGAAACGAAGGGAGGCAGCCTATACCATCGCCAAAGCCTTCATCGACATAGGCCCGGAGCGTTGCCGCGCGATTGTCGACGGCTGCTCCGAAATCAAGACGGCAGAACGGCGCAGCAATGGCGGAAAGGTCGCTGCCGCCCGCCGCCGGGAGGCCCGCCAGAAGGCCGACCCTAACGCCTGGATGACGCCGATCTTTGATGAAGCGTACAAACTGCTCGAGGCCGACGGATCGCAGCAACGCGGGCGGAGAAAGCTGGTATTTCTGGCGCATCGCGTGGCAGGACCGGAACACCCGGACCACGCCCGCCGCGAGGAAATGAAGGATCGGCAGGCCGATACCTACCTCAAAAAGCGCCGGAAACATCCTCGCTGAAAAAATCCGGTACAGGTGCTTAGCACGCGTCCCGCTTCGATAGAATGCCCGCCCCCTGTTCAGTATTGTGTCTCCTTCGCCGTGGCGGCGACTACCGGAGATAAGACAAGATGCAAGCTGAGCAAGTTGAACGAGTGGCGGATTTTATGCCGAGCCGCGCATGGGTCGCGGATCGCGGGGGACATGCGTTCAGTACCTTTTCCGCTTTCGACTGGTTCATCCGCCGGCACCGCGATCGGCTGATCCAGTCGGGGCAACTGATCGTGCGCCGGGGGTCGGCCGGGAACCTGGTGGGCCCGCGGTTCGATGCCGAGGTTCTCGCCATCCTGCGCGAGGAGGGCGGGGCGCCTGGTCTTGGTTTCCCGGGAAACGCCGGTAACGTTGCCGAGGTCGCCCCATGAACCGCCGGTCAGTCGATCGGCGCCGCGCCCGCCAGGACCGCCGACAACGCCGCTGGTGCGTCCCCCAAAAAGCAGACGCCCCGCACAGGCTGGAACCTGGCGAGGCGTCTGGGGGACTTGCGGACCTGTGCGGCCCGGGTGTAGATTCGTGCCGTCGCGAGGGGGCTTTCTTGGCAGGCAGCCCCCCCGCGTAGAGACCGCGACACGGTCACCGGCGATGAGATTGTACCCGCCCAGGGTCGGTCTGTCGCTCGCGTCCTCCTGTACGCGGTCAATCCCAGCCCCTTGGAGATTGACCCATGCCCACCACAAAGACCCCCCGCGCCCCGCGCGCTTCGTTCGCTACCCCCCAAGACCCGCCCTCCGCTGGCGCGATCACGCCCGCCGACATCGAGCGCGTACTGCTCCGCGCTGCCCAGGCCGCGCCCGACCCGGCGCCCGACTCCGCGAACGCTCGCCATGTCCAACTGCAAGACGCCGTTCGAGTCAATCTTCACTGCTACCGGGAAGATCTGGAGTACGGCCCCGGGTCTATTTCCGCGGTCCTGTCGCTGGCCTACGACCTGCTCCACGACTGCGACATGGTGAATACACAACCATCGCCGCTCGCGTCACATCGTAACCTGGCCGCGCTGGTGGACTGCGCCCGACTCGCCACCGATTATGTTGCGTATCGAATCGATACCATGCTCAAGGTCTTGGATGCCGAAACCGAGGGGCCGAAATGAGCGCCGCCCCCTTTGGACGCCCGCACGGGGGGCGCACCATGACCCCCGTCGAATTGGACCGATTGAATCAGGCGAAGCGCGAGGCCCAAGCCGAATGGGAGCGGCTGGCCGCTGAATCCGCCACTCTCCGGGGACTACTCCGACAGGCCAACCGCCGCACCGTGGAGGCTGCCGGGTTATGAGCGACGGCTCCGCAATCCCCCCCTATCCCACCCCGGGCGCGACTGCGCATCAGGTTCTAATCGACCTGTCCGCGGATGAGTTCGCCTGCTTGTGTGTCCTGGCCGCCCGCTGGAGGGTCTCCCCGCCGATAGCCGCGCGGCACGCGCTCTGCCTCGCCTTAGTGCGTCGCCATGCCGAAGACCAGTACGCCGCCGTTTCCCGGGAAACGGCAAAGGCATCGGTTCGCGGCATCCTGCCCGCCCGCCTGGCGGGCGAGCTGCAAGAGCCTGCCGGCGCCGACCGGGAGGCCCGCGAGTGACAACCAAGCCCCCCCGCCGTGGTATCCACCTGTCCGACGCCGTTCCCGAAACGAAGATCCCGGGAACCCCCGTCCGGCCCGATACAGCCCCGCAAGCGCACCCGCTCTGCCTGTTGCTGCCCGACATGTCGAGGGCGGATTACGACCGCCTGAAAGAGGACATTCGCCAGCATGGCCAGCGTCACCCGATCTTGCTCTATGAGGGGAAGATTCTGGACGGGAGACACCGCGCCCGCGCCTGTGACGAACTGGACATCGAGGCCCACTTCGAGGCGTGGACGGGCGCCGATCCGGTTGCCTTTGTCCTCTCCGAGAACCTGCACCGTCGCCACCTGACCCCCTCGCAGAAGGCGATGATCCTGGTTGAGGCCGAAGCCTTTGCGGTCCACAAGGAGGCAGCCAAGGCCCGGGAGACAGCAGGGAAGACCCTAGCCTCCCGGGAGGCTAGGGTTGCCGATTCGTGTACTAGAGGGAAGACCCTAGCCTCCCGGGAGGCTAGGGTTGCCGATTCGTGTACTAGAGGAAAGGCCGCCGCGACCGCCGGGGCGCCTGTAGGCGTATCCCGGGCGACCGTTGAACGCGCGATCAAGGTGCAGAAGGACGGCACTCCCGCGGACGTGCGCGAGGTCCTGGACGGGACAGCGCCCCTCAAGACCAAGGTCCGCGAGATCGCCGCCCGCGGTCACTTGCCGGCGATCCTTCCGGCGCTTGGTATCCCCGCCACCGAGCAAACGCCCAAGGCCACCGGTGCGCCGCGTCTCCCGGAATTGGACGAAACAACCGGGATTTTCACCATGCAGTTTTCCCCGCGCGACCTGCCGCGCCTGCACGCCGGGGCCCGGCGCTTTGGCAGCACTCCTGCCGCCTTTGCCGTCACGATGGTGTACCGGGGCATCGACTATGACGAGGACGGCCCCGAGCCCAGGGGGGCGCCATGACTGCCCCCTCATTCGCGTCGGTGAAGGCCGCCGCCCGCGGTCACTGGCTGGCAATCCTTCCGGCGCTTGGTATCCCCGCCGAGGCGTTGGTGAACCGGCACGGGCCCTGCCCGGGTTGCGGCGGTCGCGACCGCTTCCGGTTCGATAACCGCGAGGGCAACGGCGGCTGGTTCTGTGGCGGGGGCGGTGAGCGCCGGGCCGGCGATGGCTTCGCCTTGGTGGGTCACTGTCTCGGGATGACGCCCGCCGCCGCCCTGGCCGCCGTGGCGAAGTATCTGGGCATGGATGACGAGGCCACGCCAGAAGACCGCCAGGAGGCCTACAGGCGCCGCGACGCCGCCGCGCGTGCAGACTTCGAGGCCGCCTTGCTCGGTGAACTGTACGCCCTGGTGAGCATCCTTCAGGCCCGGGTATCAGACCGCACCATCGCCCTTGATCGCCAGTTCCGCGCGGTGCGTCCGGAGTGGCGCCCGATGCCCGATGGCGAGTGGGAGCGCGAGCGCGAGGCCGCCGGGCGTATCTACAACGGACTGGCGGCCCTCTATGGCCGGTAGACCGCAATTGAAATGGCCGCCGCCGCCCGATATCAGCCCCCCCGGTGGCAAGAAGGGGGCCGCACCAGACGCCGCCGAACAGACGCACCATGACATCGCGCTGGATTGGATCGGCCGCCAAGGCGACCCGGCGCCAGTCTGCGACGACGGGAAGTTGTGGAGGTATGTCGGCGCTTCGGGGTTGTGGACTGAGGTTCCGATTCCCGTTATACGCACGGGCATCGGCGCCCGTTACAAGACGAAGAACTGCCGTAAGGTTTCAGATTACAAGGCTATTGCGGACTACATCCTGGACGTGCAAGACGACCCGGGATTCTTCTTCGGGGCGCCGGTCGGCTGCATGACGCCAGACGGGTTTTACGATTTGGACGGGCACCAACTCCGGCACCGCCCGGCATCCCCTGACCTGCGACAGCGGTTCGGCTTGGCCGTGACGCCGACCGACACCGACGCCAGCCGGTTTGACGCCTTCCTGGAGGCGACTGTCGATGGCTGCGAAAACCTGCGGATAGCTGGCGGATAGCGCGGGCAGTCGCCAACGAGGGTGGTGAAGACCGGTCGGGTCGCTGGGGGACGTAGGGGGTTGGGAGTCAGGGGGGAGAGGCAGG
>Ga0247839_1007851_pt1 | contig 11529 bp, 9 predicted proteins | sample LaCruzMarch2015__6_FD_192405 | JGI IMG/M metagenome (GOLD analysis project Ga0247839, IMG submission 192405) | Freshwater microbial communities from meromictic Lake La Cruz, Castile-La Mancha, Spain - LaCruzMarch2015_16m | ecosystem: Environmental > Aquatic > Freshwater > Lake | place: Spain...
CGCGCAACGATGGCGTCACCGCCACCGTCAACCAGACGGTTGGTTCGATCGGTTACATCGAGTATTTCTTCGCCACCTCGACCAACGCCCAGGTGGCGATGCTGGAGAATGCCGCCGGTCAGTTCGTTGCGCCCAGCGACGAGTCCGGACAGGCGGCCCTGGCCGACGCGGACCTCACGGGCAAGGACCTGCGCATCTGGGTGACTGACCCCGCTGACCCGGCGGCCTATCCGATCGTCACCTTTACCTGGATGCTCTTCTTCCGCGCGCACGGCAACGAGCGGATCGGTGCGGCCCTGCGCGACTTCGTCACCTGGGCGCTCGCGGATGGTCAGGCGATGGCGTCCGATCTCGGCTATATCCCGATGCCCAAGCCCGTCATCGAGCGCGTCCGCGCCGAGATTCCGAATATTCGCTAGCGCTGCCGGCTCAGGTTGGGCGCGACCTGGCGGCAACGCACCGCCGGGTCGGTCCGCGATAGTGGCCTTGATCATAAGTCCGCCCCCACCCCCTCGTGACACCGCTCCAGCGGTGTCACGCATGTGTTGGGCGCTCTGCGCCCCGAGGCCCGCGGGCGGATTTGTGATCAAGGTCCGCGACAGTTGAGCAATTCATACCCCACCGCTGAGTTGGAGCGAATCGTGAACCACCGAAAAACGTCCTGTTGGACAGCCGCGATCGGCTGCGCTTTGCTGTTCGTAGTCAGTGAGCTACCCGCACAGCAACACACCAGCTACGAGTTGCTCAAGGTCTTGGATGTCGCCGGACGCCAGGGGGTCGCCACCGATGGCAAGCACTACTTTGTCAGCGGCAGCACCCAGCTTTACACCTATTCCAAGGATGGAACACTGCTGATGTCAAATGAGCAACCCTTCGCGGACCTCGAAAAGCCGGCCAATCACCTTGGCGATATCAGTGCGTATAACGGTGAACTGTTTGCCGGAGTCGAGTGGTTCGAGGACGGTCGCGGTCGCGACATTCAAATCGCGGTCTATGATGCGGCTACACTCAAACTCAAGAGGACGATTCCCTGGGAACCCGATTCGGGTCAGGTCGAGGTCAGCGCGGTCGCCGTGGACGCCCCGAATGGCGTGATCTGGATGACCGACTGGGTAAACGGGAATTACATCTACCGCTACGATCTGGCCACCGGCCGTTACGCGGGAAAACTCCATCTGCGCCCCGTGCCGCAATGGCAGCAAGGGATCGCCGCTGTCCGTGGCTCACTGTATATCACCGCCGATGACGGCGACGCCGACCAGAAAGAAGTCGACAATGTCTGGCGGCTCGGTGCCGATGCGAAAGCCACCGCGGCGTACGTGACTCATGAGTTGGCGCTGTCCGGTTTGCGCGATGTAGGCGAGGTCGAAGGCATTGCGTTCGACGCCGATGCGGGCGAAATGCTGGTCTTGGCCAATCGCGGCAAGAGAATCGTCCTCGGTATGCCCAAGGGACTCTATCCCGGCTATGATCGTGAGCTTCATGAGATCTACGTCTTCAAGGTCAACGCGACCGCACAAGTGCCTGACTGAGCGAGTCTCGACTTCCAGGAAGAACCGGGGTCACCAGTTAGCTGACCCCCGTCGCACAGTGAATGCTGCGGTTTCATGATCGAGTCTTTTGGAACCTTGATATTTCCTTGCGCCGCTGCTAGAGTTCATTTGCATCGTATTCGCCGCGTCGCGGCAGGCAGCGATGCTCAACGAATCGATACTGCCGACAAGCAGTATCGCAACGCCTTTGCTGATCGGGAGACAAGAATGAAACTTCCAGTGTTCTGCATGTTGTTTCTTTTCGGTGCGGTGGCGATGGCCGCCGAGGACGAGGCGGCCCTGAAGGCGCAAATGCATAAGGATTGCGCCCCGCTGTTTGCGCCGGGCGGCGCCTGTGCCGACCTGGCCAAGGGGACCAGAAAGTGCACGCGGATGAATCTGGCCAAGGCTGGGGCCGCCTGTGCTGACTTCGAGAAGGCACACAAGGACTTCTTCGACGCCGGCATGAAAGACGAAATGATCAAGAAGTAACCTGCCACCGCGCGGCGGCGGTGAGGTCGGGCAAGGCGCCAGCATTGCCCGACCTGGCCTTGATCGTTGTTCCGGCCGCCCCGGGCCGGAGTCCAAGGCTTCAGCCTTGGATGTACAGGACCAAGGCTGAAGCCTTGGACTCCAGAAGGTGGCCGCTGGCCGGAACGATGATCAAGGCCCCCGACCTGGAGCATTGACGCCTTGCCCCGCTAAAGCATACGGCGCCGGTAAATCAAGACGACAGCGATGACGACGGCGGCCAGCATGCACCCCATGACCCAGGCGAACCCGTTGGGATCATCAAGCCACGGCAGGCCGCCGACATTCATGCCGAAGATGCTGGACAGCAGGGTGATGGGCAGAAACACGGTCGCCGCAACGGAGACGAAATAGAGGTTGCGGTTCGTTCGTTCGGTGAGGCGTCGATCGATCTCCTCGTTCAGCAGCCGCGCCCGCTCCTGCACGAGTTCGAGGTCCTGGGTGACCGACGACAGCGTCCGCCCCAACCTCATCAACTCCTTGGACGCCGGCCCGTCCCACCACGGCGGAAGATGCCCGGGAAGGTCGCGCAAGGCATGGCCGTTGGCGGCCACTTGGCGTCGCAAGCGCGCCATCGCCAGGCGATGCTGCCCGAAATTCATCTCGCAATCGCGGCCGGCGAAGACCCGATCCTCGGCATCGTCGATAATCTCCCCATAGGCGGCGACCATCTTCTTAAACGTCGCGAGCACATGCCCCCAGAGGCGGTTCAGCAAGGCGGCGGTGTTCGCGATCGGCACGCCGCGACGCAGGTCCGCGCGTAACAGACCCGCCGCTGAGATCGTATGGTGCCGGCCAGTCAACAGGCATGTCTGATCGGCGTAGAAGTGGAACATGCCGAATTCGTCCGGATCGTCCGCAAGGACGTCGGACAGGACTCCGGCGATGGTGCTGCCGGTCACTTCAATGCGCGTATTGTGTTCGCCCGACAGCAGCAAGTCCCGGCTTTCCGGGCTGAGCCAGGCGCACGCCTTGACCCACTCGATGGCACGCCGATCGTTGAAGTTGAAATGCAGCCAGAGGCCATGCCCGGGTGGCTGCAGCGCATCGAGCGCGCTAAGATCGAGGGCGATGGCTGGTCCTTGCGGCTGAAGTTGAAAGCCGCAGATCAGTCCCCCGTCATCATGCAGTTCGACGCCCATTTCGACGATTCAATCCTATCGCAAGCGTATTGAGTCCGGCTCAGGTTCGGGGGATACTTCAGGGTGTGTCCACTATTTCCCGGGAATTAAGTAAACTGTCCCCGGGATTCCCTACTTTTCCTACTAGCCGAGTTATGCCGCGAGCGGCGGAATCCGCGACACTGAAAACGAACTGAGGTCGGCACGTTCGCTTGCATGCTCTACGGTAAGACCGATCACGTTACCCAGAGCATCATAATCGAAGATCACATCCGGGGCGACCTCCGCGGCGTCGGCGCCAGGCCCTGAACGGAACGCGATATAAAGTGTATCGGTATCGGGAAAGTATTCAAAGGTCATGGTCGCTCGCGCTGGTAGGTTCGATCTGGAAAGGCATTGTGCAAGGTCTTGCCATCGGCCAAGGTAACAACACGAAGATGCTTGCCGAGTGCATCGACATAAAGCCAATGGCGAATGCGTCCGTCAGGTTGCACCTCGATTGCCTCGGGTGCCGATACTGCCTGCTCGCACCAGGCAAGTTGAATATAGGGCCGCTCGCGCAGCACCCGCCGTTTGAAGTAGTCGGTTTGGTCCAGCGCGCGGAGACCGATCCGGGCATTACTCTTTGTTGGATTCATTGGAAAAGGGTATTGACCACTTTTCCCCTGAGAATTTGGAAAGCGGTTCGGTCCCGCGAACCGGCGGCCAGCAGATGCAGAGCTTCATCAAGGCGCGATGTCATAGAGAAGCTTCCCTTCGCGTACCGCCCAATATACAGGGGTGCTGCACCAGTCGCGTCGTTGCTCGAACTGCTCAGCCGGATAGAGAAGCAGATCGACGCCTACGCCCAGCAAACCGACGGCGTCGCGCAGCCGAAGATATTCGCCGGTCGCATCGGCGATTTCCCGCTCCACTACCAACAGGTCCAAATCCGAGCCCTCGTCCGCGTCGCCGCGGGCATAGGAGCCGAACAGGATGACCTTCAGTGGCGCTTGGGCCGCCGCGACAACGCGGGCCACGGCTTGTTGGATCGCGGAATCAGTCAGCATCACAGAAGTTCCTTGACTCTCGTTTCGGGTTCGTCGCAACCCGTTGCGTTCCGGGTATCAATAGCAAAAAGAGGCCAAGCTCGGATACATTTCGGGACGGCAAGACCAAAAATAACTCGAGCCCGGCCCCTTTTGCCGACGGGCCCCTTTTGCCGGCGTGCTCCAACACGGCGCAAGCCTGTTGAAGTGTAACACCTGGAAACCAGTTAACGAAATCCGCTGGTTGCGCCCCATCTTCAAGGTTTTCAAACAGGGCCGAAACCGGGACACGGGTGCCTCGCAAGACCCATGCTCCGCTGACTTTTTCAGGGTCGCGCTCAACGGCAGGACAGGAGGACCAGTCGCTCATGTAGTAACTGTAGACCTTGGAGAAGGCTCTTTCAACTTGTTGGAAGAGCAGTTGCTCATGGCTTGCTGGAGCAGAAACCGTGGTCTGTCCCCAGTATCCGCCGTCCCCAGCATCCGCCCAGTATCCGTTCCTTTTTTAGGCTGCTTTCAGTAAAGCTTCCTGCAAAGCAGCGGGGATCTGGATGGGGAAAAAGCGATCTCTACTGTAGCCATAGTCTTCTCCGCTTTCATCAATTACGCGAATGTAACCGTGCGATTCCGCCGCCTCGTCGGGTATAATCTGATACAATTTACCGACTTCTAGAGATGCTGGGTAGTCTTCATTGCTGATACAAACAGCAAAAGGCAATTGCTTTTTTTCGTTTGTGGTCATGATTCAGTTAGTCAAGTAGTGGGAACTTTATCTTGAATTCTTTCTTGCCGATGCCATGCGCTTCATACCAGTGCAATTCGGCAGTATGAACTGTGCCGTCAATAAGCCGAACGTTTGCGAATCCTTTCAACTTCCTCCAGTTTCCTTTGCCGTATTGCTTTCGCAACCGCGGCAAATCGCGTATGCCTGGGCCGACAGCTACAGGCTCAATGCTGGAAATGCTTCCGACGATCTCAAAATCCATGAATGCGAATTACGGTGACAGTTTACTAAATACAGTAATTACGGGTTTCGTTCAACGCCCATCCGCATTCAGTGCATTTAGTAAACTGTCACCGTAACCGTCGTCACGGCGAGAAACTCCAAAGATAAGTATCTCTGGGAAGCCCGTCTCCGACGGCTTCGGAGCGCAATGCTTGAGCTTCACTGAGCGAAAGCCAGGACCCAATCATAACTCCATAATAAGAATTAGTTGCGAATCTATCAAAGACTTGAGCGTCGTACCCCATCTTCTTAAGCTCAAGAATTTGAAGATTAGCCGCTTCTAAGGTGCGATGCGACCCAACAATCACGAACCAACCGTTATTGTTCTGCCCTGAGAACCCGTAGGCAAATCGAGAAAGGGCTGTTGGATCGCGGTGTACGCCTTTTAGTTTGACGTCTGATTGTGTCGGTTGAGCGTGCGCATCTCCGATAACCGAAAATAGAAAACCAGTGTCAGAGGCATTGGGTTGTTTGGTAGCTTCATCCGGTGGTATTTGGTCCATCATGCGGAACTGTAGTTCCTTTCTTGCCACAGAAAGCTCCTTTCTTGCATCACTAAGATTTGAGCCGTTCAAGAATACTACCACCAATGCAGGCGCCATAATTCCAAGCTGGAACGCTTTGGTTTTATCGGTCTCGGAATTGATCCAAACAAACAGAATACCAAGACCGACAAGAAAGATGAATCTTACGATAAAGCCTGAAAACACCATAACATCAAAGCTAGAGAAAATGGTTGTAGGATCAGCGTTGATTAGCTGGACGACAACCGGAAGAGAGCCGCCGAGCCCTCCAGCCACTAAAGAGGCTTTATTCGACATAATGTGCCCGGACTATTTCTTACTTAACGTGTTCTAACTCGAGACAGGCCGCAGCCAGCCTAGACTGGCACGGGTCGCTTGTGTTCTAGATCGGACTAGAATACCAAGGTACGAAACTGAATCCAGTCCCGCACCCAAGTATTCCAGCCACCCTGGTGATGGCTACGTCACTCCGCCGCCAAGACCATATCGCCTCAAAGTGGGACCGCCCCTGGACCAACTCGCCCACCTGAACCTAGTCGCGACGTGTCATCGTCGGTATGTGCACGGGATCGAGGCACTCCCGCACGCACGAGGCGCGCAATCCCTGCGCCGACTGTCCGCTGAGAGGCTGGCGCCGCATTTGAGGGACCGCCCGGACAATTCCGACTCGCGGGGGGAGCAGATTAATCAAAGGGTCGATGCGTTGCAACTGCGATTCGTTGATCCAGGTCAGGTCAAGTCTATAAGAAATGTTGTGTGTCGCCGGCATGAACCCGGCGGTAAGGTTCCGGAGGCGGCGCATCGGACGATCGCGCAACGATCGGCCGCCGGGGGTGCCGCGGGTCCTGCCGATGGCCTTTGCGGATCGCGATGCGTCGGCGCCGGGGCGCTACGATGCGAGGCCAAGGGGTTGCGGGGCCTTGATCAAGAACTCCGGCCACGCGCCCTTGCGGCAACCCGTCGCGGCCTGGGGGCCGCTCCTACACCGTAGGAGCGGCCCCCAGGCCGCGACGAATGTCACCCTCGAGGTGGCCGGAGCTTGCGCCTTGGCGCAATTTGTCCAAGGCTGAAGCCTTGGACTCCAGGTCGCCGGGTTGTCCGTTACACCGAAACATGGAAGCCCACGATGGGAGCGGCTTTCCCTTGAAGGTCGCGCAGCGACGCTGTGGGAGCGGCTTCAGCCGCGACGGGCGGCGCCGTGAACACGGCAGCAGCGTTGGCCGCGGCCCCGCTCCCACAAGGACCTTTCATGTCCCGGGGTGACGGACAAGCCCTCATGGCCGTTAGCCGCGACCCAAGGCCGCGATGACCCGCGATGCTCGGGTATCCCGCGACGCCTCGTCGCGGCTGAAGCCGCTCCCACGGCGTCGTTGCGCGACGCTTAGCGACTCGCGGTGATCACAAGCTGCTGGAGAGCGGTCAGCCGCTGGACAATGGGGAGCGACTGCTTGCCGCGGCGCGCAACGAATCCGACCGCTTGCGGCAAGTGGTGGCCGGCGCGATCAAGGGCGAGTCTTGAATCGCGCGGGGGCCTCGATCATGGTTCCAGCCAGCGGCGCCCCGCTGGGTCCGCGGCTTGCGCCTTGGCGCAACCTATCCAAGGCTGAAGCCTTGGACTCCAGCCGCCTGGGCTGCGCGCTTGACTTAATGGCAGTGAGTCGCGGGAGCGTAGGAACGGGAGAGGTACTGCATCAGGACCCCAGGCTGCCATCGAGCAGCCCGCGCAACCCTCCCGCACCCTCATCCTTCATCCTTCATCCCTCATCCCACGCACCGGCGCGAAGCTGCGCCGGTGCTCCGGGCAGGGTCCGAGGCGGTGCAGCGCGGCGCGATGGACGGCGGTGGGATAGCCCTTGTGGGCGGCGAAGCCGTAGCCGGGAAAGTCCAGGTCCAGGCGGCACATGAGCCGGTCGCGCGCGACCTTGGCGAGGATGGAGGCGGCGCCGATGGCGGGGACCAGGGCGTCGCCGCGGATGATGGTCTGCACCGGGCAACCGCAGTCCGGGGCGCGGTTGCCGTCCACCAGGACACGGTCGGGGCGGCGCTCCAGCGCCGCGACGGCGCGGGCCATGGCGAGCAGGCTCGCCTGAAGGATATTGATGGCGTCGATCTCCGCGGCACTCGCCCAGGCGACGGACCAGGCGAGCGAGCGCGATTGAATGGCGAGTTCCAGGGCCTCGCGCCGCCTGGGACTCAATTGCTTGGAGTCGCCGAGCCCGGGGATGGGGCGCGCGGGGTCCAGGATGACCGCGGCAGCACAGACCGGGCCGGCCAGGGGGCCGCGGCCGGCCTCGTCCACCCCGGCGACCAAGAGTAGTCCAGCAGAGTCAGCAATCATCAGGGTTCATCTCATAAAGAGTAGTTATCCACAGATGAACACAGATGAACACAGATTATTCATTGGCTTATGCCTGGTCGGGGACTCACCTTGCAGGTGCTTGTGACAGTAGCGATAAGCGCATGACGATTCTAAAGAACATCTGTGTTCATCTGTGTTCATCTGTGGATTTTAGGTTCATTGACTCGTGCGCGACGGCACCAGGGCATCGTAATCGGACGCGAAGCCGGCGGCGAGCATGGTCTCGCGCAGCGGCGATTGGAGTGCCGGCCGGCCGTCGATGGTCTGGATGAGCAGCCGCCGTCGACCGCCGGCAGGCAGGCGGCACAGGGCGGCCAGGGCCAGGTGCAGTTCCCCGCCGGTCTCGCTCAGGGACGACGGGAAGCTCAGCAGCGCACGGGCGCTGCTGCCCAGATACAGGACCGGCTTGCCGGCCACCAGGATGACCCAGGCCCCGCCGATGCGGCGCGGTGCGGTACCGCTCTCGGCACCGGCCGCGGTGTCCGGCCAAGGCAGCAGGGCACCATAGGGGTTGGCCGGGTCCAGGGCGGCCAGGACGCGCACCTCGGGCTCCGTGAAGCCGTCGAGCGGCGACTCCTCCAGGCGCGCGGCACGCAGGCGTTCCAGGGCCCCGGCCAGGGCGAATTGGGCCCCGGACAGCCCCGCGACGAACCAACCCCGGCGCACCCGCCCGGACTCCTCCAGTTGCTTCAAGACCCGGTAGAGCGGCGCGAAGCCGCCGGGCAGCCCCTCCGCCTGGACCGCCTCCCGACTCACGACGCCATAGCGTTCGAGCAGCCGGCGGGCCTGGGCGAGCAGAAGCCCCGTCTCGCTGGGCGGCGGCGTGTCCCGTCCGGCGAGGTCCGCGACCAGGGACCAGCGTCCGCCGGTCAGGGCCGGTTCCCGCCCGCGGTGCCGGGTGCGGGCGCCCCCGGCAAGGCCGCGCAGGGGGGCGAAGGTGTCGTTGGTGATGAGCCCGGCCCAGACCAGGTCCCAGACGGCCGACTCAAAGGCATCGCGCGCACCTGCGAGCCCCGCGCGCTCGGCCGCCGCCGTCAGTTCCATCAGGAAGCAAGCGCCGCGTTCGCGCAGGTGCTCCAGCAGGAGGCCCGGCAGCGGTGCCGGCGGCTCCGCTGCCCCGGTGTCGGCCGTGCGCCATTCGCCGCCCGCGCGCGGGTACAAGGCGACCCGGCCGTCCTTGGGCCCCAGGGCGCCCCGCCCGATCCACACGATCTGACCAGTGGCCGCCAGCAGGTCCAGGTCCTGGGGGCGATAGCCCGGGACCCGGGCGGGCAGCAGGACGCGATCCAGTTGGGACCAGGGCAGGCTCAGACCGGCGAGTTGCGTGACCGCCTCCAGGAGCCGCTCCGGGCCCTTGCGGTCCTCGCCGATGCCGTGCCAGGCGGGGAGGAAGCGCCCCAGGGCGGCACCATCGACCGGCGCCACGGCATCCCGGGCGCGGGCCAGGGTGCGGCGGCGCAGGCGTTGCAGGACTTCGACCTCGCACCACTCGGGCTGGGTGCCCGCCGGGCGGATCTCGCCGCGGACCAGGGCGCCCTGGGATTCGAGCAGGCGCAGGACCGGTTCGACCTGGGCCGGACGCAGGCCCAGGCGCGCGGCGGGCTCGCGGGTGAGGAAGGGGCCATGGGTGCGGGCGTAGCGCCGCAGCAACTGTTCGAGGGGGGCCTGGGTGGGGGCGATACAGGCCTCGGGCAGCCCGGCGGGCGGGACCAGGCCCAGGGCGTCGCGGTAGAGTCCGGCGTCTTCGGCGGCGATCCAGCGGTGTTCGCCGTCGATGAGCAGGGGGACGGCGCGGCGTTGGTCCTTCAAGACCCGCAGCCAGGACCCGGAATCGGCGGGGTCGCCCGCCGGGCCGGTACCCGTCCCGTGCGTCGTTGTCGTTGTCGTTGTCGTAATCGTAATCGGAGCGGCATCCCCCGCCGCATCGGTGCCCGACCCGTACCCGACGCACCGCTCGGCGATCTCGGCCTCGCTCAGATCGCCCAAGCGACGCAGCAGATCGTGCAGTTCATCCGCGTCGCGGGCGCGGCGCCCGTCCACCCGGTGCTGCAGCTCCGCCTCCAGCTCGGCGAGGACCTCCGGGTCGATCAGTTCGCGCAGTTCGGCCTGACCCAGCAGTTCCGCCAGCAGGGCGCGGTCCAGGGTCAGGGCCTGGGCGCGGCGCTCCGGCAGCGGGGCGTCCTGCTCATAGAGATAGGCGGCGACATAGGCGAAGACGAGCGAGCGGGCGAAGGGTGAGGCGTGCGCCGTTTCGACCTCATGCACGCGGATGGTGCGGGTCTGGACGGCGCTCAGGACCTCTTTTAAGCCCGGCAGGTCGAAGACATCACCCAGTGCCTGCCGATAGGTCTCGATCACCATCGGAAAGCCCGGGTAGCGGCGCACCGTGGCGAGCAGTGCCTGGGCACGCAGCCGTTGCGCCCAGAGCGGCTGGCGGCCCGCGGCCCGGCGGCGCGGCAACAGCAGTGCCCGGGCCGCATTCTCGCGGAACAGGCCGGCGAAGAGTGCCGTGGCGGCGAGTTGCCCGGTCACCTCGTCCGTCACCTCCGCCGGGTCCGGCAGCAGTTCGTCCAGGGTCGGCAGGTCCTCCCCGTCCGCCAGGCGCAGCACGATGCCGTCGTCGGTATACATGACCTGGACCTCGAACCCCTCGCGGCGACTGAGCCGGCCTTGCAGGGCCATGGCCCAGGGGGCATGGATCGGCGCACCGAAGGGGGTCAGGATGCAGACCCGCCAGTCGCCCAACTCGTCGCGAAAGCGCTCCACGACGATGGTGCGGTCGCTCGGGACCTGACCGGTCGCCTCCCGCTGCTCGCGCACATAGGTGGCCAGATTGAGCGCGGCCAGGTCGTCGAGCGGCGCCTGTGTCTGGACCCAGGCCGGGGCCTCCTCGCCCTCGATGGCCGCCAAGCGGCGACAGAAGACGCCGATCGCGCGCCCCAGTTCCAGCGGCCGCCCGGGACCCTCGCCGCGCCAGAAGGGGAGCTTGCCGGGCTCACCGGGGGCGGGTGAGACGATGACCCGGTCGCGGGTAATCTGCTCCACCCGCCAGGTGGAGGCGCCGAGCAGGATGCAGTCCCCGGCCTTGGTCTCATGGACCAGCTCCTCGTCCAACTCGCCGATGCGGGGGCCCTCCGCACCCAGGTGGACCCCGTAGTAGCCCCGGTCCGGGATGGTGCCGGCGTTGAGCCGGGTGATCAGGGCCGTGCCGCGGCGCGCACTCAGGGTCGCGCTCGCCCGGTCCCAGGCGAGCAGGGGCTTGAGATCCGCGAAATCGCCGCCCGGGTAGAGGCCCGACAGCATCTCCAGCACCGCCTCCAGGGCCGCCCGCGACAGCTCCCGATAGGGCCCGGCGCGGGTCACCAGGGCGTGCAGCGCGTCCACCGTCCGGTCCGCCGCCGCACAGTGGGCCGCGACCTGCTGGGCCA
>Ga0247839_1007855_pt1 | contig 11527 bp, 6 predicted proteins | sample LaCruzMarch2015__6_FD_192405 | JGI IMG/M metagenome (GOLD analysis project Ga0247839, IMG submission 192405) | Freshwater microbial communities from meromictic Lake La Cruz, Castile-La Mancha, Spain - LaCruzMarch2015_16m | ecosystem: Environmental > Aquatic > Freshwater > Lake | place: Spain...
AACAATGCTCGTGATGTGGGTCAAAGAATTGCCAAAGAGTCTTTGTCTCCTTACAACAGCTTTGTGTGTATGATTAGATCAGGTGCTAAAGGAAATGACAATAACATTACACAGATCACTTCAATGTTGGGTCAACAGAATGCTGAAGGTAAGCGTATGAATATGGTATTCAACAAGAGAACTCTTCCTCACTTTATCCCTGATTTTGAAGATTATGTTGCCAATAGAAACTCTAATTCAAAAATTTTAGAAAAGATGTTTAGTTCTCGTGGTTTCGTTCACTCTGGGTTTTACAAAGGTCTTGAGCCTCACGAGTTTTTCTTTCACGCATCAGGAGGTAGAGAAGGTTTAATTGATACAGCCTGTAAGTCAGTAGTGTATGAAACAGAACTCGTAATATTGGAAGATGGTAAGACAAGAACTGTAAAAATTGGAGAATGGATTGATGATATACTTGCAAAAAATAAAGAAATTACTTATGATAATTCTGATAATGAAGATAGAGAATTAGCAAAACTAGATAATCAAGTATTTATTCCTACCTCTGATTTGAAAGGAAATGTATCTTGGGGAAAAATTACAGCAGTAACAAGACATAATCCTACTGAAACTATGTATGAGATTAAAACAACTGGAGGAAGAAATGTCACTGTTACTGACTCTCATTCTCTCTTAGTATGGAATGAAAAAAAACATGAGTTTGAAAGAGTAAAACCTGAGTTTGTGTCAGTAGGATCTTTTGTTCCAACTACAGCAAAATTAGTAGAACCATCTCATATTTCCAACTATTTTGACGTTAGCTCATTGCTTCCTAAGACTGATTATATCCATGGTACAGACTACTTAAAAGCAAAGAAAATGATAGAAGAAATTGGCAAAGAAAATAATAAAACGCCAAGAGGGTGGTGGGATAGTCATAATGGAAAAGATTTTGTTCTTCCTTACACTAAAGTTCAAATGTTTTTAAGATCCTTATGGAGATCTAACGTTGAATCTATTAAAGAACATTGCGTTTATCCCTATGGCGCTTCTAAATCAGATGCTATGGTAAATGATAAGTTTGAGTTTACATATGAGAATGGATTATTTCTAGGATTATACATAGCTGACGGAAACTGTGGAGATAGTTATGTCGCAATCACAAAGAATGATACACAAGTTCTTTCTTTTATAGAAAAATGGTTTGATAAGTATAATATTAAGCATTCTACTAAAACCAAGATAAATAAAATAGGCGGAACTACTACAACCATTAGAGGATATTCTACTCTTTTATCTACTGTTATCTCAACACTTGGAGGTAAGGGTGCAGAAAATAAACATATTCATGACTCTTGTTTGAATGGTTCAATAGATTTTATTAAAGGATTATTGAGCGGTATTTTTTCAGGAGATGGATGGATCACCAAAAATTCAATTGAGTTTAGCACTGCTTCAACTAGACTTTCTGATAATGTAAATATGTGTTTGTCAAGATTGGGAATATTTGGAAAATCAACCATCGTAAAGATTGGCAAAAATAACCTTAATACGCCTAATCCATTGGACTCTCATCGTATTACTATCAGAGGTCAGTGGGTTAATATATTTAAGAATAATATTACTCTTGTAAGCAGAACGAAGCAAGAAAAGTTAAATATTGTTAACCCTTCAGAAGAGCACAGAAATTTTAAGGTTCAAAATGATGTAGTATTAGATAAGATAGTATCAATTGAAAAAGTTTCAATTAGACATAAAAAAGTATATGATTTAACTGTTCCAAGCACTTTGAATTTTGGTCTTGCTAATGGTTTACATGTGGTAGATACTGCCGAAACAGGTTACGTGCAGAGAAAGATGGTTAAAATGTTGGAGGATCTCACTGTGGCTCATGACGGTAGTGTAAGAGATGCTTATAATCATGTTATTTCATTTGACTATGGAGGAGATAATTTTGATGGTTCCAAGATTATTTACAGAGATTCTCAACCTTTATTTATGGATGTAGAGAGTGTCTGTAATAAATTGAATGCGGATTATGAATGGGCTCAAAATAAAAAATAATTAATTTTTATACATGGTAAGTTTTTTTATCTTTTATAATTTATAAAATTGTAAAAGATGTCTACACCCGATTACATGAAAATATTAAAAAGTACCGACGAAGATAAGATTGAGGAATTTGTCAACGTGAAGGAATATTACAGCAACCAAAATGACGACGAAGAAGATGAAAAACCTTGTTTAACAGGTAATTATTCCAGAAGAAATGTATTGTTTGTTTTTGTAGCAATTGCCATCTTGATATGTGTTATATATATTCTCTTGAATAAAGATATTAACTAGGTTATTTCTTGCTTGAGCGTTTAAAATATCTATTACAATAAGGCGAGGCCTTCTTAACTTGACTATAACTTACAGCTAGAGCTTGTTGTCTGGATACATATCTTCCTTTTTTATATTCCTTCATATTCTTCTTAATCTTGTTTTGAAGGAGATCTTTACACTTGGATTTTGTTCTCACACCTTTGGGAGATCTTCTCTTAGGAGATACACTTCTTTTTTTTGATACGCTTTTAGGTGATCTTCTCTTAGGAGATTTAGATTTTTTCTTTGATTTGACTCTACTTCTCATTTTTATATAGGAAAAAAGATAAAACAATTTGTAAATTTAATTATAATTAACCTTAAATACACAAGTGAATATGATTGTAATTAGTTATGAGATCTCATAACATTGACTTTTCAAGACAGCAAAACTTTCTCGTTTATCCTACCAGGTTCGTTACAAGGATGGTGCTATATCAATTGTTAATGACTACAGCATTTATATTATTTTTACTAATTGGAGATTTTATGGTATACAACCAGACTAAAGAACTATGTAGTTTTTTTCCTCATGAGGTTAATGTTGGGAGAATTCCTAGTTTTATTCTAAGTATGGGTAAAAAGTATTAATTTAATTATTTTAGTTGAAATAATTAAATATATCGTTGCCTTGTTTCGATCAAGGGTCCTTTGGGTTATGAGCCCAACGCGCTTCCTCTGCGCCACAACGATTACATAATGTATGAAAGATATTAATTTAAATTTTTATTTTATTTTATATATAGTAAAATGAAAAACATTTTATTCTTCTTTCTAACCGCTTTTTCTTCTCTAGGATTTTATCAAGCTGATGCCTATAAAGGATGCGAAGACAAAAGAATGACCGAACTATGTCTAACCAAGACTGTTGAAAATTGTTATACTTGTGTAAGCACTGAGCCCGCTAAATTCATTCATCCTCCTGTCTGTGTACCTATCTTTCATCATAACTTAGGAACCCTTGAGAATTACCCATCAAACAAATGGAACTGTACAGTTTACAGACCTGACGTGAACGAAGACAAGAATGAGAATAATATTTTGAAAGAGATATGTCCTATTGATGACTTTATTACAGAATTATGCAATGATACCGACAAGAATGGTTTTTGTATGATCGCAAGTTATATTCATGATATATGCAATGTCGATGAAGCCTCGAACTCTAATAGTAAAGAAGTGAGTCTTGAAAGTATTCGCTATGAATCTCCTTGGGGCCCTCTAAGTGATTGTAATCAATATTTTTATAAGGAAATTTGTACAAATGAAGCTGCTAAATTTTGTTTTGATTGTCGTAAATTTATTGGAAAAGATTTTTTTACTAAAAATCCAAGATATTCTTATTATTGTTCTCCTTTTTACAAGGATATGAATGAAAAAGAGTCAGTAGATTGGTTTACTAAAGAAAAGTACGAGTGTAAAAGATGGATTAACCCTAATTACAAACCATCTTCTTCTATCCAATTAGAAAATATTGAAAGTAATAACGAAAATAGTTTGAGCCAAATTAACACGGAAAATGGTTATTATCCTGCTTGTTCTGGTCCTATTTGTCAAAAGGAAGGTTGGTCTTGGTATAAGACTGCTTACGGTAAAGTTTGGTGTGGTCAAGGATCTTGTAAACCATTTGGTAGAACCATGTTTGTATGCAGTTTTCCTACTAACTGTGGTAAAAAGTTAGATTCTGTAGAGCATGAAGACTTGATGGAACACGAGTTTCGTTCTATGAGTTGTGGTAAAGAGAAATTTAATTGTTTGCTCCGTAAAGAGTGCCGTAAGCTTATTAAAAACTTAGATGATTGTAATGAAGATTTTGCCTGTTTATACCAACTTGTTTCTACCAGCGAGAACGAACAGTTTATAAAACTTGCTAATTGTATTCTACAATAAATTAAATGTGAATATTTATAATTATTAAAAAAAATTTTTTAATAATTAATTTTTAAAAGTAAATTATAGTTTATTTTCCAAAATAGTCTGCCAACTTGATATTTAACATTTCCTTAATGTGTTCTTCTTTGATATGTCCAGTATAGTTATCTTTCAAAACAATATTTTCCCAAAGATCGTCATAAGTTCTTGAGCGAAGTTGGTTTCTAAACGAAGTAGGATCGTTGTCTTCTTCCATAATCTCCAAAGACAATCTTTCCTTATTCAAAAAGTCAAGAGCATTGATATGGTTCTTAATACCTTGAATAACTCTGGCTATAAGTTCCTCCTCAATGGTAATACCGATCTTTACATGAGGAGAAAATCCGCTAAGCACATTAATAAGTCTTGTAAAGTATCCAGAAGAACAAGTTTCATCAGCGTCATAAAGTTCCTCGATCAATCTGTTTTCAAGTTCGTCTTTGTATTTCTCAAGTCTTTCAATTTCCTGCCAGATAATAGACAAGATTTGACTTACATTAAATCCTTGAAATAGAGTAGGGTCGATGATGATTCTTTTAAGAGATTTAATTACCTTTTCTCTCTTTTCCTCATCTGATACAAGTTTGTTTAGAATCATCTCATAAATAGCGTCTACATTTTCAGAAGGACGATGGTAAGTAGCAAGATTAGTCAAGGAAGAGATGGCAGTCTTTTGAATGCCTCTTGTATGAACGTTTTGAGAATTAGTATAGAATGATCTTTCTTTATCGGAAATATAAAGTTGTCCTAATTCTAAAATCATATCATCTGCCTTTTCCTTTTCGTGTTTTCTTCCGTAAGTTACGATGGTATCAAGACAGTCTGCTCTGATATTAATGCTTTCATTTTCGTCGGCAGCTCTGTCAAACAAGAACTTGAGAGTATCATTGTATACATTTCTTTCTTTTTCTTTGTGTTTGTATACATCATCGTAAAATACTTTTTGAAACACTGGTCTTGCTGAGATTACTTTATAGTACAAAAGTTTGCTGTTATAAAAATGTTTGATATAATATTCTTTTGAAATAGACCAGTCTACTTGCTTCAAAATAGAAAGAAAAACTTCCTCAGTTTCTGTTACCCACAGCGTGTCAAGTTGTTCCTTGATGATCTTATCCATCTTTCTAAACTGAAAGGTTGATAACTTGGTAAAGTAGTATATTTTTTCTTGTAAATCGGCAGCAGTGAGAAAATTATTTTTTGATTCGTTAAACATGGATACGATCTCGTCCTTGTTAAAATAAACTTGTTTAACGCTAGAGTCAACACCTTCCATTAACTCGTCATTTTCCTCGACCTTCTTCTCTTCTTGTTCTTCTTCTTCTTTTTCAAATTCAAAAGGAGGAGATGATTGAGGGGAGACAATATCGCTGATTAGCGTAGTTTTCGAGGGAGGGGATGGTCTTAGGTTTCCTATATAGTCGTGTAAGATCCAGAATAAGTTGGTAAACTTGTAGAGTTTAGATAAAATATAATGATAAAATGTCGTAAAGTTCATTATTATGTTTTTTATGTAGAAAGTAATTATTTAAATTTAAGCCTTTGTATTTTTAAAGATTATCTATTACAATATTATAATAATAATGACGCTACTTAAAGATTATGCCAGTTCTGTTGATTACTTTGTTTCTCTACCAGGAAAAATACCAGGCAGTTGGTATCAGAGATACGATAATACTATTTCAAAAGATAATCTAACCTATGAGGACATTTCCATGTTTAGAAATAAGATTGTTTATATATTTTTTACAACAACAGATAAAAATACAATGGAGGAACTTTGTAAGATAGCCAAGTCGGTGTATTTCATAAATACATCCATATCTAAACACATTAATATCGTATGTTCCTTGAGTCATTTGTACGATAACTTTCATTCTTTTCTTACAAATATGAATGTAGATGAATATATGAATTCAATAAAAAAAGTAGAGAATTAAAATTGGAATTTAAAAAGTGTAAAATTTTTAATATTATTATATTTCAAAATTAATAATATTAAAATGGCAGAAGATTGTCTTATTTCACCAGTTCAAGGTGTCAAACTAAAAGATTATCAAGAACGAGCAGTCAAACATCTCATTTACAACAGAGGATTAATCGCCGCATTTGGAACCGGAACAGGTAAAACAATTACCGCCGTAGCAGCGATCAACTGTTTTATCATGAATAACAAACAAGGTAAAGTCATCTTTATCGCGTCAGTGTCTCTTGTAGCCAATATCATAAAAGAATTATCTAAATACGGTCTCGATATTAATAAGTCTCCTTTGAAAGGAAGAATGGATATTTACACTTATTCTAAATTTCAAAAATTAATGGAAGATAGTCCATCTCCTATAGATTGTACCAATTCTTTTTTCATAGTAGATGAAGCTCATACTCTTAGCACAAAAATTCAAATAGGAAAAGAGAAGTCTCCTGCAGATGCAAAAAAGAAAGAATCAGAGGTTAAGGGATGGACTGCACTTCACGCTATTCAGTGTGCTTCCAAAGCCACTAAAGTATTATTATTAACTGCTACGCCTGCTTATAATGCCATAACAGATGTGGTTAATTTAATTACTATGGTCGACGGTCAGCCTTTTCCTCTTTCCTATACAGCTTTTTCTCAAGATATCGCATCTAATCCTAGACTTTTAGAGGAACTTTTTAAATGTAAAATAACATTTCACGAAAAAGAAGAAAGTGGAGATTTTCCAGGTCGAATAGAGCACATGAAATATTTCATGATGTCTCCTTTATATTACAAGAACTATTTACAAATACAACTTAAGGAATCTAACATACACTTGAAAGATAAATTTGGAGACCCTAACAAGTTCAAGTTCTTTTACCACGCTCTAAGAAGAGCTGTAAACGACTTGGACGAAACTGAAAGTCCAAAGATCCAATGGCTCATAGATAAATTAACTGACGAAATTAAGAAAGGAAATAAGAGTATTGTGTTTTCAAACTGGCTTAATTCAGGTATTAAAAAGGTCATGGAGAAGTTGGATCCTTCAAAGATAAAATTTGGGTTTATTGCTGGAAACGTGGCTGCGGAAGTGAGAGAAAAGATAAAGCTTGATTTCAATTCAGGAAAACTTCAAGTATTATTTTTAAGTAATGCCGGAGGAGAAGGTCTTGATCTTATGGAGACGGCAAATGTGTATATCATGGAGTCTAATTGGAATGTAAACACGGAAGAGCAAGTTATTGGAAGAGCTATCAGATTTAAATCTCACTCTAATCTTCCTCCTGAAAAGAGAGTTGTTAATATCTATAGATTAATTATGAAGAAGCCTCTTGCAAGATCCTCAAACGACGACGAACCTGAGAGTATAGATGAAGTATTATATAAACATTCTCATATCAAGAAGCAACCGGTATTAAACACATTGATTAACACTCTTAAGCCAATGGCATTGGAAAACAACAGATGTAATGTGGTAAGAATAAATACAGAGATTTATAAAAGATTGAAGGAAAATTTAAGCTATGAGGAATTGCTTGCAAGAAAAATAAAACAAAACGAAGAGAAAAAGATAGAACAAGTTATTAAAAAGGATAAAAAAGATGAAAAGTCTTCTGAGATAACAGACGAAGATATATTGAAGGAAGAAAGACAGAAGAAGCTTTACGAACAAAAGAAGAAGATGTTAACAGACTTTAACAAGGACTACATAGGACGAAAGAAATCTGTTAGAAGATCCAAGGAGGAAAGAGAAGAAGGCAAACAAGAAAAAGAAAAGAGGGAAGTAGAGAAGAAGGAAATAGGTAAAAAAGCAGAAGAGTTATTAGAAGAGGCGAGAAAGAAGATACAAGAAGCAAAGCAAAAGAGAGAACAGGCTAGTCCTTACAAGAGCTTAATAAAATGTTATAATTATTTTGTAGATAATAATATATGGAGTTCAAGTAAAGAAGAATACGATAGAAAGTTGAATGAGTTCTTTCTCGAAAATACTCCTGAAAAGATAGCAAATAATAAGGATAAACAAGAGCTTGTTAAGGCAATTAAAAAATGTAGCGACGAGATAAAAGACCATGAGGAGTTTGTAAAGATTATAAATAAAGAGTTGAAAACAACTTATCTTCCAGATAGCGTAAAGGACAAGAGCTTGAAAACGTTGGAGAAATTATACAAGTCTAAAACCATATCTCTTGATGATAAATTTACAGAAATAGAAAATAGTTTATATCAATACGGAAATATAAACAAGGATTATTCAGCACCTATTAGAGCTTTAATAGTTGACTGGAAGGTAAAGAAGAATAGAGAAGAAAGAAGAGAGGCAGGATTGTTAGATGAGGAGGTAGAAGAGAAGAAGGAAAAAGAAATAAAATATAAAGAAGAGGATGAGGATAAGCAAAAGAAGCAAGTTATAAAGAAACTAAACAAGTTATTAGAGGAAGAAAAGATAGATCTTGAAAAAAATAATTTAGCAGATATTTATAATATTTTTAATAAAGATTCAAAAGAAAAAATTGAAAAGAAAGAATTGTATAAAATAACAAGAGAATGGGTAAATACTGAACCTATGGAAAAAATAAAAGAAAAAGTTAAAACACAAAAGAAAATAAAGACTGACATAAGAGAAGAAGAATTACTAGAGACTTTGGAGGAAAAACTAATGTCTATAACAGAAAAGGAAATAGAGAAGAAAGAGTTTGACGAGATAATCAAGAAGGATTTAGACACTTTAAAATTAGATGCCGAAATAGAAGAGGAGGAAAAGATAGAAAAAGAAATAGAGGCTGGAGAGAAGGAAGAAAGAGCAATTAGTCCTGCTATTGACTTGAGAAGAAGAATAACAAGAAATCTTGAGAAAATGTTGGAAACAAAAGAAATTGATCTTACAGACAGTTTTGTTATCATATACGACAAGGTCATGAAAAAGTTGAAAGAAAATATAGACATTACATTTGCTTACAAGGTGATAAAAAAGTGGCTGGATTCTAGAGAAACCAGAGTTGAAAAGAAAAAGGAAACAAAGGGTAAAAAGAAAAAAACAGAAATAGAGTTGTGTAGACTTGTAGATTATGCTTATACTTTATACATTATGATGTTGTATTGTTTTATCTTCAATATTAACATATTTGAAGTAAAAGAAGATGATTTTGTATCTTATTTATTACAAAGAGAAGAGTTCAAAGCATGTACCGAAGACGACACAAGGCATGTAGTATCCTCTATAATGAGTTATATGATAGAGCCTGCTAGTGCTGGAGATTTTGACGAAGAGTTCGTTCAAGGTCTTTCCATCTTTATTTCAAACTTGAAATTTAATTTGGAAATACAGCCTTATGTAAATACCGTACAAGAATTTCAAAATATAATGGTTAACTTTTGCCAAGATCCTTTATTAAATAACTATCGAGATTTGGAAAAGTTAATGTATTTATGTATGGATAGTTTGATACCTTACTTTGTGTTTGTTGATCTAGGAAAGATTATCTTAAATGATCCTGAAATTTTAGGAGATAATTTCGTATCTAATTCTATAGATAAACTTAAGAAATTTGATAAAAAGTATGAGGCAATTACAGAGTCCAATTTCAAACAGTTGAGTATTTCTTTGGTTATTTCCAAATATCTTTATAAATTTTCTAATAAACTTACAGAACTTTATAAACCTGAAATATTCTCATTAATAAAGGAACTCATACAAGAAAATAACTTAACTCTAAGAGAAGATGCCCTAAGTTATTTAAAACGATTATTTGCTTCTCAAAGTGAAGATAATTTGTCCGCTATAATAGCACAATACGAACTATTCTCTGGTATTTCTCTGTCGTCTAAACAAGAGGAACAAATAATCGAGGAAGTCGTCCAAATTCAAGAACAGAAGAAGGAAGAACAAGTACCTTTAACTGAAATAATTATTGAAGAGTCAAAGAAAGAGGAACTGAAAGAAGAAATGAAACAAGATCTTGAAGAGATAAGAGAAACTGAAGATAAAGAAAAGAAGGAAAGACTAAAACTCAAACTTCAAGAACTTAAGGAAAAAATGAGAAAGCAAAAAGAGAATCTTGAGGAGAAGATTAAAAAGATATTAGAAAAGTTATACGAAAATAAAAAGATAGATGTTAATAACGACTCTCAGGAAAAGATATTGAAAAAAGTGATAAAGAAAATTGACTTGACCTTAGACGATACAGATAAAGAAAAAGCCACTAATGTCATCTACAACTGGGCCCTTGATAAAGCAATCCAAGAATCCGCTATGGAGTTTGTAGAATCCGAATCAGAAAGCGAAGAAGAAGCTGAAGAAGAAGCTGAGGAAGAAGCTGAGGAAGAAGCTGAGGAAGAAGCTGAGGAAGAAGCTGAGGAAGAAAACGAGGAGGAGGAAAGTGAAAAGCAAAAAATATTAAGAGAATGGAAGAGAATTTATGAGGAAGGTGAGAAGGAGGATAAGGATATTATTCAAAAGATTACTTGGAATGTTTGCAAGGGATACAATATAGAGAGAACGATGGCTCATGTCTTTCATTATTGTATAAATAACGAGACATATTTCAAAGATACAGACAAGAACATCTTGATAAAATATTTGTTAACTCTTGATGACTATAAACAGTGTGATGTTAAGGATTTGGAGGAATCTTTGGATGTAGTTTTCAAGTTGTACGAGGATACTATTAACCGAGAAGTCCCTCATAGTCAGTTTGTAGAAGCTTTGAAAATATATTTGAATGATTTGATTTATACAGATAGATACAAGTATAATTTATTTACATTTATAAGTTTCAAGTCTCATTTGGATTATATTCTAACTCCTTCATATTTGGGTAATGATGAAAAGATGACATCATTGTATATCATGATGTCTGACAAGTTATTTTATTTCAATATTTTGTATGATGTTGCCGAGATACTATATAACAATCCTAAATTCTGGATGTTTGCCACCACTGAAAAGGTCATAGCAGGCTTGCTAAAGAAAGATAATGTGTTTAGTAATATCTACAAGATAATGGCTTCAAATAAAGATGAAGATAAAAAGATAGAATTTACAAAGGAGGTAAACAGGATAATTGACATGCTTGGTTCTTTTGATGTAAAGAGTATAACCAGACCTGAAATATATAATTATATGACGGAACAAGCTTTATTTAATACAGAGTACCAAGAGAATAAGATTAAGTTCTTATCTAAGTTGATGCCTAATCAGAGTGAAGATAATTTGTATTTACTTCTTTCTAATTTTGATATATGGTTAAATAGAGAACCCGAGGTTCTTAGATGTGATATGGACGAGATGTTGATAGGCGCTCAGTTGATGAAACT
>Ga0247839_1007865_pt1 | contig 11518 bp, 7 predicted proteins | sample LaCruzMarch2015__6_FD_192405 | JGI IMG/M metagenome (GOLD analysis project Ga0247839, IMG submission 192405) | Freshwater microbial communities from meromictic Lake La Cruz, Castile-La Mancha, Spain - LaCruzMarch2015_16m | ecosystem: Environmental > Aquatic > Freshwater > Lake | place: Spain...
CGAGACGCTCTAGCAAATTGGTGTCGCCATTGTAGTGCACTAGGGCCGATTTCTTGCCGTTTTTCAGCACGTAATAATGATTGTTCTGTGGGTCGGTGAGGCCTACCTGTTCGGCTGTGCACGACCCATCTTGATACAAGTCGTTGATGATGGCGCTGTCTATACCGTTGATAACGCTCTCGCCTTTATTGATGGCGCTAACATCTTTTATTTTGCCTGTTTCGTAATCCTCAGCATTCACATTGAGGCTTTTGGCTTTGAGGCGCAGATTGATGTCTTTCGATACCAAAACCACCTTCCTATCGGGATGGTCTTTTTGCACCTGCAAGGCGGCATTGAGGATGTTGTGGTCGGGTTTTGCTTCGCCAAATATGCGGTTGGCGTCCACTTCCATTTTGCCCAAATGGCCTGTCATTATTACCTTGAACGAGCCCGAATGTGCGCCTCCTAACGGTATCCAGTTTTGAAGGGTGGCTCCGGCTGCGAGGCCATCAACCATGCGGATAAACTCGCGGGCTGCAAAGTTTTTGGTGTCGTTGCCTTTTTTAAAGTTGTCGAGTTCTTCGAGCACCGTGATGGGGATGGCCACATCGTGCTCTTTGAATTGATGGAGCGAATTGTGGTCGTAGATGATGACAGATGTGTCTAAAACAAATATCTTCTTTTCTGCTTTTTTCTTGGCCATGAAGGGTGCTGTTGGTTCTCGAAAATTACAGTTTACAGCCCCGTATACCGAGGTTTTGTAAGGCAGTATTAAATTGTTTTTTCAACATAGTTGTGTTCGTTTAAATTTAGTTACTTTGCAGACATATGAAGACCTTCGCAGAAATAGAACACGCATTTGTGAGTTGCACTGATACCGTCTACGCTTACGATTTGATGGCTCGTGTAAAGGAGAACCCTGATGCCTTTGTTTCTTTGCATAGCAAAGAAGGCAATTACCTTGCTGTTTCGGAAAGTGTAACCGCTATGCTTAAGTACCAACCGCAAGATTTGATTGGACATTCGGCCTACGATTTTTTTCTGGCGGATGATTTCAAAGCCATTATGGATTCGCATGCTCAGGTTACTGTACAATATGACGTAACCACCGTGAGCTATCGTATTCGAGGCAAAGATGGCCTCTATAAATCGGTGACCTCTAAGAGCAAATCGATTTTGAACATAGCCCTAGACACCCATCAAATTTTGGTGCTGACCTACCTTCAGGTGTGAAGGGCTATTGGAATTGCTGGGACGAAGTATGATTTTACCCTCCTTGTCTGGAAGTTATACGCCTTCCATCCACATCATTTCTTCATCACAGGGCATTGCACAACGCTGGAACTGTTAAACAACCACACACCACGCTAGCTTAGGGAGTTGGGATGCACTTATTCTCTCATGGCGCGGGGAATTTCTATCTTTGACCGATTACCCATTTTGATTCGCATGCAAGCTACTATTCAAGATACTCGATTTGAAATGCAACAGGTGCTGCAAGCATTGGGATTGCAAACACTAAATTCTGCCGCATCCACCGGAACACTGGATTTGAAAGGCGGAGGAATTCCATTCGCCTCGCATTCGCCTGTAGACGGTGCATTGATAGCCTCGGTGGGCTCCTGCAGCAAAGAAGATTATGAAGCAGTGATGGCCAAGGCCGAAGAAGCCTTTAAACAATGGCGCACATGGCCAGCGCCAAAGCGTGGGGAAGTGGTGCGCCAAGTGGGCGATGCCCTGCGCGAAAAAAAGGATGCTTTGGGCAGATTGGTGTCCTACGAAATGGGCAAGAGCCTTCAAGAAGGCTTGGGCGAGGTGCAAGAAATGATTGACATCTGCGACTTTGCGGTGGGATTGTCGCGGCAGTTGTATGGGTTGACAATGCATTCGGAACGGCCTTTGCACCGCATGTACGAGCAATACCATCCGTTGGGTGTGGTTGGCGTTATTTCGGCATTCAATTTTCCGGTAGCCGTGTGGGCTTGGAACAGCGCTTTGGCTTGGATTTGTGGCGACACTTGCGTATGGAAGCCTTCTGAAAAAGCACCGTTATCGGCAGTCGCATGCCAGAATATTGTAAAAGAAGTATTTGCTGCCAACGATGTGCCCGAAGGTGTGAGTTGCATTCTGCAAGGTGATTATCGTGTGGGCGAATGGCTAACCAACGACCATCGCGTACCGCTTGTTTCGGCTACGGGTTCCACACGGATGGGCAAAAAAGTGGCGGCTACTGTGGCCGAACGACTTGGGCGCTCGTTGCTCGAATTGGGAGGAAACAACGCCATCATCATTACCGAAAATGCCGATTTAGATATTTCGATAGTTGGAGCGCTGTTTGGCGCTGTGGGCACATGCGGACAACGTTGCACAAGCACTCGCAGACTTATTATTCATGAGAGTGTCTATGATAAAGTGAAGGAAAGCCTAATCAAGGCGTACGGCCAATTGCGGGTTGGAAATCCACTTGACGAGCGCAACCACGTGGGGCCACTTATCGACCATCTGGCAGTGGAGGCTTACCTAAAAGCGTTGGAGCGTGTGGTGGCCGAGGGCGGAAAGGTTTTGGTGCAAGGCGGTGTGCTTTCGGGCGAAGGCTACGAAAGCGGATGCTACGTGCGCCCTGCCATTGCCGAGGCAAAAAACCATTTTGCTATAGTGCAACAAGAAACGTTTGCGCCCATTCTGTATCTCTTGAAATATGGTGATATGGATGAGGCTATTGCTATGCAAAATGGCGTGGCACAAGGACTTTCATCTGCAATAATGACTACCGATATGCGCCAAGCTGAATTTTTCTTATCGGTTGGTGGTTCTGATTGTGGCATTGCCAATGTGAACATCGGCACTTCGGGAGCGGAAATAGGCGGTGCGTTTGGTGGTGAAAAAGAAACTGGCGGTGGACGCGAGTCGGGTTCGGACGCATGGAAGGTTTATATGCGTAGGCAGACCAACACCATCAACTATGGCAAGAAGTTACCTTTGGCTCAAGGTATTAAATTCGATATCTGAACTTTGAACAGGTGAAACACATCCTTCCCCTTCTAATAGTTGCTTCTGTTTGGAGTTCTTGTTCGCAAGATCCAACGGAAGTGTATTACGAGGACGACAGGAACTATTACGATTTGCCTTCGTGCATGCGCCACCAAGTGGATGCTTTGACCAAAATGGGCAAGCATGTGCGCAAAAAGCTTACGAAAGACGGGCAATCGCAGGTGGTGGAAAAAGGCGATGTGAACTGGCAAGAGGAATTGGAATTGTTTATGGAATCGGACATCAACAGACCAGCATGGCGGGGTTCTTTTAAGACCGACACGGTGCATTTGGACCAAATGCTGGTGATAACCTACAAGACAGATAACGCTGAAATTCCCGTGAAAAACGTTGTGGTAACGCTCGACAAGCAGAACAAGCAATGCCTTCGGTTGACCATAGACCGCCAAACGGACAACTTCCTGTATTCCTCTTTGCAGAAACTTTTCTTTACGCCTGGAGAGGGCTACACCGTGAAAGGACAGCTGAAAGTGTTGTTTCTCTTCGAATCAGAATATGCGGTAGAAAGCACTTTTATCGATGGCTAGGTTATTACTGTTTCTTTTGGCGCTTGCCATTCTATTTATAGGGTGCGCCACAAAACAAGCAGAAACACCCCGTTTCCAGCCGAATGGTGATTGGCTCTTTGAGCTATTGATACCAGAAAATAGGATACCATTTCATCTCACTATTCAATCCGATAGTGCACAAACGAAAGTTTGGGTCAGGAACGGAACCGAACAAATTGAAGCCGATGTTGTGGAGATGAAAGATGACTCCATAATTATTCAATTAGCGGTATTCAACACCGTTATTAAAGCGAGAATTCTTTCGGATAGCACATTGAGTGGGTCGTTTATCGATTATTCTCGCAAAGATTATAGCATGTCGTTGGTGGGCAGAAAGGGCATGCCGCGATTTGTGCAAACAGATTCTGCTCGCGTTTCTCTGGCGGGACGTTGGGCAGTTGGGTTTAGCCCAGGCACCGATGATGGCTACCCTGCCGTAGGCGAGTTTACCCAAAACGGTAATTATGTGGAAGGCACGTTTCTTACCACCACTGGCGATTTTCGTTTCTTAGAAGGAACCGTTTCGGGCGATAGCGCATTTCTGTCTGGTTTTGATGGGGCACATGCCTTGCTCTTCAAAGCGCGAATTGACGGAGACAGCATATTTGGAAGATTTTGGTCGGGCAAACACTGGCAGGAGCCTTGGATTGGCGTTCGCAACGAAAAAGCCACCTTGCCCAATCCCGAAACGCTCACATTCCTTAATCCGGGCTACAAACGGCTCGACTTTTCGTTCAAGGATCTTGAAGGAAATGTGGTGAGCCTGTCGGATAAACGCTTCAGAAACAAAGTAGTCATTGTGCAATTGATGGGCAGTTGGTGCCCCAATTGTATGGACGAAACATCATATTTGGTGGATGTTTACAAAAAATATCATTCCCAAGGTTTGGAGGTGATTGCGCTAGCATTTGAGCGCGAGTCGGATGAGCTAAGTGCTATTCGAAATCTTAGCCGCTTGCGCACGCACTTTTCCATACCCTATCCCATATTGTTAGCAGGAAGTTCGAGCAAAGATGAAGCTTCGGAGAAACTTCCTATGCTCAATCGCGTATTGTCGTTTCCAACCACAATTATTGTGGACAGAAAAATGAAAGTGAGACGCATACATACAGGATTCTCCGGACCGGGCACTGGCCAATATTACACCGATTTTACCAATCGGACGGAAGTGCTCTTGGTCGATTTGCTTAATGAGCGAATCACTTTCTAAGGTTTTTACTAGGATTATCAGTTCAAAAAATTACACATCATGAGAAAAATTTACGGTGCGCTATTTTTAATTTTTACCCTTGTGGTAAAGACCAGCACAAGCTTTGCTCAAATTGGAGCCATCGATGCATCCTTTGCTCCAACGGGTAGCGGGGTTTCGGCTCAGGTGAATACAGTAGTAGTGCAGCCTGATGGGAAAGTACTGATTGGTGGTTCTTTTACTAGCTACAATGGAACGTTGAGAAACCGTATTGCTCGACTCAATGTAGATGGCACGCTGGATTTAACCTTTGATCCATTGCAAGGATTTAACGGTGACGTGTATTGCATTGCATTACAATCTAATGGGAACATTATTGTTGGCGGAAACTTTACTACTTACGATGGGCAATCAGCCGAACACATTGCTCGACTTAAACCATCGGGTACGCGCGATTTTACTTTTTACGAGCCTATAAATGGCGGGCTAAACAGCGCGGTACATGCATTGGTGGTAATGTCCGATGACAAGATATTCGTTGGAGGATCGTTTACTTCACTGGAAAGCAGTCCAATTCCACAAATTATACGAGTTGATGCTGATGGCGGGCTAGACAACAGTTTTAGTGCCAGCGCACTAAGTTCGCTTGGAGTTGTGAATGCCATTGCCGTGCAATCTGACGGAAAAGTTATCATTGGTGGGGAGTTCACGTCTATTGCAAGTAATGTTGCCAAGCGCATAGCTCGATTGAAAGCAAATGGTGGGTATGACGTCACTTTTGTTACTGGATCAGGTTGCGATGCTCCAGTGAATGCAATCGTAATTCAGCCAGGAGACAAAATTGTAGTAGGAGGAAGCTTTTCTGACTATGATGGAATTCCTACCCAGAAAATTTGTCGTTTAAATACTACAGGGGTTTTAGAAAGCGCATTTACCGCTGGAATTTCGTTCGATAACGATATAAATACAATGGCCTTGCAACCCAATGGGCAAGTCGTAGTTGGGGGAAAATTTCAATTAGTGAATAGTACAGTCAGTCGGAATCGCATTGCTCGAATAAATGGTGAGGGCTCCTTGGATATGACGTTTAATCCAGGAACGGGTTTCACGAATGAAGTGAAATCTATTTCGCTAATGGCGGCTGATGGAAGGGTAGTAGTAGGTGGCGCGTTCAGTTCATTTAACGGCACTAACAGAAAATTTGTAGCCCGTCTTTTAAATCACTCCATAACAATACAATCTACAATACCTTCTGCCCCATGGTGTGCCGGTTCGACTGTTCAATTCATTTATTCCATCACTGGAACATACAATGCTAGCAATACATTTCATGCAGTACTGAGCGATGCCACTGGCAGTTTCGCAATACCAGTTTCTATTGGTACGATGCCGGGCACGAGTGGCGGCAGCATAAATGCTACTATTCCTGTCGCAACTGCAGTAGGAACGGGTTATGCAGTGCGCATAGGAAGTACAGACCCTCCTTCCGTAAGTGAAGATCCGCTAGCTGTTTTTACTGGGTTGCAGATTACTACTACGGTGCCATCGGTTTCCATTGTTGCAAATCCTTCGGGCTCAGTTTGTGCCACTACTTCCGTAACGTATACCGCAACTGTCGTCAATGGAGGTACTCCTTCCTATGTATGGTATAGAAATGGTGTTGCTATTGGCACGAATTCTAGCACCTACGTGGATAATATGCACGCAGAAGGCGATGAAATCTATTGCGAGGCTACTAGCACCGCCACTTGTGCATCTCCAGCGATGGTTACCAGCAACAGCATTTTTATGACGGTTACCGCAACAGATGTGCCTTCCGTTAGTATTTCAGCAACTCCCAATGGTTCTGTTTGCGCAGGCACTGCAATTGCATTCTCCGCATCGGCATTAAGCGCTGGAACCGTATCTTATCAATGGAGTGTGAACGATATCAATATTGGCACTAATCTTCCGAACTATTCTAATGCCGCTTTGCTCGATGGTGATCAGGTAAAATGCAGCGTTACAAGCACAGCTCCCTGTCCTAGTCCAACTCCTGTAAATAGCAATACCATCACTGTGGATGTAATTCCAATAGAGATTCCTTCGATAAGCATTACTGCCAGTCCAGCCGGACAAGTGTGTGATGGAACTGATATAACGTTCACCGCCAATTATGGAAGTGCAGGCAACTTTCCTTCCTTTCAATGGACAGTGAATGGAAATCCAACGGGCACTAATTCGGATATCTATACTGACGCCACATTATCGAGCGATGACGTGGTTCAATGCACAGTTGTTAGCAATGCTGCTTGTCCGGACCCAACTTCAGAAATCAGTAACTCCATTGTAATCGATGAACTTCCTATTGTAGTTCCATCCATCAACATAAGCTCCGATGTGGGAACAACCATTTGCGATGGCACAGCCGTAACTTTTACCGCCACCGCTACAAACGAAGGTTCATCGCCTGTGTATACGTGGTTTCTAAACACCGTTGCGTTAGTTCAAAGTGGAAGCACCTATGTAACTTCCAGTTTGTTGGATGGCGATGTAATTGAATGCGGAATCACCAACAACGATGCTTGCGCAGTTCCTTCTTCCGTTATTAGTAACAATATTGCCATGACTGTTATACCTGTAGAAGTTCCGATTGTGGGTATTTCATCAGATGCTGGAACTCCGCTTTGTGAAGGCACCAACGTAACTTTTACAGCCAGCGTAGACAACGCTGGCGCCAGTCCATCATACCAATGGGAAGTGGATGGAAGCATCGTAGGAACCAATTCTGACACTTACGCTGATGCTACGTTAGTCAATGATGCAGTTGTAACCTGCACCATTACAAGCAATGCCCCATGCCCAAGCACTCCTAGCGCCACGAGTAATTCCGTTACCATGGCATTTGATGCTACTGAAACACTCGCGGTGAGCATTTCTTCTAGCCCATCGGGCCCTGTATGTATCGGGACCAACATTACGTTTACAGCTGATGCGTCAAGTGCTTTGGTCACACCAACGTATGAATGGACAGTGAATGGCAATGCTGTTGGAAGCGATTCACCAATCTACAGCGATGCCACATTGGTAAATGATGATGTGGTGCAATGCACTGTAACCAGCACTGCCGCTTGCCCATCTGTAATCAGCGCTATTAGTAACGATATCACTATTGTAATTACTGCTACTGAAGTTCCTTCCATCACTATTTCATCTGACGCTGTAGGCCAAGTTTGCGATGGCGCTACCATCACCTTCACAGCAGATGCAATTAGTTCGGGGGTTAGTCCAACTTACGCTTGGGAATTAAACACAGTTCCAATTGGAAGTAACTTGGCCACGTTTGCTAGTGCTTTGCTTGCAAATGGCGATGTGATTAGCTGCACTGTAACGAGCAATTCTGCTTGCGCCAATCCAACATTTGCGATTAGCAATTCCCTAACGGTTGACATTGCGCCCAATATTACTCCTACTGTATTTGTACTGTCTGATTTAGGCACTACGATTTGCCAAAATGCCGATGTCACCTTTAGTGCAGTTGTGGCCAACGAAGGCGCTGCACCAACATACGCTTGGCTGGTAGATGGAGTGGATGTAGGCGTGGCTACCGACACCTATGCTACCAACACCTTAACTGCAGATGCATCAGTAGAGTGTATCCTTACCAACACCGATGCTTGTGCTGTGCCTGCCTCTATTACTTCCGATGCACTTGCTATGACTGTGGTAGCCATCCCTGCTGCACCAATTTCTATTATAGGCAGCACGGTAGTGTGTGAAGATGGCGCAGAATCGTATGATGTGGCTGATGTAGCGGGAGCAACGAGCTATACATGGACGCTACCTGCTGGATGGTCCGGCACTAGCACTTCCAATGCCATAAATGCCTCGATTGGAACTACAGGAGGTGTGATTACTGTAACTGCCAATAACGGATGCGGCAATAGCCCACAACAAACCTTAAATGTGGCAGTAAATCCAAACTTCTCCACCTATTCGGGCACTGTGACTATCAATGGTGATGCAGTTACCTCTGGTTGGGTGTTTGTTTTGAAGCAATTAGTGGATGGAGTAGAAGGATGGGAAAAGGTAGATTCTGCGGCAATAGCAAATGATGGGTCGTATTTATTTGCTGAGTTGCCCATTTACGGTGTTCCCTTCATCCTAAAAGCTGTGGCGAATAACAGTGCTTTCCCAACATGCGTTCCTTCCTATTATGCTGAAGAAGGTTCGAACTACCAATGGGACAATGATGCGCTTACCTATGCTTTGATAAGCGATTGCGGTGGTGTGCATGTGAAAGACATTGCTATGGTAACCACCTCTGGTGTTTTGGATGGAATTTGTTCCATAAGCGGAACGGTGATAGACGTGACTGGTGGTAAAATGGCTGCGGAAGACCCAATTCCTGGAGTGGATGTGGTGGTAGAAAAAGTTCCTCCTGGAAATGCATTTACTTATGGTCCAACAGATGCTTTGGGGCGCTATAGATTCGAGGATATGCCGGTGCTTCCTTTGCCAACCGATCGCTATAGAATCTATGTTTCTGTTCCGGGAATTCCAATGTTCGATACCTATTCTATCGATGTGAACCCTTCTGACACCGCTTTTACACAGCTTGATTTTTACCTCGATTTGGATGACAATCTTATCTATATCAACAATCCGAATGGTGTAGCTGAAGGTTTGACCGTGATAGATGAAATGAAGCTTCTTCCCAACCCAATGCACGACCGCATGACCGTGATTCTTCCCGCAAACTTTGGGGTGGCTGTAGGCTATCGCGTGTTGGGTATTGATGGAAAAGTAGTGGCAGAACACATCGTGAACGGAAATAGTGCTTTGATTGTAGATCGCGGAACGTTGCCTAACGGCATCTATTTCCTTGAAGTAACCAACACACAAGGCTTGCGAAGGGCGGCTAAAGTGGTAGTGCAATAAAGGAATGCGCGCTACTTTCGCGGAATGAAGCGCATAGCCATTTTTGCTTCGGGAACAGGGACAAATGCAGAACGAATTATTCGCCATTTGGCGGGTAATGCGGAGGTGCAAGTAACCTTGGTGTTGAGCAACAATCCTGATGCTGCGGTGCTCCAAAAGGCAGAACATTTGGGAGTACAGACTAAGGTGTTCACCAAAGCCGAACTGAACATTACGGGCGAAGTGTTGCGCTTGCTAAAGGATAAGCACATCGACTTGATTGTGTTGGCGGGGTTTCTTTTGTTGATTCCAGATGAACTGGTTCAAGCATACAGCAATCGCATCATCAACATTCACCCTGCATTGTTGCCAAAGCATGGCGGAAAGGGCATGTATGGCATGCATGTGCATCGCGCAGTGAAAGCCTGTGGCGATACAGCAACAGGAATCACCATTCATTTGGTGAATGCCGAATACGACAAAGGAGAAATTCTTTTTCAAGCAAGTTGCGATGTTTTACCAACGGACACACCCGAAACGATTGCCGCCAAGGTGCAGGCATTAGAGCAGCAACATTTCCCGAAGGTGATTCTTGATTTCGCTCGTACGCTTTAGGCGCAGATTACTTTCCTAAAAGCAACTTGACGGAGGCGGCCATCATTACTACCGCAAATACCTTCTTCACTACTTTAGGGTCTAAGGCAATGGAAAGCTTGCTGCCAAAATAAGCACCCACAAAGAAGGTGATGCACAAAATGGCTGCGGCTGTCATATTTACTTGGCCCGCTTTGTAGTAGTTGTACACTGCCAAAAAACCTATTGGCGGTATCATCATAGCCAAGCTAGTGCCTTGCGCCTGATGCTGCGAAAATCCCAGAAAAAACACCAATGCGGGCACTATTACAATACCGCCACCAACACCTACAAAGCCAGACAACATTCCAGCACACACGCCAAGAATTAAAAGAATCAGAATTGAAGATGTTTCCATTTTTTGTTGGATGCTAAAATGAAGTTATTAGTAGCAGACTTAATTCACTAATATCTTAAAAATCGAGGCTAAGCGAGAAATACCACATGCCATCATTCACCGCATAATTCTCTACACCCCAAGCTCTATCCAAACGAAGGAAGTACCCAAACAACTTGGTGCGTATACCCACGCCAAAACCACCAATCACTGGTTCACGTCTATTGTTAAGCGTTATGGTAACCGAACCCTGCTGTATCACTTCACGATTCAACGAGTTTTCTTCGGAGAAAGGCGAAGTGCTCGTCCACGCAGTGCCTATGTCTCCAAATCCTACAACCTGAAAATTGTAGAGGAAGTCTGATTTGATAGGCCGGTTGAACAGATAACGGAATATGGGCCAGCGCAACTCGCTATTGATAGCGGCAAAACTGTTTCCATTTCTAATGTTTTGCGGGAAACCGCGCATGTTAGTAGCTAACGCCTGAAAAGCGTAGTTCTGCGTGTAGTCGATAGGAATGGAAGCATCGTATTCGGGCATAATCCAACCATCGACACCACCAAGGAAATAGATGAGCTTTTGTGTGCCAAAAGATGTGCTTGCCGCAAAACGATTGGCCCAAATCAATTCGCGATGCACCTTGATGTAATGGCGCACATCCGCTCCTAGCACAAACAAATTTCCCGCCTCGGCATTCAAATCTTGATAGTATTCGGCAAAAACCTTTAGCCGCGTTCCACGAAACAGATTGGCTCCCATAGACAGCGTGTTGTCGAACACATACTCGGCCTTCAAGCCCGTCATCCATTTGTGCACATCGGGCTCCACAAGGTTTCTATCAGAAGTGCTTTTGATTACCGTTCTGTCATTTCGACCAA
>Ga0247839_1007869_pt1 | contig 11512 bp, 15 predicted proteins | sample LaCruzMarch2015__6_FD_192405 | JGI IMG/M metagenome (GOLD analysis project Ga0247839, IMG submission 192405) | Freshwater microbial communities from meromictic Lake La Cruz, Castile-La Mancha, Spain - LaCruzMarch2015_16m | ecosystem: Environmental > Aquatic > Freshwater > Lake | place: Spain...
CCTCATCATCCTTGGGCGGACCAAAGTACTTATCCAGGGGGCGGCTGCTCATCGTTCAGGTTTCCATGGTTCACTCGGCGACGACCCAATTCCCCTGCCGCCCAGGGCATCGCCGATGGCCCGGCGCAGGTCGTTGAGGCTCTTTTGGGTTGCATTCATCTGCGACCGGTCACCCCCATAGCGGAAGGCCAGCAGCGGATCGCCGCCGTTGACCAGGGGGCGAGGTTCTGCCTGAACACTCGCTGCTGCAGCCGGTTGCGGCGCGGCTATCTCGCCCAACACCACCCGGGGGTCGATCCCGCGATCCTGCAAATCCTTTAGGATGGCAGCGCGCGTGGCTTCGTCGGCACGGGCGTAGTCGCCCCGAATGCCGGTCACAATTTCCGGCGTCAGCTTGGGCGTTGTCGGCGGTGGCGGGTCATCTGCCTTTGCAGCTCTCGACGGCGCAAGCGGCTTCATCTCGACGCCGTACGGCTTGGTGAAGGTTGTGCCAAGGCGCTCGTTGAAATCTTCGAGGCGGCGCTTAAACTCCGTGCCGTCTGCGGATGAAAGCAGCTTGCCCGCGACGACCTCCAGCGCCTCTTGATCTTTATCGGTCCACGCGCCTTCGCCAGCGGTACGAACGAGGCCTTTCGTCTTGGCTAAGATGCCGCCGATGTCGGCTTGGATTTTCGCGCGCATCTCGGTCGCGTCGCGGCTGCCCAACGCCGACCGCACGCCGAACGGATCGGCTGCATCGACCGCGCCGACCATCCCGCTGAAGCCGGGCGTGTTGTCAGGGTACGTGTACATGCGGGCCAGCGTCTCGTTGATGCCTGAGGCCGTGCGTTGCATCTCGGCGGTCTGCGCTGCCACCTCGGCACGCTTGGCACCGGACTTTTTGGCGAACTCCAGCTCGCCTGCGTCTTGCGGGTTCTGCTCGGCCCGCTTGGCCGCGACCTCGCTCAGCTGGATCTGCTGCGCTCGCTGTTTCAGCACGGCCTCGTTCGCCTGCCGTGCATTGTCGACTTCTTTATCGAGCCCGGCGGCGATCAGCAGATTGATCTGCTCGTTGCTGTACGGGAGCGGCAGCAGCTGGTCATCGCTGATCTGACGCTTGCGGTACGTGTTCGCATCCGGCGATGCCGTGGGCTGGGCAGTAGGCGGTGACGGGATAGGGGGCTGGGGTGCTGCAGCGGACGTGCCGGTGTCGATAGCTGTGCCAGGGACGGCAGGCATCGGGCGCGCAGTGGGGGACGGCGTGCTGGTCGACGCCGGGCCTGACGTGCCGGTCGTGCCAGCCGAGCGTGAAGCGCTTTGGTCGGCGATGTACTCGCGCAGGTCGGTATAAAGCTTGCCCTTTTTCGCACCCATCGCGACCATGCGATTGTGCGCCGTCATGCCAGCTTTCGCGTCCTCCCGGGCCTGCGCTGTCCGCGTGTTGAGCTGCGTCTGGCCGACGGCAAACGCTTGGCTAGTCAACTCGCCAATGCTCTTCAGATCGCGCTCGTTACCCGCATGCGCGCGATCGATCATCTGCGAATTGTACCGCTGTGGATTGGGGTCGCCAGCCCAGGCCAGCATGCCAGCCGACCCGGCACCGGCCAGGGCGTCGACGATGCCGTATTTGTGCCGGTACGGTGCGCTCAGTTCGTTTTGCATCCTGACGTAGCTGTCAAACATCCGGAGTGCGGATTTTCCTTCCTCCGTGTTCGGATCAATGATCCGTTCGAGGTTGGCGCGGAACTTCGCTTCATCGACCAGCGGCGGCGCACTGGGCGCGAAGGTTTTTTTCATCCAACTGATGCTATCGCCGGGCAGTCCGCTGCCGGTCGCGCTGGGCTCCTCGCGCGGTTTCACAACCGCAGACTGCGGAGGCGCTGCGCCTAAGTCGTTGATCCGGCGGCGCTGCCGCTCCCTCAGTTCGTCATCGGGGGGAAGGTCGCTGAACGGATTTTCAAAGCCCACGGCTGCACTCGCTCATGCTGGGGAAAACGGCTGCGGCCTGAGCATCGAATGCGCCCAGGCCGCGCAGGTGCAAACGCTCAGTAATCGGCTCGTGCCGACTTCGAGCCCTCGCCTTTCGAGGAGCGGAAGTCGTCGTCTTTTGCGCCGTCAGCATCGCAGGCGTCGTCGAGGATATTGTTGCTGAGGTCGATGGCGTCGCTCATGTCGTCACGCAGTTTGCTGAGCTTGGCCTTGACCAAGCGGGCCTTCTGGGCCGGGTCGAGATCGCCGCTCTTCATCAGCTTCTTGATCTCGGCGATGTCCATGCTGTTGAGGCTGTCGAGCGACACGCCCAGCTCGGAGGCGAGGTCGGCAAGGTCAACATCTTTAGTTTTCGTGGTGGCCATTGTGGCGGATCCTTTGAGGTTTGGCGCTCGGGGTTGAGCGGTTGATGTCATCCTCAAAAGTGGTATTCGCGGCCCTCGTCCAGACCCGCGCGGCAGGTTTTTTCCTTCACGTGAATTGTTTCTGCAAACCCCATTGACGAACCAAACGAATTCCATAATTGCGGTTTCGTGAACTCGTGAAGCAGGGGTCCGCAGTGGCCAGATCCGATGACCGATTGCCCTACACGCTGACACGCTTGCGCAAGGTGCGCGGCGTGTCGCAGACGACGATCGCACGGCGGATCGGCGTAGGGTCGCCCAACATCTCGCGCCTGGAGAACGGCCAGGATCCGCGCGCGTCCTCCTTGGCGGCCTACGCCGAGGCGCTGGGCGGCGAGTTGGTTCACGTGGCGATTTTCCGGGAGCCCGACGGCACGCTGAGCAAGTACCTGCTTCAGCTGCCCGGCGACCGGCGCAGCACGGCGGGTGCAGACTTCTGGGCCAAGCGGCACACGACGCCGAAAGCCGAGCGCGCGACTAAGCGCCCGATGCTCGAAGCTGCCATGAAACTACGCGAGGGTGCCGAATGAAATTCGCCCGCAAGCGCCGCTCTGACCTGCTGCGCCGCCTGCTGCGGGCCGTGTACAATCGCGGCTTCAAGGATGGCCACAGGGTCGCCGAAGATGCCGCCGACGACGACCTTTTTCGGGCTTGGTTCTGAGGCCAGATGATCGCGGCTAGCCCGCGCTGCTGCTGCTGCTCAACCCTCGTCGAGGCCAGCGCAGCCATGCACGTCATCCCGCTTGAAGACCCGCCAGTGACAGCCGCCGACGTGCGCAGCATGCAGGTGGAGCTGGCGCGGACTAACCTGATCGACTTTGCCCGGCTGACGGCACCATCGACGTTCATGTTCGGCGTCGCTCAGTGCAGTATCTGCGATTTTGTCGACCGGCTCATCGAGGGCGAGTTCACACGGGGCCAGATCAACCTTGCGCCAAGAGCCGGAAAGTCAGAACTCGCATCAATTGCGTTGCCCGCCTACCTGATCGGCAAGTTCACGACGCGGAAGATCATCCATCTGACCAACAACATGGATCTGACCCGGCAGTTTGCCGAGCGGCTGGTCGCCCTACTGCAGTCCGAGGAATACCGCGAGATTTTTCCGCACGTTGAGCTGCTGGAAGTCAGCGCGGGCCGCATCAACTTCCGCGACCGGCGCAACCCGCGCGGAGAGCGGGGCCGATATTTCGTCACGTCGATCAAGAAGGCGACCTCCGGTCACGGCGCGCACTTTCTTCTGGTTGACGACCCACTGACCGAGCAGGAGGCGCACAGCAAGATGATCAAGGACGCCATGTGGATCCGCTGGCAGGGCGGTTTCACAACGCGAGTTGACCCTCTGTGGAACCGCATCCTGGTCGTGGGCACGCGCTGGGCTCGGGATGACCTCTTCGGGCGCGTGATCGCACAGAGCTTTGAAGACGATCGAGCCGATACCTACGAAATCCTCAAGGTGCCGATCAGGGTCGATGCCGAGCTGGCCCGGAAATTCAACGCCATCGCGATGGCTGATCCGATGTTTATGGTCGACCTTCAGCGGGGCAAGACGAAGCTCTTACAAGCGAATAAATCGTTTTCGCCGGAGCGCTTTTCCGAAGAGTTCATCGACAAGAAGAAAGCTGAGCTGAGCGCCGAGCAGTGGGCTTCTCTGTACCTGCAGGAGCCCACGCCGACGCAGGGCATCGTCTTCAACAAGAAGATGTTCGTGCCGCTCGGCAAGGACATGCTGCGGGAGGCCAAGCGCAAGATCGGCATGTCGATCATGACGGTCGACTTGGCCATGAAGACCGGCGAGAACCACGACTTCAGTGCCTTCCTGCACATCGGCGTCATGGCGACCGAAAACTTCCGGCTGGGCCAAGGGTACATTCAACAAGCGATCGTGCTGCTCGACTATTGGCAGGACCGCATCCCCGCTGCCGACGTCGTCAAGCACGTCCGAAAGCGGTATAAGGAATGGGAACCCAACCACGTGATCATAGAGGACGCGGCGTCGGGGATCGCGGCAATTCAGCAGCTGCGGCGCATCAACTTCCCGGTCATGGGGTTCAACCCCCGGAAGCTGCCGAAAGGCAAGGCAGCCAAGGAGGAACGCGCAAACCTCGCTGCACTCATGATCGCCAACACACCGATCTATTATGACGAAAAAAATGCGGCCATCCAGGCGCTGCTCGGGCAGGTGCTGGAGTTCCCGAAAAGCGATCACGATGACGGGGTCGATTGCCTCGTCATGGCGATCCTGCACCTCAAAAAGAACAGCGATTTCGACAGCGCCTACGACACCTACGCCGACGAGATCAGCGCCCTACGCGACGAGATCGAGGAGGACGACGAGGACGATGACGCCGCCGAGGCCTGGGAGGCCTACCAGCGCCGCCCGTTGCTGGAGCGCTCGTCATCGCCCTACAGCATGTCGCCCGCCCAGCGGGCGCGTGAGGCCAAGCGGCAGGCGCGGCGGGATGCGCCACCCCAGGTGAACCCATTCGATGGCGGGATCGTTTTTGACGACGAGGACTAGGCCCGCCGCCCGACCCATTTCACCAAGACGAAGCTGTCGGCTAGGTCGAACTCCGCCATGAGCCTGTGCTTCCGGCCCAGCGAGAACGCGATCGTCGCCGACAGCCGGTCGTCGAAGGCCTCGGCCAGGGCACCCCAGGTCCGCACATCGATCTCGCGAACGGCGTTCAACCACGCCTCGACGGCAGCCGCAATCTCGGCATGCTCGGGCTGGCCTTCCAACTCGTCCACAAACTTGGTCAAAAACTCTGGGTTGGCGACCCGCACGATTGACAGCTCCCGCGAATACCAACACCCATCATTGATGCTATTCGTGGCGGCAGGCAACCCCATGAAAGGAATAATGTTTTGTCAACTCAGCGTTGACAGCGTCGAGGGATGGGATGGCGGGATTTTGGGACAGGGCGGGCAAGGCGGCGAGCTTCGCGTTTGTGGCGCTGCTCGTGCTCGTGCCGATGCTGATCAGCATGGCGGCGGCGGGCTTGGGGGCGCAGCGCCTGCTGGTGCACAGCTTTGGCGTGGCTGGCACGACGGCGTTGGCGATCCTGGCCGGTGGCGCTGCCATCGACCTCCTCAAGGGGCTCTGCGCCTACGCCACGTTTGAGAGCTGGCGCGACCGCAGCGGCAGCGCCGTCCTCTGGGCGGCGGGGTTCATTATCCTATTTTTGTTGTCGTGCTTGTGCCAACACGCCACCGTGAAAAACTTGTTGCTCGATGCCGAACGCGCGGGCACCCACGCCAGCCGGGGGCATTCCGTGCTGGTGGCCGAGATCCAGGCGCTGGACGATCAGATTGAGGCGATCAAAGCCCGGGGCACACCACGGCCCTCCGCGACCGTGTCCTGGGCGATCAAGACCTCGACGGTGCCTGCAAACGTGCGCAAGACCAGCGCCGATTGCCTGCAGCCAGAGGACGCGTTCACGTCGAAGGCTTGCGCGCCACTGCGCCAGCTGCGCGCCGAGCTGGCTGCCGCCGAAGATCTTGAGCGCTTAGAAGGCAAAGTCAGCGCACTGCGCAAGGAGTACGCGGGCGCTACCATCGTTGCCGATCGCGATCCGCTCGCGACTTCGTTCGACGAGCTGGTCGCCCCGCTCCTGCACAGCCTGACCGGCAGCAGCGTGCGTGGTGAAGTTGGCGTGCCGTTCCTGGCGTTGATCGCGCTCGAAATTTTCAGCTGTTTCGGGCCGACGCTGATCGCCAATCGCTGGAGAGCGGCCTATCCAGGATCCGGCCCCAATGGTCCAGGAGGGCGCAAAACAACGCCGTCAGCATCAAATGATCATGCTCATTTGACGTCAGAAAAGTCGACCGTCGTGACGTTGCCGGTGCGCGGCAAACGGCGGGTGAGGGCAGCGCTGGGCTCGTCACCACTGAAGGTCAAAGTGACGCCGATGGGCAAAGACAGCCCTGCCCAAGCGGGCAAGATTGGTGATGCAACTCATGCGCCGCAACCTGCCCACAACAATGTCCTCAACCTGCCCAAATCGACCGCTTCCAACCTTGCCCAAACGCCCGCCGTTGCTGGCGGGAACTTGCCCACGCCCAACCTGCTCAAGGGCAACGTCCTAAACCTGCCCATCGGCAGCGATGGTGCCCGTGCTGTGCGTGCCTTCGTGGGCATGCTGGAGCGCGGCAAAGATCATAGGGCAACCCCAAAGGAACTTGCCCAAGCCTACGCTGCCCAGGCCGCGTTCAACCGTTGGCCTGCCCTGTCCCCGACCGCCCTGGGCATGCACCTGCGCCGTGAGGTCAGGCTGGTGGGCGGGCGCAAGATCAAATCCGGTGGGCAGGTCTACGCTGGTGTTGCCGTGCCCGCCTCTTGGGCCACGCCAGCGGTCATGGGTGGTGTCCCGGCATGAGGATCAGGGGTGTGAAAAAGCTCGACGACTACTTGTCGCTGATGTCCGACAAGCCGCCTCCTGCCGCTAAATCAGAGCTGCCGCAAGCCAGATCGCCAGATCACGATGACCTTAAGAGCGCCATCCGCAAATGGCGCGCCTTTATCGCCAAGTCCCGTTGGACCTGCGCCGCTGACATGCGGGGGGACGCACCGCGCGCTGACTATGCCGTTGCACCGATTGTGGGTTTCAGGCTGAACGAGCATTGGCGCGTCAACGTGCGGATCGACGCCTGGGCAGAGGGTGAACTTGACGGTGAGCTTGAAATCCTCTGGATCGGTAAGGCGAACCCGGGAAGCTGGCCAGCAAGTAAAGCATCGAGTCTTTCTGGCAACACGGCCAAGTAATTCTCGAAGTTGTAATTGGCAACCGACATTATTGCTAAGATGTCAAGCTAATTTGCCTTGATAATCTACTGATGTTGCTGTATTGACTGATCACATATGACTACATCGGGGGACGCTGATGCTGGTCGTGCGGGTAGACTTTGGGGCAGCTCCGGCTGTCCCTTTTTTCGTTTAGGGGCGGTTCGGCGTGTCGCGTTGGGCTGCCCCGTTGGGTTTGCAACTCGAACGAATACCACTAGCCATTTAGTCGGATCCACCGACGAGCGAGCCATGAGCGACCCGTACCGCGACGACTTCTACCGGCTCCTACCCAGCAAGCCAGCCGACGACTGGTTCGCCGAAGCCGCGCGCCTGGACGGCATCAACCCGGATGGCACAAACCTGCGTGACCCAACGCGTGCAGCCACGGGCGGCGGGATCCGTAACGCCGACAACCCGTTCGCTGCGCACGGCAATTCGGTCGAGCAGCGCATTGCGCGCGGCGTCTACGACGGCACGCCGCTCAGCATCCCGGAGGCAGCAATCGGTGTCGGGCAAGCAGGGCGCGGCGTCTACGACAGCGTGACTGGCGGCAGTGCGCCTGCAGGCCTCGACACGGCAACGCTTGCGATGGCCGCGATCCCGGCGTTCCGGGGCAAGAACATGCGACCGTTCTACGGCGACGGAGTTGGCCCAAAGGGGACCATACCTGATCCGCTCACCCAGACTCGAAATTTGGGGCTACGCGGCGGTCTGGCGGGCGCGCCCACGGAGACCGGATTTTTCAATCCTGCCACCAGCGCCCTTCTGCAGGGCGGCGTCGCGCCCAAGCAAACGCTGACCTACTACCAGAAGCAGATGGGCAGTCGCGGTGGCAAGCTCCCGCCGGGCCAATGGGACGAGGCGACGGCAGGCTGGGGACCGCGCGACGTCGTGAGCCGCGATGAACTGGTCAAGCGCCTGGACGGGCGCACGCCGAGGGTCGAGCACCGACGCTTCGTCACCGAGGACGATGATCGCCTGCTGAATGCCTACCCCAACCCCGGCAAGAGCGGACCCAGAGCGCACGGAGAGGAGGGCCATCTGGGCTACTCGACGAGCGGCGACTTCCACAACTACACCGAAACGGCAGTCGGCTACCCGAAAGCTGCCGGACCAGACGCGCCGGGGCGCTTCGTCGACGACCACTTCGCCCACCCCAACCTCGAAGGCTGGTATCGCACCCAGGACACGGCCTATCGCACGGCGGGCGGGCAACCGGTGGCGGGCAGCAGCGCGACACGCATCCTGGAGGAAGTCCAGCCGCAGCGCTATCAGGCCGCGCGCGACGGCCAACCGGTGGCGCAGTCGCCGTTCAGCCACGACGTCAACGATGCGACCGGCTTCCTCGCCAAAAACGCCCTCCGGGACGCCGCAGCCGACGGCATTGAACTAATCGCGTGGCCTCATGGCTCCGTCCATGCCGATCGCCTCGACGCACCCCTGGCCGGGATGACCGGATATTACGGCGACGGCAGCACCCCCGGCATCATGGGCCAGAACCTCCAGAGCCTCCTGCGGAAGGTCGGCGGCCAAGACGTGCCGGTCGAGCGCACGGCCCTCAAGGGCGCTGACGGCTACGTTCGATACCCATCCGTCGAGCTGCCTGCCGACATTCGCGAACGCATCAAGCGGACGGGGCTGCCGATCTACTCGGTGCCGTTGGCGCTGGGCGGGGCAGGGGTGGCGAGCGGGCATCGGCGCGAGGATTGACGATGCGCCCTTCCGTCAATTGCCCAGGCAGGTGGCGGCATCGCTTTGGATGGCCTCTTGCCACTTTGGCCGAGTTGGGCGCGGGCAGGAATAGCATTATCACCCGCTGGATCGGCGTCCTTAAACATCTTTACGACAAGCGCCTGATAGTGAGCGCCAGCGATGATCGGTTGCCCGCCGCTGTAGGTCGTCGTCGCGTGGCCATAGGCTGTGTTGCCATAAACCGAGGCCGACCCGTTGGTCTGTGCAATGACTGGCGTGTATCCAACGACGCCGACGTTGTTTTGGTAGCCGCCATTCATGATGACGAACTTGTCGTAGCCGCGCCTGATCGTTTCGACAGCAGCCTGCCGTGCCGCTACGGATTGTGCGCCAACCATGCCGCACACGGGGCGGCACCTGTTGTGATTTGGAAGGTGTCGGCGGACATCGGGATGACGGACGAGCGCGCACATCCGGCGACTGACATGCCGATCACGATCCCGAAAACGACTAAACGCATGAATTCCCTGCCCCAAATATCAGTACACAGCGATAATAGCGCGCGGCGCGTCTGGCAAATGCGGGCACAATCCCTTGAGTCAATACTTTCAATTTCAACCAGTTTCGATCGGCAACAGCTCTTCGCCGTCGTAGCTAAGATAGTGCGTGGGAGGCCCTGGTGGCTGGCAGACACGCACGTGCGTAACACCCATGCCAACCGTCGACATTTCAGCCCCCAGTAAGGCGAGCGTGTCGTTGCTCACCCGGCGATCAAGCACGCGCTGACGGCCCATCTCGTCGACCTCCAATAGCTCCAGCACGTGCGCATCCGGGATGTAGATATGAAGCAGTATGCGTCTCATCTCGGCTACCTTCCCCACTGCCGCTGCCAACTGCGATAGTTTTCCTCTAGGGTGGCCATGGCAGCTTCCGTCCCCCACGGCGCAGGCTGGCCGAGCAGGTCGTCGAGGCCGAATACGAAGTGAATGTCGGATGGCCCGACAACCTGCTCGATATGCGCCCGCGCGACCCCCACCCGGCCATAGCGAACATGGCGGACGAGATGGCGGTCGTCGATAGATAGCGGTTCGCCGATGGTCAACCACCCTTCGTCGACGGCACGCGGCAACCATAGCGCTGCGTCTGGGTCATCGAACGCATCCTGCGTGATGAACCATTCGTGCATGTTGGGCTGACATCGCGGTGCCATCGTCAGTACGTCATGACGTAGTTGCGCCCAGTACCACTGGTGCCGATCACGGAGTGCGATCCTTCCTCGATAAACATCGAGTCTCCACTCACACTGGTCGAAGAGGTGCCGAAGCTCAAGTTCGACCGGCGGCACCTCCGGGACCGGCAGTGGCACTGCCGAGACCGGCGCAATTGCCGATCCCATTTTTGTGACCGACAAACCGGCCAGAGAGGGTGCTGGAGCGGCCAGCGCTGCCAGCCCGGCAAGAACAGCCCGGCGGGTGATGTCAACCATGCGCGACCTCCAGGCCATCGGCGACGATGCCGTCGATGATCGGGTCGACATAACGCGGCTCGACCACGATGCCGTTCTGGCCCCACGTCGTGGCGTCCGCTGGAAGATACTCACTGACCCAGTTCTCGGCCACTTCCGTGAGCGCCTGGAGGATGCAGATGGTGCCGTGGTTGATGATGCGGAAGTCAGCCACGGGCACCCCCATCAACATGACGGCGCACGATCCGGCTGACCGTGGATTGCGACAGCCCCAGCTGCCGCGCGACTTGCTGCTGGCTGGCCGTGCGCAGGGCTTCGAGGACGCGGGTCTCAAGGTCGTCGGTGATGAGTGTGGGCTGACGCCTTTCGGGTCGGTTGTAGACGAGGCCGGTCATGCTGCACCCCGCGTAATCGTCAGGCTGTAAGCGCGCGGACCGTCGTTCAGTCGCGTGAGGTGGTGGCGACAGGCGCGGATCGCACCGGCAAGCCATTCGTCCGTCACCTTGCGCTCGGGGAAAAGGTGCAGGTTGACCTTGCCGCTGTACGTGTTGCCGCTCAGCTGCCGTGCCAGCTCGACCTCAGCAGGGCTGAGCGGGACGCCAACGCCGCCGTTCGGGTTCAGGCGGCAGAACAGGTTGACGCTGCGTACAGTGATGTTGATCGAGACGCTGATCTCGCCGGTCGCGCCGGTCACGATGCAGCTGCCGCCCAGTGTCGCCGCATCGAGACCATCGGCGGCGATACTCGGTGTGACGCCGAAGACCTCGCCAATAAGCTGCGCCAGCGCGTTAGCCGCAAACACACGCTGGGCTTTTACCAATAGGATTTTGGGCATGCTATGCCTCCTTCGTTTGCTCCATTGGAGCCGCATGCCTCATTTGAGTATCCACCGTGCCAGGGGCTGGTCGGTTGGCTCGTGATGCGTCAATGCACCCGATCTTCATGCAGGATCGAAGATATCGCAGTTTGCGGAGGATTTCAACGGGGGTGGTAGTTGGCTTGGGGGATGCGTTGGAGGATGATCAATCACCATCTAGCAAATAAATTAATTAAAACAGTAGGTTCATTCATTTGTTCGATCCCCTCACTGCCCACCAGTGCCGAACTTCGCAGCGGTTGTTGATTCGGTTTGAGCCTTGTGCGCAGAAGCCGCCTGCATGCTGGCAGTCAGTCATCACTACTATTTCAGTTTCGCTGTTT
>Ga0247839_1007876_pt1 | contig 11499 bp, 7 predicted proteins | sample LaCruzMarch2015__6_FD_192405 | JGI IMG/M metagenome (GOLD analysis project Ga0247839, IMG submission 192405) | Freshwater microbial communities from meromictic Lake La Cruz, Castile-La Mancha, Spain - LaCruzMarch2015_16m | ecosystem: Environmental > Aquatic > Freshwater > Lake | place: Spain...
CAGTAGGCGTCCAAATAATATATCAGTAGAAAGCGGTCCTTACCGCACCGTCCGCATATCCCCCACCGGCACAAAAGCCGCCCAGAAAAACGGGTGGCACACATCCACCGATTGCTCACTGAAATAACGCTTCCGCGCCAGGCGCAGGGGTTCATCCTTGGTTTTCCCACGCTTCAGTTCCCTGTAAAAATAACGCATCTGCTCCGAGGTGCTTTTGTCGTTCACTTCCCACAGGGTGGTGATGATGCTCTTCGCGCCCGCGTGCGCAAAGGCGCGCGCGAGGCTGATGATGCCTTCGCCACGCTGGAGCTTGCCGATGCCGGTTTCGCATGCGGACAAAACAACCAAGTCGGCGTTTAGATCCAGGTTGTACAGGTCTTTCACGTACAACAGCTCATTTTCGATGCTGTCTTTGATTTCGGTGAAGGCTAAAAAAGCGTAATCACCCACGCGGTTGTCGGCGCGCCCGTGGGTAGCCAGGTGCAGGATGCGATAATCGCCAGCCATACTGGAGAATCGCTCTTCGGTGGCGGCGGCACCTGCCACGATTTCCCCACGCATCATTTTAGAGGCCGCCGCGACTTCTGCGCCGGAGTAAGCCAATGGTTGCATATCCTTGCGCATCAGGTCGTCGTATTGGTACATGTTAGCCAATAGCGTGGTATCGCCGTCGTAGAAAGGTGCGAAAGCGACAAATTCCTTGGTCGGCTTGTGGTGGTGCTGTTTGTCGCGCATTTCCTTCAGCAAGGTAGCCGAGTAGGTATAGCTGAACTGGTGCTGGTTGAGCAGGTAGGGGTATTGTTTGAAGTTGTTTGGGTCTTTGGGCGCAGCGGTCAGCAGGGCATCAAAAGGCACATAGCCCAGCGGGCCGTCGGGCACGAGAATCACTTGTTCAGGCAGGAACGCTTTAACGGGTGCGAACAGTTTTTCATACAGTTTGGGCGCGTATTCGAGGTATTGCTCCAGGCATTTATCATAGAATGCGTCTGTTTGATCGGCTTTGGGGGCGGTGTAGAAGCCATAGAGTCCCTGGCGGAATTGCTCGGTCCAGTCTTCCAGCGGGAAATCGCGCTTGACTTCCCGGACGATCATGGTATCGGGCCGGACCACGAAAATATAGATAATGCTGTCGCCGACGAAGAATTCGAGCAGGGCTTGCTTGGGTTGGAGCAGGGTATCCTGGACGTATGGGAGGGAGACGGTACTGAGGTCGTATTTTAGGCGGTAGTATGCTGGGTATTGGGTTTCGAAGCGTTTTTTTAGGGCTTCGTAGTCGTGTTTCAAGTCGAAGATGATGCTGGAGATGCGGAGGGTGTTGGTGTCGGTTTCGGTGAGGCCTTTATCGAGTAGGGATTGGCGTCGTTTTTCTCGCCAGGTAATGTCTATTCGGAGATCGTGTTCTTTTTGGAGGAGGGAATCTGGGATGCCGGCGAAGGCAAGGGCATCGGCAGCTTTGCTTTGGGCTTGAAGGAGGGAGGCTTTGCTTTTTTCGGCGTATTGGAAAGTCTTTTGGCGGAGGTTGTCGTTGTGGTCAAGGTTGGCTTTCAGGAGGGAAACAGAGATGGCTTGTTCGTAGATGGGGTAATTTTTGGAGAGATGGAAGGATTTGGAGGACTCCTCGGTGATAGATAATTGCTGATAGTTGAGGGCTGAAATGATTTGGCCTGTATAGTCAAATATTTGATTCAGAAATTGTGGAACATTGGTTAGTGTATATTTCTTACTTAGCACCCAGCTCATGCCGTAGAGTCCCTCTACTAAATTTTGCATGGAATTAACTTTTGAGAAATCATTTTCTACATATCCGCATGAATGAATAGATTTTTGATAAAAATAAACTGCTGTATCATATTCCCCCTTTGATTTGTATAATGCGCCAAGGTTGTTATATGATTGAAACACATCCGGGTGTTTTTCTCCAAATATTTTCAATCTAATATTTAAGGATTTTTGATAATAATCTAATGCTTTATAATAATCTCCCTTTGAGTCGTATGTAACACCAAGGTTGTTGTATGATAATGCTACATTTGGGTGCTCTTCTCCTAAAACCTTCAATCGGATGTTTAGGGCTTTTTGCTTATATTCTAATGCTTTATCATATTCCCCCTTTGATTCATATGTAACACCAAGGTTGTTGTATGATGATGCTACATCCGGGTGCTCTTCTCCTAAAATCTTCAATCGGATGTTTAGTGCTTTTTGATAATATTCTAATGCCTTATTATATTCCCCCTTTGAAACGAAAGTGCTACCAAGGTTGTTGTATGATGATGCTACATCCGGGTGCTCTTCTCCTAAAATCTTCAATCGGATATTTAGGGCTTTTTGCTTATATCCTAATGCCTTATCATATTCCCCCTTTGATTGGTATGTAACACCAAGGTTGTTGTATAAATCTGTTAAACCCAAGTGCTCTTCTCCCAATATTTTCAATCGGATGCTTACTGCTTTTTGATAATATTCTAATGCATTATCATATTCCCCCTTTAAACAATAGCTATTACCAAGGTTGTTGTATGATGATGCTACATGCGGGTGCTCTTCCCCTAATATCTTTAATCGGATACTTAAGGCTTTTTGCTTATATTCTAATGCCTTATCATATTCCCCTTTTGATTCGTATGTAGCACCAAGGTTGTTGTATGACAATGCTACATCCGGGTGTTCTTCTCCTAATATTTTCAATTGGATGGTTAAGGCTTTTCGATCATATTCCAATGCCTTATCATAATCTCCCATTGATTCGTAAGTATTAGCAAAGTTGTTGTATGAATCTACTACCCTCAGATCCTCCTCTCCCAATATTTTTAATTTGATGTTTAAGGCTTTTTGATTATATTTCACTGCATTATCATAATCCCCCTTTGATTCGTAAGTATTAGCAAGGTTATTGTATGAATCTGCTACTTTCGGGTGCTCTTCTCCTAGAATTATTAATCGGATTTTTAGGGCTTTTTGCATATATTCTATTGCCTTATCATAATCTTCTTTGAAATTGTAGATAACACCAAGGTTGTTGTATGATGATGCTACATCCGGGTGTTCTTCTCCTAATATTTTCAATCGAATATTTAAGGCTTTTTGCTTATATTCTAGTGCCTCATCATATTTCCCCATTGATTCGTAAGTAATACCAAGGTTAGTGTAAGATGATGCTACATCGAGGTGCTCTTCTCCAAATATTTTCAATCGAATATTTAAGGCTTTTTCATAGTTTTCTAAAGCCCAATTATAATCTCCTTTGGACTTACCAACCAATCCTAATTGATGCCAAACATCAGCCACCTGCCTGCATTTCTCACCAAATAACCTAGTATAAACAACTTTTGCTGACGCTCCTTTCGCTTCCACCTCTTCCCATTTCCGCTCCTTTATTAACTCTTTCATCTCCGCAAACAACCGATCCGCCACCACCGTATCCGCCATCCCCCCAGTCAACCCCAACGTATCCCCCAATGCCTGCCCCAAAACCGGTGCTGAGCAAAAGACAAAAAGCACTAAAAAAAACAAAGAATAAAAACTGCGCATAATTCAATCGTTTTAATAAGGTGTAAGGAGGCCTAAAACTAACGCCTGCCGGTCAATGCGACCAAGCAGGCGGGCTATTATTATTTCAAAAAAGGGAGTAGAATGTGGAATGCCGGATGCAAACGAAAACTACTTAACTACATGCATAAATCCTCAAAGAGATTGCTTGAAAAGCCTACTCTCCAGTGCCGCCAGTTTCCGCTTCCGCTCAAACTCCCAAAATCGCGTATTCTTCCGCACAAACCGGAACGCAAAATTGAAATCAATATCCCGCACCTCTAAGGGCGACTGCTCAGTCAACGCCAGCACGGCAGGCTGATTCAAGGATTCCAACAACGTCGCTGATGTTTTTAGAAAAGGGATGATCTCATCATCAACCAATTCCTTTCGGACTTCCGGGAATACCCAGCGCCCCAGGCTTGCAAAGTGAAAATAAGCGCCGATATACTCTAGTAAAAAGACCTTTTGGGTTGCTTCCCGCGCAGCTTTGGCCGCAATGGCATCCTGATTTTGAACCGCCTGCAACAAGGCGTATAGTTGTTCGGAAACCTTGTCGGTAACGCTGCGCTGCTTTTCGTCTAATGCGATAATCTTTTCAAACTGATCGACCCGCAGTGACACCAATTCCGCTTGAAGTTTGCGAATTTCACCGATGGCTTGCGCCCTGCTAATCAGCCAAACAATAGCAGCAGCACCGAAAAAGATGGCCGATTGTCCCCATCCAGCCCATTCGGTTTGAATGTATTCTATTATGGTGTTCATGGCTATTTTAGTTTTTTAAAGGCATTTAATACGGTTTCCAAAAAGGACTCTTTACCGCCACCACCGAAGCCCTGGGGTTGCTGGGAAACTACCTGAAGGGTATCTGATGGGCCAACTCCGTAATTCCCAACGGGGACATCGAACGGTAGCACATCGCCATTGAATTGAAGGTAAAAATTGCCCTGGAATTGTGGCACGTGGCGGTTCTGACGCAGGTAATCCAGTATTTGCCGGGGTGTATGGCCGGAAGCAATGCTGACGGCATTGTTTTTATTACCTATGATGATGTTTATGGTAAACATGACAAAATGGTTTAGATTTGTGAATGGATTGTGACAGCATAACCCTCAGGTTTCAACCCGGAAGATTATGCTGTCATCGTTCAAAAGCGTTCAATTCATTTCCAGCGCGGCGGCCGTGATTTCGCTGCCAAATTCCAGAATCAGATCATGAACTTCCGCTGCTTTATCAAAAGAGGTTACTTTTTCCAGACAAGACTGAACGGTATCGGCGAGGCCATGCACATCAATCCCGTGAACAGAATGAAGCAGGCGGGCAAAATAATAGATCGCCTCATCTATGTTGTCCTCTTCCAAGGCTTTAAAAGCTTTGCGGAGATGTTTGATTCGTTTTCCTGTCCAGGCCACGCCTCCAACAACAGTGCCGACGGTGATGGCAGTGCCGATAGTAGCACTTAAACCATAAGCTGCAATTGATTTTGCGATGACGTAACCTGTAACTTTAACGAGCGCGGCTTTGCCCGCGATGGCTTTTGCCAAAATGAGAAGCCCTTTGATTGCAATTGGTGTTATGAACATGGCTTGGATATTTTATTGGTGAACGTTTTTTTTAAATTTTGAAAAATCAATGCTTTCAATCGTGTTGTTGAGTTTTCCTTTTTGTCTCCTGAATAAAAACCACTCCATGGCGAGCGACAAAACGGCCCCAATAATGCATTGTACCCATAAAGGCGCCCAAAAGAAGGGAAGCGTGAAAAAGAAGATCTCGAGCAGGACTCGTCCAGATGTTTTTAGGTAATTCATAATGGCTTGAAATGTTAATGAGTGCGATGTGATTGGCTTGTACTACTTATTGCCACGCACTAGCCCGGGGTAAGGTTTTCTTCTAAAATAATTTAAAAAGGAGCAAATTATTTATTGCAAAATATTGTATATCAATAAAATAGGACGCCTGCTGTGCGTGCAACACAACAGGCGTCCTATAATTTATTTCTACACTTTCCAATCAATCGACACGAAATACCAACGGGCTTACCGTCGTCTCTGCACCGCCCGCATATCCCCCACCGGCACAAAAGCCGCCCAGAAAAACGGGTGGCACACATCCACCGATTGCTCACTGAAATAACGCTTCCGCGCCAGGCGCAAGGCTTCATCCTTGGTTTTCCCACGCTTCAGTTCCCTGTAAAAATAACGCATCTGCTCCGAGGTGCTTTTGTCGTTCACTTCCCACAGGGTGGTGACGATACTTTTCGCGCCTGCGTACGCAAAGGCGCGCGCGAGGCTGATGATGCCTTCGCCGCGCTGGAGCTTGCCGATGCCGGTTTCGCATGCTGACAAAACGACCAAGTCAGCGTTGAGCTCCAGGTTGTACAGGTCTTTCACGTACAACAGCTCGTTTTCGATACTGTCCTTAATTTCGGTGAAGGCTAAGAAAGCGTAATCGCCCACGCGGTTGTCGGCGCGTCCGTGGGTAGCCAGGTGCAGGATGCGATAATCGCCAGCCATACTGGTGAAACGCTCCTCGGTGGCGGAAGCACCAGCCACAATTTCCCCGTGCATCATTTTGGAGGCCGCCGCGACTTCTGCGCCGGAGTAAGCCAATGGTTGCATGTCCTTACGCATGAGGTCGTCGTATGTATACATGGTAGCCAATAGGGTTGTATCGCCATCGTAGAAAGGTGCAAAAGCGACAAATTCCTTGGTCGGCTCGTGGTGATGTTGTTTATCGCGCATTTCCTTTAGCAAAGTAGCAGAATAGGTGTAGCTGAACTGGTGCTTGTCGAGCAGGTAAGGGTATTGTTTGAAGTTGTTTGGGTCTTTGGGCGCAGCGGTCAGCAAAGCATCAAAGGGCACATAGCCCAGTGGGCCGTCGGGCACGACGATAACTTGTTCGGGCAGGAACGCTTTAACAGGAGCGAACAGTTTTTCATACAGCTTGGGTGCGTATTCGAGGTATTGTTCCAGGCATTTATCATATAGGGCATCCGTTTGATCGGCTTTGGGGGCGGTGTAGAAACCATAGAGCCCTTGACGGAATTGCTCGATCCAGTCTTCTAGCGGGAAATTGCGCTTGACTTCCCGGACGATCATGGTATCGGGCCGGGCCACGAAAATATAGATGATGCTGTCGCCGACGAAGTATTCGAGCAGGGCTTGCTTGGGTTGGAGCAGGGTATCCTGGACGTATGGGAGGGAGATGGTACTGAGGTCGTATTTTAGGCGGTAGTATGCTGGGTATTGGGTTTCGAAGCGTTTTTTTAGGGCTTCGTAGTCGTGTTTCAAGTCGAAAATGATGCTGGAGATGCGGAGGGTGTTGGTGTCGGTTTCGGTGAGGCCTTTATCGAGTAGGGATTGGCGTTGTTTTTCTCGCCAGGTAATGTCTATTCGGAGATCGTGTTCTTTTTGGAGGAGGGAATCTGGGATGCCGGCGAAGTTGATGGCGTCAGCGGCTTTGATTTGGGCTTGGAGGAGGGAGGCTTTGCTTTTTTCGGCGTAGGTGAAAGTGTGGTAGCGGAGGGTGTCGTTTTTGTCTACCTCGGCTTTGAGGAGGGAGACGGAGATGGCTTGTTCGTAGATGGGGTAGTTTTTGGTTTGCCAGTGGGATTTGGTGCCTTCGTCGGTGAAGGTAGATTGTTGGTAATTAATTGCGTCAAGGGCTTGAAGTACATTAGAGTAACTTTCAGAGAGCAGTCGTGGGGACTGGATTTCTATATATTGTTTTTGTTGTGTAGTGCTTAGTTTATTGAGAGCCCTTACTAATTTTTGCATTGAGTTAACTCCTTGAAAGTTGTTTTTTTTGTATTGGCAACTATTTATTGCACTTTGATAGTTGTAGATTGCTTCATTATATTTATGTGTTATATTATATGAATCACCTAAATTGCTATAAATATTTGCGACATCCGGGTGCTGTTCTCCATGGGCGTTCAGAAGAATTTCTAATGCTTTATGAAAGTATTCGATAGCCTTTTCATATTCTTCTATATATGAATATGAAAAAGCTAAACTGTTATATGAAAATGCAACGTCAGGATGATCAGGCCCAAGAGTTTTCAAACGAATAACTAAAGCATTTTGTTTAAGATCAAGTGCTTTTCTATATTCGCTTGTTGATTCGTATGAAACACCTAAATTATCATATGATGACGCAACATCTGGATGCTCTTTTCCAAGGGTTTGTAATCGGATTGCTAATGCTCTTTGTTTGAACTTGATTGACCTTTGATATTCACCAATAAAGTGATAAGTAATTCCAGTGATGTCATATGATGATGCAATATCTGGATGCTCAGGCTCTAGGGTTTTTAATCGAATTGCTAAAGACTTTTGATCAAATTCAAGCGCTTTATCATATTCACCTTTTTGATTATAAGCATCGCCCAACGAGTAATAAGTTGTCGCTACATCAGGGTGTTCTGCACCAAGCACCTTTAATCGGATTGCCAAAGTTTGCCGTAGGCATTCTATGGCTTTATCAAAGTCACCAATAGATTGATAAGTAATCCCTAAATTATTATACAATCCTAATACGGCAGGATGTTCCATTCCTAAGTTTTTCAAATATATACCAGAAGATTTTTGATAACATTCAAGCGCTTTGTCATATTCACCTTGAGCATCATAGGCAACTCCCAAGTTGCTATATGTCCCAGCTACGTTTGAATCTTCTGGTCCTAATATTACCAAACGAATTGAAAGGGCTTTAAGTTGATATTCAAGGGCTTTCGTGTAAAGACCTTTGGCAACATTTAAAAACCCTAAAGCAGTATATGAAGCAGCAACATCAAGCTGGTCAGGCCCTAGAACTTCCAACCGAATATTTAATGCAGTATTCCATGCATTTGAAGCATTTTCATAATTACCTTGCCGATAATCTATCATGCCCAATTGATGCCATATATTTGCTACTTGCTTGCACCTCCCCCCGAATTTTTCAATATAAATCTCCTTGGACTTTTCTCCTATTTCTTTAGCCATTTCCCATTTTCCTTCTTTAATCAACTCCTTCATTTCTTCAAAAAAATGATTCGCCACCACCGTATCCCCCATCCCCCCTGTCAACCCCAACGTATCCAACCCCGCCTGCCCAAACACCGTATTACTAGAAAAAAGCAACAAAAATCCAATACCTACTGCTAATAAAATACGCATAATGCATTCGTTTAGTGGGTGAAAAAATAATCTGTAAAGATAGCCCCAAAAAGCAAAAAAGCAACCGCCCATCAGGCGATTGCTGTCTTAAAAGATACGATTGGTTTTAGGCGCTAATCAATCGCCAGCGTCAAGTTCCCGTTGGTGCCTTGCGCCACGATCTTGTAGTTTTTGCCATAAGCAGGCGTATAGCCTTCCCAGGTGCAATTTCCATTCGGGCATTCCCAGATAGATAATTGATTGCCAGAGGTTTTGGCGGGCACCCAAAGACTTTCATTGGGCTTCAAGGTGTGGTAAACACCGTTGAGCCAAAAGGAAAGGTTCGAGCTGGTATTTACATTGTGCCGCACACGGATGCGTTGGGAAGAATACATTTTGCCAATGAAATCTTTGTCAGTAACAGACAACTGGGTGTTCCATGGAATGGACGATCCATCTGTTGTCAAGGAGGCCTCTACTGGGTATAGCATGATGGATTTAGAGTCAAAACTGGTGTGCTGAGACGATTCCCAAGTGTGCTTGTTGAGTACCTGCGCATCTACTTTTTCTTTTGACCAATTGTTTGTGCTTAGGTAGAAGGCATATACTGCGGGCTTATTCCAAGGAATATTTGCCAAAGGATTCTGGTGTTCATGTTTGAGGCCCAGCGCATGACCAAATTCATGCAAGGATGTTCTGCGTATTTTCTCGTCGGAAGTAGTATTGGTAAAATTCAGATTCATGGTTTTCAAATTTTGAGCAATACCGAGGTTGTCATTTCCGATATAAGAATAATTTCCATCTGTGCCAAACATCACACGAATATCAGAGGTGCCGGAATTGACACGCACGAAATTGACATTGGCATAACTTTCCCATTGTTCTGCATAAGCAAAAACTTTGTCCTGTAGGCTGGTGCTGCCATTCAGAAAGCGCACGCGCAGGGTCTGGCCGGGCGACCAGAATTTGTTTTTTGCACCCGAAGATCGGTCTTGTGCTCCGTCTTCCGGAGTTTCAGAAAAGGCATAAGGTTCATCAGCGTCCAAGGTCAGGCAAGTGTTGGCACGCAGCTCGGCCAATTCGGATTCGCTGAAGTGCATTGTTTCTTCGTCCTGATTTTTTTTGCAGGAGGCAAAACTGATTCCGAGGAGCAACAGCCCGAAGGCGAAAGCGCGGAGCAATAAGTTGAATTTCATATTGTGCGATTTTTTTAAAGTGAAGAGAATATTTTTTTGAATTACTAAACCTTATTGCCACTTGTGAAGGATAGGTAAGGTCGAGTTGGAAAATTTTATTTAGAGATTTGAATATGTTTTATGGCTTGTTTCCCGTCCTGAGCAATAACCCGCAGTACATAGACCCCATTGGACAGATGGCTGCCGTCAATAGGCTCAGATGTCAGGCCGGGAAATGCTTGTTGGAGGCATTGGCGGCCGAGCAGATCGTATAGAAAGACTTGGCAGGGTTGCTGATCTAATTCCTGGGCATGGAGGAAGAAAATGCCGTTGGAAGGGTTGGGGAACGCCTGTATAGGAAATAATTCTGGTGTAGACGTATTGGTATTGATGAAGCTATCATAATAAGAGAAAACACGATAATCTGATACGGACGATAATTCAGACCAATCCTCTAAATAAAAGACCAAGTTATTGTTCACATCATAATTATATGAAAGTTCAAAAAGAATTTCCCAGTTTGAATTTTTCCATGAATAATATTTTCGGACGGAGAGGTCATCGTGCGAATTATACTCATTGGTGATATAGCTTGAGTTTACCCATGATGAGCCAGTCCAATTCTGACGTATGGTAGAGGCATGACTGCCGTTTGCAGTATATTCCCGGATCCATTGGCTGCTATTTATCCAGTTATTTGAGCTCCATTGTTGTGACAACTCAAGTGTTAAGTTTGTTCCAGTATACTGGTATATAACGCGCAAAGTATTTTCCCAAACCCCTCCATTCATTGCTTGGGATAAGAAAAGGGTGTTTTCTCCATTAGTATTGTATTCGTAAACCGTGCGGTTAATAGATTTCCAGCCCACACCATCCCAATTTTGGTTGGTGCGCAGAGTAATATTATCATTCCCATCATATTGATTGGCCGTTCGGTATGAATTGATCCACGAGTTGCCATTCCAGGTCTGGCCAGTATTTAGTGTCAGGTTGCTGTTCGAATCATATTCAGAATCGTTACGACTGAAGTTCACCCAAGTTGCGCCATCCCAGTTATACTTTGTGGACTGTATTCGATTGTTATTTACATCATATTCAAAGTTGTCGCGTGTACCATTGGCCCAAATTACCCCGTCCCAAGTCTGAAATATTACTTCCGTTTCTTTGTTGTTTACATTATATTTTCGGAAATACTGTTCATAGTTTTTCCATACCGACCCGTCAAATCGCTTTGAGGTGCTTTGCGCTATATTGCCTTGGTTGTCATAAACATTAACGACTGAATCGGATCCTATCCAGCCATTTTCCCAACGGTCACTGCGGGATGCTCTTAACCTGAAAACAGGATCATCTCGATCCACCACTTTTTTGTTTTCATCTTTTGAAAAAGGGAGATCATTCATTTGCGGAGCTCCTTCCAGTTGCCTAAGTGATTGGGCACCCTTGGTTAGTAAGGGTTGTATTTGAGCATTTAGGGTATGCTGTGCAGAGAATGCACAAAACAAAAAAACAAGTATCGAAGTGAAGTTTTTCATGATCAGTTGATTTTGAATGTGAAGCAGGTGGTGTGTGTCTTTTCATACCTTATTGCCGCAGTCCTGAATCTGGTAAGGTGGATTTGTAAAAAAAATGAAGCATTTATTTTCTTAGCAATTCAA
>Ga0247839_1007877_pt1 | contig 11498 bp, 6 predicted proteins | sample LaCruzMarch2015__6_FD_192405 | JGI IMG/M metagenome (GOLD analysis project Ga0247839, IMG submission 192405) | Freshwater microbial communities from meromictic Lake La Cruz, Castile-La Mancha, Spain - LaCruzMarch2015_16m | ecosystem: Environmental > Aquatic > Freshwater > Lake | place: Spain...
AAAGATACAATAGATGAAATAAAATTTAAAGCTCCAAGATTTGTCTCATCTACTAATAGAGCAGTAACTGCCGCAGATTACAAATCTATTATAGAAGCAAATTATCCGTTGGTTGAATCTGTATCGGTGTGGGGCGGAGAAGATAACGATCCTCCAAAGTATGGTAAAGTTATTATATCGCTAAAACCATACGAGGGTTATGTTGTTAGTGATACTGTAAAAACAAATATAACTAAAAATATTTTAGCCAGCAAAAAAGTAATGTCGGTAATACCCGAGTTTGTGGATCCAAAATATCTTTATGTTAATATAGACGCAAAGGTTAAATTTGCGGCAAAAAATTCTAAATATTCTGCACCTCAGATAGAATTACTTACTAGAGGAACTATAGATAATTACTTTAAACAAGAATTACAAAAATTTAATAAAAATTTTATATATTCTAAATTATCCAAATTAATAGATTCAATTAATCAATCTATTATCGGTAGTGTTTTAACAATTAAACTACAAAAAAGAATTCAACCTGTAATCAACGCTGAAAATGGGTATACAGGAAGCGATGCTATTAAATTTGCTAATAAATTAATTACGGGTAGTATAGCATCTACCGCATTTTATTATGATACAGCAACAACAGGAAATGTTACTATAGATAAAGTTTATATCCAAGATACATTATCTACAAATACTACAAGTAGTTTAAATTTAGTTGATTTTTATTCAAATCAAATTTTGGTTAGCGGAGTTGGTACTGTAAATTATTCTACAGGCACAGTATCCTTTAATAGTTTAAACATATCGGGATATGTAGAAAATTCTTCGGATATTAGAATATATGCAAAACCTGAAGAATTAGATATAACAACTACAAATGACATGATATTAGTAATAGACGATACCGCAACAAATACAGATGTTAAACGAACATCGGGTTTAACTGTCACAATATTAACAGAATAACATGGCATACGAAACACTTCCTAGTTTAGAACCAGTATTTGGGCCCTTAAAGGTATATGGCCAGTCTAAACCCGGACAAACTAATGGTGGTCTAACAGGCTGGTTTTATCCACTATATCTAACTAGAAAAGAAGCAATACTAGCAGACATAGAAAAAGGTGGAAAAGGAATATATCAAGTAATCACTTTCTATTATAAAGAAGGTGAGTTTTATGTTCCTGATAGTTTTGGTAGTTATGGTAAAAATAAGCAACCGCTAGTATATACACTATATGAGGGCGCCGGAGCAGAAAATCCTTTTGCTAAAATACAAAATAAATTATCATTATTAGTTGAAACTCAATTACCAGAATTTGTTCAATCAGACTATGGTATGTTTATAACTTTTATAAAAGCATATTATGAATTTTTAGAGCAAACAAATGAGGCTCAAGAATTACTGCAAAATATATCTAAGTATGCAGATGTGGACCAAACTTCTAGTTTTTTGATTGATAAGTTCTTTGAAAATTATGCATATGATATTACTAAATCTTCAGTATCAGATAATACGTTTTTAATTAAAAAAATTAGAGACATTTACAGTAGAAAAGGTACAGAAGATGCCTATAAAATCTTATTCAATATTTTATATAAAGAAACCATAGAATTTTTCTATCCGTATGAAATAGTATTAAAAACATCTTCAGGTAAGTGGTATCTACCTAAATCATTAAAAGTAAAACAAATAGATCCACTACAAAATATATTTGATTTTGAGAACACATTAATCGTAGGCGGTACATCTGGGGTAACTGCTGTAGTAAATAAAGTACAAAAAATAATATTAGGTGGTTATGAAATATATGAATTATTGTTAGATCCAAATAGTGTTACAAATTACTTTTATCCAAATGAAAAAATAACAGCATCTAAATCTGTATTGTTAAATGATGTAGTTGACACATCGAATTTAATTGCTACCACATACTCTGTTTTATCTAGAATAGATGTTATTGACGGAAAATTGGGATATGTGGTTGGTGCGCCAATAACAAATATATACGATCCTTCGGGTGATGGGTTATTTGCGAGCGCAAAGGTATCGGGCGTCAATCAATATGGCACTATAACGTCCATAGAAATAGATAATTCAGGAATAGCATATGGTCCTAATACCACAGTAGACATTGGCTTGCCTACAGGTAATTTACAGGGAACCTATAGTATAGTCAATGGAGTTGTTACTATAGAATTTTATAATATTCATAACATAAAGAAAAATACAAAATTATCTATTAACTATACAGGTAACACACTTAGTCCGGTTAATAACACATCTCATAATGTTATTGTTACCTCTGTACCAAATGTTCGTTCAATAAGATTTACATATCCCGGAATTTAAATGGCATATACTTTAAGTTACAACACAGGAACAGTTTCGGAAGGTTCGCCCGTAATTATTACTTTAAGTAATACGGGATTGCCAGATGGCACACTTGTACCTTTTGCAATATCTGGTACCGGTATTACTGCATTTGATTTTTTAAAATTAACGATTCTAACAGGCAATTTTATTATAAGAAATGGAACTAGTTCTATTACGTTAACGCCTGCCCAAGATTTAAAAACAGAAGGCGCAGAAACCTTTATACTTAGATTAACAGGAACTGGCAGAACAGAAAGTATAGCTATTGTAGTATTAGATACTTCTATACCAACAAGTGCTACAGCTGAATTTTTTATTACAACCTCGTTACCCTCAATAACAGAAGGTGAATTTGTAACCTTTACTGTTAGGGGTGTAAATGTTGCCGCAGGAACAAATGTTGCATATCAAGTATATGGTATACAGGCTGCAGATATTTACAATACACCGTTAACAGGCAATTTAACTTTCCGTGCAAATTCAAGTTATGATACTGTTGCCAATGTAGTTTTAAGAACTATAGAAGATCTTAAAACTGAAGGTAACGAAAATATTGCAATGTTAATATATCCTACATTTGCATATTCGTTAACAGTTAGTGGCACTACTGTCCTTGTAGATACATCTACAGAAAGTTCGGGATATTTAAAAATAACTTCCGATAAGACAAAGGTATTAGAAAATCAAAGTATTACTTTTACGGTCGAGGGTATCAATATGCCCGTCGGATCCAATGTAAATTATAGAATAGTTCCGAAGCCATATACTTTGGTATCAGGCGAGGTTATATCGCCGAACATTAACGATTTTAGTAATTTAACATCCTTTGTGGGTTCATTCCCAGCATTATCAAATGTGGCCTCGGCAAATGTTTCTAATATAACGTTTAATATACTAGATGATTTCGTATATGAACCTACACAATACTTCTATTTGGTTGCTACACCGGAAAGCAGCAGATATTTACCAGTATCATCTAAAGTAATAAGTATATTAGATTCCGGAAACATACTAATAAGTCCAGATCAAATAACCTCCGGAAATGTCAGTGTTTCTTTTTTAGAAAAAGCAGTATTAGAAGCCAACGTTGGGGCAATATCAAACAAACCCGGATATTGGATAGATACAACCGGACAGGTATCTGATGCAATGGTCATACAAGGTAAAGCGTTGGACGCTACAGAGGAATCGTTAGTATTGTATCAACCGTTTTCTTATGTAATACGTTCATCGTTGTCAATAGATAAATGGAGAGAATCTGTTAAAACTGTGCTACATCCTGCGGGATTTGCATTATTTAGTGAAATAAATAATGAGACAGATCCGAATAATATTAATGATGTTAGGGTAAATTCACCCAATGATTCTGAAGTATTTACATATTCTACAACCACAATAGATAGTACACTTGGATTCTTTAATGCTAGTAATATTACATATACTAATGCGTTAGGTACTTCTCCACTTGCAGTGGATACTATCTTTTTACAAACTAATCCACAATAAATAATAGATGCCTAATATAGTAACAAACAAATTAAGAATAGATAATGCTAAGAATTTCAAGAATGCTGTATCTGTAACTTCAGGCAATTCTTTATATCTTTTCTTGTCCAAACCGTCACCTTGGTCTGACGATAATACTGCACCGGATCCACAGGATTATTCCTTAGATTTAGCAAAAAGCTGGGACGAAATGGTAAGTTTGAAAAGAATATTACCCTCTGATATTGCACACGTTGTTAAAAGAATAGATTGGGTAAAATATACAATATATGCAGCATATGATAATTTAGATACTGAACTTTTTACCAAATCTTTTTATGTAATAAACTCAGAATTTAATGTATATAAGTGCATATACAATAATGATGATCAACAATCTTTAATTGAACCAACTGGAATTACTTTAGATATAATTACTTTGTCTGACGGGTATCGTTGGAAGTATATGTATTCTGTCGGAATAGGTGACCGATTAAAATTCTTAACTAATAAATGGATGCCTGTTTTAACAAACGATGATGTAATATCAAATGCAAAACCTGGTGCAATAGAACAAATAAAAATATTAAATGCCGGATTCGGGTATAGTTCAAGTTCTTCTATAGTAATTGAAGGCGATGGTTCATCTATTTCTGTAACACCTAAAATAGATTTGGGTGTTATGTATGATGTTGTATATTTTAATACAGGTAGTAATTATAGGTATGCTACTGCAAGATTAGTTGATAGTGCAGGAACTGGAAGATATGCAAACATTCAGCCTGTAATAAGCCCATACAATGGACATGGGTATGATCCGGTCTTGGAATTAAATGCAAGTTTGTTAATGGTAAATTCTAAGACTACTTATACTGAAGGCTTTGGAGATTTCCCAGGAAGTTTTTCATATCGCATAATTGGTATAGTAAAAAATCCATTGACAGCGAATGGAATAATTGCAACAACAACAACTCTAAGTGCTTTACAGGGTATGACATTAAATACCGCATCAAACAATTTTAGTCAATACGAATATGTACAGGGTGGTCTAAGTAGTGCTAATGCGTTTGTAGTTGTATCGAATATAACTGGCGGTAACGGATACGTTAAATTTATTCAGAATTTTGATTTAACTAGTAATTATAGTATGTTCATTCCGGGAGAAACTATTATAGGCAAAACATCTGGTGCTATAGCAACAGTTTCAAATTTAACATATCCCGAGATAACAAAAAATGAGGGCGATATTCTTTACGTAGAAAATAAGTCTCCTATAATTAGAACAACAGAACAGACAGATAATTTACATCTTGTAATAGAATTTTAAGGAACACAAATGGCAACGACTGCAACATTAAATTTAGTAACTGCTTCAGCTACACCTGAAGCAACTAAAGTTACTCCATATTTTGATGACTATTCCGAAGATAAAAACTTTCACCGCGTATTGTTTAAACCGGGAGTGGCTGTCCAATCTCGTGAGTTAACACAATCTCAAACTATACTACAAAATCAAATTAAACGAGTAGGCGATTATCTTTTTAATGATGGCCAAAAAGTAACTGGATCAAAACCAAGTGTCAATTTAGATGTACGTACTGTTAAAATAACAGGCAGAAATACTATTAACCAAAGTATAACTTTAAATGATTGCCTTGGAAAATATGTTACAAGTTTAAATTCTGAAATCATAGGATTCGTAGAATTCGTATATGAAAAAGATGATCCTAAGATAGGCGACCAACCTGCAGTAGTTTTAAGTTTGAAAAGATATAATACTACAAATAATGGTATTTTTGCTGAAGGTGATGTATTATATTTCCATAACACCTATTCACAAGCATTAAATGGTACAGCAACATCTTTAATATCTGTTGTAGAAAATAATATTATTAAAAATGCAATAGGTACTTGTACACCTTTTTCCAAAATAATTAATTTATCTACAGCTAGCACATCTATTGAAGTTGGAGATTTAGTTGTCCATCCAAATATAACTAAATCAATTTATGTAACTGAGATAATTAATCAAACTCATTATGCTATAAGCGAAGCGCCGGCAACAACATTTTCTGGCGAAAATATTCAATTCACTAAATTGTCAACCTGCCCATCATCCATAGTAACACAGGACGAGACATATTTTTATAAGAATGGGTTTTTAGTTAAATGCCCTAGACAAAAAATTGTACCTGATAAAAATACAGCATTTCCATCTAAGATAATTGGTCTATATGTAACGGAACAAATAATTACAAGCGAAGATGATGCGTCATTATTAGATCCTGCCCTGGGAAGTTCTAATTATTTTGCAACAGGTGCCGATAGATTAAAAATAGATTTATCCTTGACTAGTTTTGACATGGATATAAACAGAAAAGCAGATACAGAACAGATAATTATACCTGTACTTGTTTTTAATAAAGGGTTAATTGAAAATGTACCTGAGACAACAGTATCAAGTGAGATACAACAACAAATTGAACAAAGAACATTTGATGAATCTGGTAACTATATAGTTAAACCATTTACTATTACACCGAACGGGTCTGCTGTAGATGACACACTATTGTTTAATGTGTCTAGTGGTAGAGCATACGTTGCTGGACGTGAGGTAAGTACAATTTCTGGTACAGAAATATCTTTACCTAAAGTAACAACTACTGATACTAAAACAGGTTACAATATTACTACATCGCAAGGTAACTATATTAAAGTTACTAATTTAAATTATGGTGGTAGTAATATGCAACTACCAAGTGTACAAACCAAATTGCAGGGTGAGATGTATTTGGAATTACACAATGTGGAAAATCCTTCATCTGGAACTACTGCAAATTCTAAGGTTGGAACAATACTATTTAAGAATTTGGAATACGATAGTTATCTCGGATCAGGAAATGTTCAATATAAATTATTCTATCATTACTATTCTCCAGTATTAGAAGCACCTACAACCTGGGCAGCATGGAGTGAAAAATATAAAATATCTGTGGCAGATGGGCAATTTATTGCTAACGTATTTTATTCTTCTCCGGCAGCTAATACTCTATTAGGTAATTACGGTGTTGCAAGCACACCGTGTTTTGCATTGTATAGAGAACCAGGAACAGATGAAACTGCATATTGGTATAAAGAATGGAACGATGTAGACAAACGTGATATATCTAAAACAAAGTCAAGATTTGCTACAGCATTATTGGCTGATACTACAAATTCAGATTATGCAAGAATGCTATCTAATACTAAAGCATTTTATTCCTTTAGTAACGGAAGTCCATTCATTGACGGCTTATTAAACATCAAACAAGTTAAAAGTATTTTAGGTGTTAACAATGCCCAAACATCTCATTATACTGGAACAACATATGTTGATCCTTTATTCTACGCAAAGGTTGCACCTTCAGCAATTGATTCGGCAAATAACGTAATTATATCCGACCCAAGACCATCTGATTTATTGGTATTCCGTATACCTAAGACTGCAGTAAAATCTGTAGATAATTTAAAAACTACTTATTCTAAAACTATACAGGGTGCAATTTTTACAGCGGGTGTATTTACTAAAATAGTATCTAACCCAGAAACATTTGCATTAGGCGATGGTGTAGTAGATGCAAGCACTGCACGAGCAAACTTCATTGTTGCTATAAGAACAGGTGCAACTGCGAATGTTCCTTTAGGTGCGTGGACTTTTGAAAGAGGCACTGTAACAATATCTCAAGACTCCGCAATCTTAACTATAGACTTGGGAGATGCTACATATACAGGTGTTGCGGATATAGAATATGTTGTAGAATCAAATAATCTACCCCCAAGAATTAAAACTCGAGTAAGCGATGCATATCAATTTGCTAATGTGAATATTGTAGATTATAAGTACAGTACAAATATTGCAGACATTGAATCCTATAATGGTGTATTTAAATTAAATACTACTGATGCATTTAAAGGAAATTGGTTATCCAACGTATCATATACTTACAACGACATTGTGGTTAAAGGTGGTTCTACGTATAGGGCAACCTTACCTAGTTCAAATGTATCTGTTACAACGGCAAATACTTGGACAGCATTAACGGATATTAGTAGTAGTCTGTGGATATTATCCAATGGACAAAAAGATGGTTGGTATGACCATGGGTATGTTCAATATGTAGGATCATCCGGATCTTTACCTGGCAATGTTTTAATAACATATGATTATTTTACGCACGCAGGTGAGGGGCCGTGTACTGTAAATTCATATCCAGCAAATACTATAATTTATGCATATACTTCGGTAATAGACGCAAAAAATTATAATCTAAGAGATTGTTTAGACTTCAGACCAAAACGTGTAAATGGCAGCCCATATCTAAACTTTGAAACAGCAATCTTCCCAACATCCGCAGTTAATACAGAAGCAGATGTAACATATTTCCTTGCAAGAATAGATAAATTATATGTTACTGCAGATTCCAGAAATTTTGAAAATCCATATAGTAGATTATATGTGGAACAAGGTATTGAAGTAAATAATGTAGGTACTGCTGCAGAATCTAATGCTGATAAATTAAAACTTACTATAGCAACATTATACATACCACCATATGCGACCTCATCCTTTGATGTAAAAATTGTATATGAAGATAGTCGTCGTTTTACTATGGCTGATATATCCAAGTTACAAAAAGCAACAATAGCTTTAAATAGAACAGTTAAAATACATACTATAGAAATTGCAAATCTTAAAAATCCAGTTTTAAATGATGCAGGTGATAATTTATTGAAGACCGGTATACTTGTTGAAAACTTTGTAGATTTTTCTAAAGCAGATGTAACTAATCAAGATTTCTTATGTGCATTTGATGTTCGCGGTGGGTTATGCTCTCCTTTATTTACAGCAACAGATATGCCGTTAGAAATAACTTCGGCTACTAATTACAGTATTAACGACGGAATAATTACCGCAAGATATTCGGAAGAAATTTTTACAAGTCAATTGGAGGCAAATCATTTTGTCAACCCAAATCCAGGTGGTATTAATAACGGCAGAGGTAGATCTAAAATCGGCAAGAAAAGTTCTTTCTTGGTTAATTTACTAATAACTCTCGCAGTAGCCTTTGCTATATTAACTGCATATTTTGCAATTACTACCTTGGCTGTTGGTTTTCTTGGTTTAACTGCCTCTGTATCTGCCGCATATCTTGCTACAACCGGACTTGCTTCAACATGGTTAGCAGCAATACCTGGCTGGGGCTGGGCAATTCTTGCAGTTGTTGCCATACTATATGTGGCAGGTGTGGATATAGGTAGTGAACTAGCAGATGCTGAGGATAGTGTAAAAGATGCTCTTGCAGATTTTGACGATTGGGTAAGTAGTTGGTAATAATAGAAAATTAACAGGAAATAAAAAATGGCTATAAGCAATAACATAAGCGCAATACAAAATTCGGCATTAGCCAATGCCCCTATTTATTCCGCTGCACAATTAATGAGTTTTTCTGTAACAGAAATGCCGCCTAATACTAGAATATACATTTATTGTAATGATATTAATATTACAGAGTTCTGCGCACCAGTATTGACAACAGCTCAAATTGGTCAACCGATAGTAACAAATCAATTAGGTACAGCCTCTGGATATTTGTTTATTCCCAGTGATCCAAATTCTAAATTTAAATTTTTAGTAGGTGAGCTCATTTTAACATTTGGGGATTCCCCTACAAGTGTTGCAGATTGTAAGTATATTTCGGAATCAATATTTTATAACTATGGTTTAGATTTTGTTAGTTCTGTAGAAAAAGATATTACAGCATTAAGACGCAATACTAGAATTAGAACCAACCCAACCGGGAATGCAGTAGGTCCAGATGTATCTCAATTAAAATTAGATCCAATGGCTCAGACATTTACTGTAGATGAAACTGTATATCCGTTGGGAATTTGTTTAACCGGTTTGTCTTTATTTGTATATCAAAAAGATGCCACATTGCCTTTGGCTGTTGAAATAAGACCGGTTGTTAATGGTAAACCTTCACTAACAGAATATATTACTGGTTCTTTTGTAGTTGTTGATCCCGCATACATTGATGTTTATGATGGGACTACTGGTTCTGCGCCAACGACAAATTTTCAATTTGATCATCCGTTGTATTTACGCCCAGGGCAATATGCATTTTGTGTATTAACTAAATCTAATAATTATGAATTGCTTGCTGCTAAAGCAGGAGACGGTAAAACAGTAAAACAGCCTTTTGCTGGAAAATTATATCTCCCACAAAATACTGGGGAATGGATTGCAAGTGATAATATAGATCTAACATTCGTTTTAAGAAAAGCTGTGTTTGATACGGGAACTGTTACTATAGAAATGAAATCTGTTTCTGATACTACAGGAATAGAATATGATCGTTTTAGATTATTAACTACGACTATCGGTTTAGCAGATATTGCATATACGGATTATAAATTATCCACAAAGACCGCAGGATCAAGAATACAGACAGATTACAAATCTATTAAACCCGGTTTAAATGCGGATCTATCAGGGTTAATGGTTGCACAAAATGCAGGCGACATAACAGTACAAGTATCTCTTACATCTAAAAATAAAGATGTTACTCCTATTTTAGATAGAGATCTAATTGGTACTCAATTATTTAAAACATACATTACGCCGTATTCTTATGATATTTCTCAAAGCGAATTAAGACCCGCAGGTGGCACTGCACAGTGTAAATATATTTCGAAGCCAGTAGCATTAGCAGATGGTTTTGATTCTACTGGCATTGAAGTTGCTTTAGAAGTTAGTAGACCTATTGGATCGGACATTGAAGTATTTTGTAGAGTACTCGCAAGAGATGATAAATCTGTATCAAATGGTATATACGATAGACCATATACTAAAATGCCTTTAACATTCCCAGGGGCAAAAACATACTCGGGAACAAAAGATATTTTTAGTACAGAAAAATATAAAATTTTAGATCCGTTTTTATCATACTCCAGTATTGCAAATGGATTATCCGCTAAATTTAATGACTTTGCATTTTACCAAATCAAGGTTGTATTCTATGCAAGCGATCCTTTATATCCTCCTAAGTTAAAATCATTAACGGCATCGGCTGTAATATAATGCAAAGTAATTATTTACCTATAGAAGGACAACCTGGATTTGTAAAAGATTCCAGGTCATCTGCTATATTGAATACAGATCTTGGTGCATTACAAGAATATAAGAATAAGCGAAAGCAGACGAAACAAATTCAGTCAATGCAAGAGGAAATAAATATATTAAAAGAAGAGCTTGCAACAATTAAAAATCATCTTAAGATAAGCTAACGCCATGCCAAATACAACAAATTTATCAAACGTAAATGTAGGATCATCTGCAAATGCAGGCGACGGTGACGTTTTACGAGAAGCCTTTATTAAGGTTAATACTAACTTCAATGCTGTTTATAGCGGTGGGCAGTATAAATCTTACATATCCGATACCGAAGATTTTCCAGGATATAGTTGGGACGGCGATACCAACACAGGTATGTATCATGCAGGCGTAGGTAAAATAGGCTTTACAATTAATGGTGCGCCTCATCTTATATTGGATGAAGCTGGAACTATCAGATGGTTAGGTTCAGAATTATCCACAAAG
>Ga0247839_1007880_pt1 | contig 11489 bp, 10 predicted proteins | sample LaCruzMarch2015__6_FD_192405 | JGI IMG/M metagenome (GOLD analysis project Ga0247839, IMG submission 192405) | Freshwater microbial communities from meromictic Lake La Cruz, Castile-La Mancha, Spain - LaCruzMarch2015_16m | ecosystem: Environmental > Aquatic > Freshwater > Lake | place: Spain...
TGATTGGAGGAAAAATAAAGACATTTTTTAGAAAAATGAAAAAAATAACGATTTTTACAATTAATATTACATATCGAATACAAAATCATCATCGATACAAATTATAACCAGTTATAGATCTAATGAAAAAACAGAGTTTTGTTATTATAATTTTATTAATCATCGCTGCTCTTTCTTCTTTCAATTTAAAGCGAGATAGTCTTGAAGACGTTTTTGTTAAAATCAACCAAGATGTGCTATATCGTGGTCGATCGTACGAAACGTTAGGTGAAGCAACTTTAACAATCGGTCATCGCCTCACAGGAAGCACAAATGGCAAAAAGGCCGAAGAATATGCCTTTAAACTATTTAAAGAATATGGTTTTGTAGATGTAAAATATCTGCCTTTTGAGGTTGAATCTTGGGCGAGAGATACTGTAAGTTTGGCTATCGTACCAAAGGGAAGCGATAATTTTCGTGATGTAGAGGTTGTAGCTTTGGCACATTCGCCGGTTTCTTCGCATTTGCAAGGGTCAATTGTTGATTGTGGCGATGGAATAGAGTCTGATTTTGAAAAAGTGAAAGCTGAAATAAAAGGAAAAATTGCTTTGTTCAACATCAATATTCAATCAGCCGAAAATAAAGGGAAAAAGAATTTGCACCGCTCCGAAAAAACAGCTTTAGCCATCAAATATGGTGCTTCGGGCGTGATAATAGCCAATGCAGTTGATGGGGGAGTGCTTTTGACAGGAACGGCTTCGGTAACGGGCGAGTTGATTCCGATTCCAGCCGTATGTATTTCGGTTGAAAGCGGCAAGGCTATACGTAAGTGGATAAAAGACGAACCAAATCTTATTGCAGTAATTGATATGCGAAATTTCAGCCGGCCAATCAGAGCAAGAAATATAATTGCGACTCTTCCAGGAAGTTCAAAAAAATACAAAAAGGAAAAAATCATCATCGGCGGTCACTTAGATTCTTGGGATTTAGCCACTGGTGCAATGGATAATGGCATTGGTTCGTTCACAATTTTAGATATTGCGAGAGTTTTTCAATCGCTCAATCTTCGACCAAAACGCACAATTGAGTTTGTGATGTTTATGGGAGAGGAACAGGGTTTGCTCGGCTCGAAAGCAATGGTAAAAAAGTATAAAGAAGAAGGAAAAATCGACCAAGTTCAGCTAATGGTTAACCTCGATATGGTCAATAACGCCAAAGGATTCAATGCGATGGGTCGTCCCGAATTACGTAAGTTTTTTGATGAAATCGGCAAAAAAATTAAAGAAGTTGACTCAACTTTTACAAACGTAAATCAAAACTCTGCGGGTTTACATTCTGACCATCAGCCATTTATGATCGAAGGCGTGCCAGTTTGTTCGCCATCGGGAAATTTTCCTGTAAAAGCCTATAATTGTTACCACGCAAACTGCGACCGCTTCGATTTGATTGATAAAAAACAAATCGGCAACAACGTTCGTTTTACGGCGATGATGCTTTATGCTTTGGCCGAGGCTGATGCTTTGCCAGTGAAAAAAATGAATGACCAAGAAACCAAAGAGTTTTTGATCAAACAAAACCTCAAAAACGAACTGATTATTGGGAAAGACTGGCGTTGGGAACAATAAGGTTTTAGGGCTTAGGATTTAGGTATGAGCTTTTAGGGTGCCGTACTTTTCTCTAAAACCTAATCCCCAAGTCCTTTTCCCAAATTTATATTTTAAAAAATACAAAACTTATGCTGTCAAAAACCTTCGGTGCTGCTGTTTATGGGGTCGATGCAGCTTTAATTACAGTTGAAGTAAGCGTTGTGCAAGGTACTGGAATGGCAATTGTAGGTTTGCCCGATGGGGCGGTTAAAGAAAGCCAACAAAGAATAGATGCCGCCTTGAAAAATTGCAATTATCAGATTTCTCGTCAAAAAACGGTTATCAATCTCGCTCCTGCAGATATTCGTAAAGAAGGCTCAGCCTACGATTTGCCAATGGCTTTAGGTCTTTTGGCAGTTTCTGGACAAATCAGAACGACCAAAAGTTTAGAAGAATACGTTATTTTAGGCGAACTGGCTTTAGATGGCACACTTCGACCAATCAAAGGTGTTTTACCGATTGCTATCGAAGCTCGCCGAAATAAACTCAAAGGCTTTATTCTTCCAACTGAAAATGCAATGGAAGCCTCGATTGTTAATTCCTTAGATATTATTCCAGTAAATACGCTTACCGAAGCCATTGAGTTTCTGACAGGTGCGAAAGAAATAGAACCTTTAATTACTGACACAAGAGATATTTTTTTTAACTCAGTTGGTGAATACGATGCCGATTTCTCTCACGTTCAGGGGCAAGAAAATATCAAGAGAGCCATGGAAATTGCCGCTGCTGGTGGCCATAACGTAATTATGATTGGTCCCCCAGGAGCAGGAAAAACGATGCTTGCCAAACGTTTGCCTTCTATTCTGCCGCCACTCACGCTTCAAGAAGCCCTCGAAACAACAAAAATCCATTCAGTTGCAGGAAAATTAGGCATAAAAGCCTCACTGGTTGCTCGTCGACCGTTTCGATCTCCGCATCACACAATTTCGGATGCTGCTTTAGTTGGAGGTGGAAGTTTTCCACAACCAGGAGAAATATCGTTGGCACATAATGGAGTTTTGTTTTTGGATGAATTGCCGGAGTTCAAACGAACAGTTTTGGAAGTCATGCGACAGCCACTCGAAGAACGGAAAGTTGTTATCTCTCGTACCAAACAAGCCGTTGAATTTCCTTCAAATTTTATGTTAGTGGCAAGTATGAACCCTTGTCCGTGTGGATATTATAATCATCCCGAAAAACCTTGTTCTTGCCCCCCAGGTACAGTTGGTAAATATTTGAATAAAATCTCAGGTCCACTTTTAGATAGAATTGATTTGCACGTAGAAGTTACACCCGTAAGTTTCGACCAAATTGCTTCTACTCGTAAAAATGAATCTTCTGCCGAAATAAGAGAACGAGTAATCAAAGCAAGAGAAATTCAGACGAAACGTTTTGAAAACCATTCAGAAATACACTCAAACGCCATGATGCCGCCCGAAATGGTAAAAGAAATCTGTGATATTGGTGAAGCAGGCAAGGCATTACTCAAAAAAGCAATGGAACGCCTCGGCCTTTCGGCACGTGCTTATGACCGTATTCTGAAAGTAAGTCGCACAATTGCCGACTTGGCAGGAACTGAAGAAATCAGAATCGAGCATTTAGCCGAAGCAATTCAGTATCGTAGTTTGGATAGAGAAAATTGGGCGGGGTGAGAATAGTTTTTCAGTAAAATTTGCTTTTTCGGCACAAAAGAAACTAAAAACTTGTTTATGTACGTTATTAACATCAATTATTAACCTTTCACAAGAACGCCTTTTAGGCAGTCGAAAAAAACTATTACTAAAATGAAGAAAACCTTTTTTGTTGCTCTCATTGGCCTATTTTTCAGCGTAGCAACTTATGCTCAACATAGCAAAAGTACCACAGGTATAAAATTTACCGAAGCATCTTGGAAAAAAATTATTGGTAAAGCGAAAGCTGAAAACAAACTTATATTTATGGATGCTTACACAACTTGGTGCGGACCTTGTAAAATGCTTCAAGCAAGGGTTTTTCCAGACAAAAACTTAGGAGATTTCTTTAACCAAAACTTTGTAAACGCTGCCATTGATATGGAAACAGACGAAGGTATAAGACTTTCTAGTATATATGAGGTTCAAGGCTATCCGTCATTATTTTTCATCGACCCAAATAATGGTAAAGTAGTAAAAATGTTTTTGGGTTATACCGAAATCGACCAATTATTAGCTGCTGGGAAGAAATTGGTGGCGAAGAGAAAGGTATAATTGCTAGAAAATTAAGATAAAAAAATAAGAGAAGATATTATATGTTTTCTCTTTTTTGTTGGAAGCATTTTGCCAAAAACCTTTTCCTTTCAAAAAACGTTTGAATATTTATATACATTTAATTCTTAATACTCAAATGAAAAAACTCCTTTTTACCCTTGCCTTAGCAAGTATTTCAGCGTTTAGCTTCTCACAAAGTTGTTGCGAATTAGTTTTTGCAAGTAATGATGGTAACATGGGCGTTTTTGCTTCCGATAAAGCTTTTATCGCCTCTCACTTAGCACCAATTGTTTACAAACATACAAGTGAAGTTGGCGGTAAAATGACTGAATTTTCAACGCCAGACGGCAAAAAAGCCAATGCGTATTTCGTAAAAGCAAAAAAGAACTCCAATAAATGGCTTTTTGTCTATCAAGAATGGTGGGGTTTAAATGACCATATCAAACGCCAAGCCGATGTATTTTATAACGATTTAGGTGGAAACGTAAACGTTTTAGCTCTTGATATGTATGATGGGAAAGTAGCAACTGATGCAAGTGAAGCAGGAAAATACATGCAAGGTGTTGTAGAAGCTCGTCTCGAAAATATTGTACAAGGTGGTTTACAGTTTGCTGGTAAAAAAGCTAAAGTTGCTAACGTAGGATGGTGCTTTGGTGGTAGCTGGTCATTGAAATCGGCTATCATTGGTGGAAAACAAACTGTTGGCTCAGTAATGTACTACGGAATGCCAGTAAAAGATGTTGAAAAACTAAAAACATTGAATACCGATGTACTTGGTCTTTTCGCAACTGAAAAATGGATTTCAAAATCAGTAATCGAAGAATTTGCAGCAAACATGAAAACTGCTGGGAAATTGCTCAACTACAAAATCTTTGATGCCGAACACGCATTTGCTAATCCAAGTAATCCAAAATATGATGAAGCAAAAGCCAAAGAAGCCTACGGAATGGCTATCGAATATTTGAAAAAGAAACTTTTGTAAAAGTTGTGGAGCGAACCTTAGGTTCGCTGTAAAAAAATGAGTTGTAACTCAATTTTTGCATTCAAAAGCAAAAAATTGAGTACAACTCATTTTTTTATCAGCATATTTCTATAAATTCACTATCCTAAACTCATCCAAACTAAAACCTTTTTAAACCATGCCATCACGTCGTAGTTTTTTAAGTAAGGCCGCCATTCTTGCGAGCACTTCATTTATTCCATCTTTAAAGGCTTTTTCAAAAGAAGAATTGCTTAATTTGGCTGCTTACAAACCAGAAAAATCAGCACTCGAACTGGCAACCGACGAAGATTATTGGTGGCAAATTCAGCAAGCCTATACCGTTTCGCCACAAATTATTAATTTAAACAATGGAGGTGTAAGTCCATCGCCAATGGTTGTGCAAAATGCAGTTGACCGATACAACAAACTCGCCAACGAAGCACCTAGTTATTATATGTGGCGAATCATGGACCAAGGTCGTGAGCCATTGCGTGAAAACTTAGCAAAGTATGCAGGTGTTTCGCCTGAAGAAATAGCCATCAATCGTAATGCCACTGAAGCTATCGACACCGTAATTATGGGACTGCCTTTAATGCGTGGTGACGAAATTGTAATGACTCGCTACGATTACCCAAATATGCTTCACGCATGGCGACAGCGTGAATTACGTGACGGCCTAAAAATCAATTATGTGGAACTTGATTTACCTGCCGAAGACACTGAATTAATCGTCAAGAAATATGTCGAGCAAATGACCCCACGCACCAAAATTGTGCATATTACGCACATTATGAATTGGAATGGACAAGTTATTCCGGCCAAACGCATTGCCGACGAAGCCCACAAGCGAGGTATCGAAGTTTTGATTGATGGAGCTCATTCGTTTGCCCATCTCGAATACAAAATTCCTGATTTAGGTGGTGATTATTTCGGAACAAGTTTGCATAAATGGCTTTCTGCTCCAATTGGTTCGGGTATGCTTTGGATGAAAAAAGAAAAAATTAGCAAGATTTTTCCACTTATTCCAAACGATAAACCAAATTCTGATAATATCCGAAAATTTGAAAACCTCGGCACTCGTCCATTTATGATTGAGCAAGCCATCGGGCAAGCTTTAAATTTTCAACTCGCCATAGGTAATGCAAGAAAAGAAGCCCGTTTACGTTTCTTAAAAGATTATTGGGCAAAAGAGGCCAACAAAATGCCAAAAATAAAAATGAATACATCGCTAAAACCCGAATTTTCGGGAGCATTGGCTCACTTTAGCGTTGAAGGCTTAGAAGCAGGAAAAATGGAAGGCGAATTGTTTGCCAAATTCAAAATCCATACTTCGCCAACAAAATGGGAAAAATTGGATGGCGTAAGAGTAACACCGCACGTTTATACTTCACTCAGAGATTTAGATAGATTATTGGAAGGAGTTACTCACCTGACGAAACTTTAAATGCCAGTGGCTGAGCAAATCGGACTGCCGAAGCCATGGATTCCTATAAGCCTTTAAAATATTAGTATGCTTGCATACTAATATTTTTTATATAACTTTGTCTGCATCAACATCATTCACTACAAAATCAAGTAATCCTATGGCAGCAACTACAATAGAAGGTATTAATTTTAATTTAACCGAAGAACATTTGGCGGTGCAAGCCGCAGCTCGAGATTTTGCTCAAACCGAACTTTTACCTACTGCTATCGAGCGAGATACTCATTCGGTATTTCCGTATGAGCAAATCAAAAAAATGGGCGATTTGGGTTTTATGGGAATGATGGTTTCGCCCGAATATGGTGGCGGAGGAATGGATACGATTTCGTATGTGCTGGCAATGGAAGAAATCTCAAAAATTGATGCGTCGGCATCGGTGGCGATGTCGGTCAATAACTCGTTGGTTTGCTGGGGTTTAGAAGCGTATGGAACTGAAGAACAAAAGCAAAAATATTTAAAGCCACTTGCATCGGGTGAAATAATAGGAGCATTTTGCTTATCCGAACCAGAAGCTGGCTCAGATGCAACTTCTCAGAAAACAACAGCTGAGGATAAAGGCGATTATTATTTAGTAAACGGCACAAAAAACTGGATTACCAATGGCGGAACTTCTTCGGTTTGTTTGGTTATTGCTCAAACCCACCCCGAACTCAAACATAAAGGAATAAACGCCTTGATTATTGAGAAAGGCACTGCAGGCTTTGTAGTTGGGAAAAAAGAAGATAAAATGGGTATACGTTCATCAGATACACACTCTTTGATGTTTTCTGACGTGAAAGTGCCAAAAGAAAACCGAGTCGGAGCCGATGGTTTTGGATTCAAATTTGCCATGACAACGCTAAATGGTGGTCGAATCGGCATTGCTGCCCAAGCTCTCGGAATTGCTGCAGGTGCTTATGAATTGGCTGTAAAATATTCAAAAGAGCGTAAATCATTCGGTAAAGCTATTAGTGAACACCAAGCGATTCAATTCAAATTAGCCGAAATGGCAACCAAAATCGAAGCCGCTCGTCTGTTGGTTTATAAAGCCGCTCGTCAAAAAGACGAAGGAAAAGATTATGTAGAATCGGCAGCAATGGCCAAACTTTTTGCATCCGATGTAGCGATGTGGGCAACCACCGAAGCCGTACAGATTCACGGAGGATATGGTTATGTGAAAGAATTTCATGTAGAACGCCTCATGCGTGATGCGAAAATCACTCAGATTTATGAAGGTACTTCTGAAATTCAAAAACTTGTAATTGCACGAGAGATTTTGAAATGATAACTTTATCTAAAATTAGCATTTAAGCCATTTTTAAAAAATTAATATGAAAAATCTATTTCTTGTAGTATTAGTTTGTATTGGTTTTTCAGCTTTTTCGCAAGAAACCATCACGGCTTCGCAGGCCAAAGATTTTGTAGGTAAAGAAGTTTTCTTGATGGGTAAAGTTGCTGGATCAAGACTTTTTCAAAGAACCACTGGCGATATGCTTTTATTAAACATTGATAAACCTCACCCAAGTAATGATATTACTGTGGTTATCGAAGGCGTAGTAATTTCAAAAGGAAAGTTTTCGGAAGCAGCTTTACAAGGAAAATCAATAAAAGTAAAAGGAATTATAAGTATTTATAAAGAAAAGCCACAAATAAAAGTTGAAAACGAAGCTAATTTGATGATTATAGAGTAGCATAATTTTTCAAATTGTATGGGAGTGTTTTCTAAACTGTGTCAAGCCTAAACTAGAGCGAGTTATAAGTTTTGGTTTTTTCAACCAAAACTTATAACTCGAAATCCTCATCTGCGATTCTGTCAGCGAAAATAATACTAATTTCTGAAAGAATCTCTCTCCAACTGAAAACTGTTTTATTCCAAAGTTTATCCATATTCATAATAGCTAAATAAGCTAGTTTTAATAAAGCGTTATCAGATGTAAATGCCCCCTTGGTTTTTGTAATTTTCCGTATCTGACGATGGTATGTTTCAATGGTATTGGTTGTATAAATAATCCTTCTGATGGACTGTGAATATTGAAAAAACACTGATAAATGTCCCCAGTTATTCATCCACGGTTCGACAGCTTTTGGATATAATTTACTCCATTTTTCACCCAGTAATAATAGATTTTCTTCTCCTATTTCACGAGTATTAGCTTGGTAAACAGATTTCAAATCAACTATAAATTCCTTGACATGTTTTTCTGGAATAAAGCGTAATGAGCCTCTGATTTGGTGAACTATACATAGTTGTATTTGAGTAGTTGGAAAAACACTTTCAATAGCTTCCGGGAATCCTTTTAGACCATCAACACAAGCAATAAAGATATCATTTACACCCCTTTGTTTAAAGTCTTGTAATACCGAAAGCCAGAACTTAGCTCCTTCACTCTCTGTTAAATAAATACCCAAAATCTCTTTTTTACCCTGTAAATTTAGTCCTATGACACTATAAAGTACACGTGTAACAACTTTTCCTTCCACCCTAACCTTATAATACATCGCATCTAACCATGCTACCACATAGATGTTTGATAAGGGGCGTACTTGCCATTCACGAAGCATAGGTAATACCTTATCTGTGATGCTGGAAATTTCACTTGGTGATAAGGAGTAACCATATATTTCCTGTATGTGCTTGCCAATATCCGAATAGCTCATCCCTCGCCCATACATTGATATAATTTGACCTTCCAATTGGTCAGTTAAAACTACTTGTCGTTTGGCTACGATACTGGGTTCGAAACTCACTAAACGGTCGCGTGGCGTTTGTAGTTCAAATTCACCTGCACTGCTTTTAACTCGTTTAATTGATATACCATTTCTTCTGTTCGAGTTACCTAAGGAACGTTCAGATGCTAGATGGGCATCCATCTCACCTTGAAGTGATTGCTCTAAAAAATGTTTAAGCATTGGTGCAAAAATGCCTTTTTCGCCTGTTAAGGGCTTACCAGAGTACAAGCCCTTTATTGCTTCTTCCTGAAAGGATGCGAAATCGAATGGTTCTTGATTGTTCATAAAAAACTATGTTTAAAGTAAAATTAACAATTTTGTGAAATTATTACTTGACACAGTTTAGAAAACAGTCTCAAAATATTAAATAACATGACAAACTTTAAATGGTGTGTCATGTTATCTTGCATAAATTAAAGTCAATTATCACCTTCTCTTCTGACATCAAAAATTCGACGCAACCAAGACTTTTTCTCGGCATCATCAGCGTCTTTTTCTTCTTTTGTTAGCTGAAAACCAAGCAACTTTCCTAAATCAGGTTGCCCAGCATCAATCCAACAAGTAAGCCAAAAATCTCCCACCATTTTTATTGAGGCTCTCATTTGTCGCTCCACCTGGTTTTTGAGCATCGAATGGTACCGTTCCGAAAAATCTTTTGAATAACTTTTTGTGGTTATGCCATTTCGCTCATCAAAACCAAACTTTTTATCTTCTGAAAACTGATTTGTTAGTTCTCTTTCAAAAACCAAAACCGAGTCAAGAGCAGCATTTGCTCCCAAAACAGCTTGCCAAGCACGCTTCTGCGGGGTTTTTACGTATTCTGCTTGTCCGACAAAAAAATCATAATTATCCGAAAATAATTCGGGCAAGCGACTTTCCCAAAAACCATGAATACCGACTTGATTAGTTAGTTGTCCATTATAATTTCGTGTTGTATGAAGTGGCACATTGGCATCGGCAATATAATGACCAATATCAGCTGAAAGCATCAAAATCCTTCTAACATCACGCTTACGAAAAGCTTCTGTGAGCTGAAATTTCATAAAATTGATGTGCCAAGGCACAATACCATGTCGGTTTAAAGTGTCTTCCGAAATCTTCTCTGTTACTTCCTTCCACGAATAAGTTGGAAGTTTCTTTCTCAGCGAATCAGAATAATTATCTAAGTCAATAAAATGTCGAGGAGCTTCTTCTTTCAGAGCATAACGTCGCTGGTCAGGATTTACAGCATTTTCGGTAATATAGTCTATGTGCGATTTATAAAATTTAAACATTTCAGGTGGAAGCGTAAAAACCGCCAAACGATTTATCCTCTGATGCCCAAAAAAGCCCCAGAGTGGACGCTCCCAGAGTGGAGGCTCCCAGAGTGGACGCCCCTTGAGTGGACGTGAATTTTCCAACTTCATTTTCCACGAAGAAATCAAAATAATACCTAATAAAAGGAAACCACACCTTAACAAGTTTATCCATTTCGGTAAAAAAACTTTTTTAACGCCTTGATTTGTCATTTTTGCCACTATTTTTATCAAAATAAAATATTATTTCACAGTCTTTTTAAAAAACTTCCGATTTAAACCTCAAAAACTATAATTTTTCAATTTTTCTCAGACAACACATAAATTTTAAACCTTCTTTTAAAAAAAGACATTTTTTTCTTAAAAAAAATCCTAAAAATAAAACCTAAATTTAAATATTTTGAAAATATAAATTTAAATACTCGTTTTGCTAAAAAGCATAAAAACCAAATATTATTTGGAAATATAATACAAAAACAAATAACAACAAAATATTTTCTTGATATAATGCAACATTTTCAAATAAAATGTATTATATTTGTATCGTATTACAGAATATTATTCGGAAAAATAAAAATGAGTGCGACGCAGAGAAAAACTTTATTAAGATATTTGATGCCAGTAATGGCTTTAGGAATATTCGCTTTTTTAATGGTAGCTTACGGTTCGGCATACACGCCTCCAAAAGCACAAAAGCAACGCATTGTTTGTTTTAAATTCAAACAGGGAACCTCATCAGAGGCAATTAAACAACATATGTCCGACTTTCAAGATTTGAAACGTCAGATGCCAGAAATCGCAGCCTATTCAGCAGGCGAAACCTTTGGAGAGGAAAATTCGACAGCCGAGTACGACGTTATGCATTATCTTACTTTCAGAACTGAGGCTGAAGTAGAAAAATTCCGTGAAAGTACTCAATATAAGTCATTTGAGAAAGCCAACCAAGCAAATTGGGATAAAGTCTTAGTTATTAATTCAGAGATTAAATAATCTGATTTTAAATAGATAATTTTAAGGAAGGCATCGCTCAGAGCGGTGCCTTCCTTTTTAAAGTAAAAAAAAATTAGTTTAAGTTTTTTCTTTAATATTATTTCATTAATTTTGCATTCCAAATTTAGAGTAAGACAATTATTATATTAAAATACAATGGCAAATCATAAGTCGGCATTAAAGCGTATCAGAGCAAACGAA
>Ga0247839_1007885_pt1 | contig 11478 bp, 8 predicted proteins | sample LaCruzMarch2015__6_FD_192405 | JGI IMG/M metagenome (GOLD analysis project Ga0247839, IMG submission 192405) | Freshwater microbial communities from meromictic Lake La Cruz, Castile-La Mancha, Spain - LaCruzMarch2015_16m | ecosystem: Environmental > Aquatic > Freshwater > Lake | place: Spain...
CTACGCACCCGGCGCGCCCAAGTGACCGGAATACTGAAGCGGGAAGGCGGGGGAAAAGACGCGCGAGATGGTATAGGATTTGACGAAAATCGCCTGACCGCCGACGTGAACACCAAGTCGCCGGCGCCCGGACCTCACTGGAGCATGCAATGTCCAACACTGCCCTGCGGATGCCGAGTCTGCCCACCGAGGACGACCTGCCCTGTGATGACGGAGAGCCCATGGAGACCTTGCGCCACCGGTTGCAGATGGAACTCCTGATCCACTCGATTGATCCTTGGGCCCGGGCGCGCGGCGACTGTTTCGTCGGCGGCAACATGTTCCTCTATTTCAGCAGCGAGCAACTGCGCGGCAAGGATTTCCGCGGCCCGGATTTTTTCGTCGCGCTCGGCGTGTCTCCCCGCGAGCGCAAGAGTTGGGTGGTCTGGGACGAGGAGAAAGGGCCGGATTTGATCGTCGAACTGCTCTCCGAAAGCACGGCGCACATCGACAAGACCGAGAAAAAGCGCGTCTATCAGGACCGCCTGCGCGTCGCCGAGTATTTCTGGTACGACCCCTGGAACCCGGAGGACTTCGCCGGCTTCACCCTCACGGACGGGCGGTACCGACCGCTGCTGCCGCGCACCGTGGGCCGGATACCCAGTCCACTGCTGGGGCTCGACCTGTGCTGGTGGGACGGCAGTTACGGCGGTGTAGAGACCCGCTGGATTCGTTGGTCCACGCCGGATGGTCAACTGCTGCCGACCGCGGCCGAGGCAGCCATTGCCGCGGCTGAAGCGGCCAAGTCGGAAGCGGAAGCCACCAAGTCAGCGGCCGAAGCCGCCAAATCGGAAGCCCAAGCCGCCAAATCGGAAGCCCGGACGGCCAAGTCGCAGGCCGAAACCGCTGTCCGCGAACTCGCCGCCGCGGCCGAGCGCGCGGCGGCGGCCGAGGCCCGTGCCTGCGATGCCGAAGCGGAATTGGCGCGGCTGCGGATGCGCGTATCAGGATCTTGATCATCGTTCCGGCCGGCCGCGGAGGGTCCGTACAGCGGACCCTACCGATCAAGGTGTGACCCTGGCACGACCCGATGTTGACCAATCATCGATGCCGATTCCGGATCTCGCGCCGCGTGATTTGCCCCGGCGGCCTTGAAGCTGCGCGTGGCATAACAATAGGCGCAGCCGAAGAGACAGGAGTCGTACATCCCGATATCACGGCTTTCGACGCAACCGCAGGCTGCGCGTTGTCCCTTGTCCTTTTTGCGGCTGACATCGATGCTGAAGATGTCCCGAATCAACTGGTCGTCAATACACTTGCCGGGCGCAATACCGGCCGCGGTCAGATCAATGGTTTCGGCGCAGCTCTGAATACGGAGTGAGTGTGCTTGCGCGATCCGGGCCAGTTGCCGCATCAGTGGTCCGTCCCGTTCGGCATCGTAAGCCCGGTACTTGAATTCAGGCTGTTCTGCTCCAAGGCGGTCCAGCCGTCGGGCCGCCTTGGCATAGGGATCGAGAATGCTGATCACGACACGGCGGGTCGCGCCGTCCAGCGCCTTCGCAATGCGCGCGAAGTGCTCCAGATGAAAGGCGTGATCCGTTGCGCCGGACAACAGGATCGGATCATAACGCCAGACCACCCGCTCAGGGCCGATGGCCTCGGCAAGGCGGCGAAACGCCGCGACCGCCCTGTCCAGCGGCGGCGACTTGGGCTCGATGGCCGCGGGATAGTTGACCAGAGTGTACTGAAAATAGTAGCGATAGCCGCGCTCCTTCAATTCAGCGACCGCCTTCAGGAAAGGAGCGGCCCAGCGTGTCCAGAAGACCAGCAGGGTCGTGTCCGGGCTCAACTCGACTCGCGACACCTGCCTGCTGTTGAATGGATTGGGCACGGCACACCAGCCGGCGCGCACCCGGCTCATGAACCACTGGCCGTAGAACGCCGGAATGTCGGTGCGGCGGCTGGCGCTGATGATGCGTAAGTTGGTTTCGATCATCGTTCCGGACAGTCCCCGTGCCTCGTGCACTGGAGGCCGAGGCTTTACCGTGAAAGTGCGTCGTCAGGCCATCCTGGCCTGACGGCATCGGCACTGGAACGGTCAGGGCTGGAAGCCCTGACGACGCCGCCTCGCACGCCGGCAGTCGCGACAGCGGTCGAGAGGGCTTTCATGTTCCGGTGTGGGCGCGGGGGGGCTTGATCATCGTTCCGGCTGTAGGGTGGACAAGCGCTAGCGCAGTCCACCGAATCCCGCGCAGTCGCTGGTGGACTGCGCTGCGCTTGTCCACCCTACGATGTCCCTTGGCCGGAACCGTGATCAAGGTCGGCGCGGGCGCCATGGTCGTTAGCCGGACCGGGGCCGGGCAGACGCGATGTCGACCGGCCCATGGAAGGTCGCTCTGCCACCCCTGAACATGAACCTTATGTCAGGCTAACGGGGCGCTCCCCCGCCTGTCGGTCGTTTTCCGTCATCACTTCGGTGGCAGGGGGTCTCACCACCCCCGCTCCAGCAACGGCCTCAAGAACCGCCCCGTATGTGACCGCGAATCGGCGGCAATCTGCTCCGGCGTACCGACCGCGATGATTTCACCGCCCTTGTCCCCGCCTTCCGGCCCCAGGTCGATGATCCAGTCGGCGGTCTTGATGACGTCCAGGTTGTGCTCGATGACGATGACGGTATTGCCGTGGTCGCGCAGGCGGTGCAGGACGTCGAGCAGTTGCTTGACGTCGTGGAAGTGCAGGCCGGTGGTCGGTTCGTCCAGGATGTAGAGGGTGCGGCCGGTATCGCGCTTGCTGAGTTCACGGCTGAGTTTGACCCGCTGGGCCTCGCCGCCGGAGAGGGTGGTGGCGCTCTGGCCGAGGGTGACATAGGACAGGCCCACGTCGACCAGGGTCTGAAGCTTGCGGTGGATGAGCGGCACCGGGGCGAAGAAGGCGAGGGCGTCTTCGATGGTCAGGTTCAGCACCTCGTCGATGGTCTTGCCCTTGTAGCGGATTTCCAGGGTTTCGCGGTTGTAGCGGCGGCCCTTGCAGGTGTCGCACTGCACATAGATGTCCGGCAGAAAGTGCATCTCGACCCGGATCAGCCCGTCGCCCTTGCAGGCTTCGCAGCGTCCGCCCTTGACGTTGAAACTGAAGCGGCCGGGGCCGTAGCCGCGCGAACGCGACTCCGGAACCGCGGTGAAGAGGTCCCGGACCATGCCGAAGAGCCCCGTGTAGGTCGCCGGGTTGGAGCGCGGGGTGCGGCCGATGGGGCTCTGGTCGATGTCGACGATCTTGTCGAAGTGGTCCAGGCCCTCGATCGCCCGATGGGGGGCGGGGCTCGCGCTCGCGCCGTTGAACAGCCGGGCGGCGGCCGGGAACAGGGTATCGTTGATCAGGGTGGATTTGCCGGAGCCCGAGACGCCGGTGATACAGCAGAAGGTGCCGACCGGGATGGCCGCGTCCACACACTTCAGGTTGTTGCCGGCGGCGCCCAGGATGCGCAACTGGCGCTGCGGGTCCGGCGGCGTCCGCTGCGTCGGAATGACGATGCGCAGGTCCCCGGACAGGTAGCGTCCGGTCAGGGATTGGGGGTTGGCGGCGATCTCCGCGGCCGTGCCCTGCGCGACTACCGCGCCGCCATGGACCCCGGCGCCCGGCCCCAGGTCCACCACCAGATCGGCGGCGCGGATCGCTTCCTCGTCATGTTCGACGACGATCACGGTGTTGCCGATGTCGCGCAGGTGGGTGAGTGTCTTGAGCAGCCGCGCGTTGTCGCGCTGGTGCAGGCCGATGGAGGGCTCGTCCAGGATATACATGACGCCGACCAGGCCGGCGCCGATCTGACTGGCGAGCCGGATGCGCTGGGCCTCGCCGCCGGAGAGGGTCTCGGCGCTACGCTCCAGGGTCAGATAGTCCAGGCCCACGTCGGTGAGGAAGCGCAGGCGGGTGGCGATCTCGCGGGTGATGCGGGCGCCGATCTCGCCGCGGCTGCCGGGCAGGGCCAGGGTCTCGAACCAGGTCAGGGCGTCGCCGAGCGGCAGCGCCGAGAGGCTTGGAAGGTTTCGGTCGGCGACAAAGACATGGCGCGCCGATTCGTTCAGCCGCGCGCCGCCGCAGGCCGGACAGGGCTGGTGCGAGATGTAGCGGGCCAGCTCCTCGCGCACCGCGCTGGAGTCGGTCTCGCGATAGCGCCGCTCCAGGTTGGGGATGATCCCCTCGAAGGGGCGCAACTTGCCGCTGCCGTGCTCATGGGGCAGCTTGAGTTTGAGTTTGTCGGTGCCGGAACCGAAGAGTACCACCTGGCGGGCCTGCTCCGGCAGGTCGACCCAGGCCGCCTCCAGGTCGAACCCGTAGTGTTCGGCGACGGCGCGGATCATCTGGAAATAGTAGCCGTTGCGCTTGTCCCAGCCGCGCACCGCGCCGTCGGTCAGGCTCTGAGCGGGTTGGGCAACCACTTTGGCCGGATCGAAGAACTGTTCGACTCCGAGTCCGTCGCAGCTCGGACAGGCCCCCGCCGGGTTGTTGAACGAAAAGGTGCGCGGTTCCAGCTCGGCGATGCTGTAGCCGCAGACCGGGCAGGCATAGTTGGCGGAGAAGGTGATTTCCGGCGCGTCGTCGTCGGCGTCCATGGCCGCCACCCGTGCGGTGCCGCCGGAGAGGGCGAGCGCGGTCTCGAATGACTCGGCCAGGCGCAGTTGCAGGTCGGGGCGCACCCGGAAGCGGTCGATAACGACCTCGATGTCATGCTTCTTCTTGAGATCCAGGTCCGGCGGGCTGTCCAGTTCATACAGGGCGCCGTCGATGCGCGCCCGCACGAATCCCTGGGCGTGCAGTTCGGCGATCAGGCGCTGGTATTCACCCTTGCGCGCCGAGACCACCGGGGCCAGGAGCATCAGCTTCTCTCCTTCCGGCAGGGCGAGCACCTGGTCGACCATCTGTGAGACCGTCTGCGCCTGAAGCGGCTCGCCGTGCTGCGGGCAGCGCGGGATGCCCACCCGCGCGAACAGCAGGCGCAGGTAGTCGTAGACCTCGGTGATGGTCCCGACGGTGGAGCGCGGGTTGTGTGAGGTGGTCTTCTGCTCGATGGAGATGGCGGGGGACAGGCCCTCGATGTGGTCCACATCGGGCTTCTCCATCACCGACAGGAACTGGCGGGCGTAGGCCGAGAGCGACTCCACATAGCGGCGTTGGCCCTCGGCGTAGATGGTGTCGAAGGCGAGCGAGGACTTGCCCGAGCCCGAGAGCCCGGTGAGCACGATCAGCTTGCCGCGCGGCAGGTCCAGGTCCAGGTTCTTGAGATTGTGGGTGCGGGCGCCGCGGATGCGGATACTGTCCATGCAGGGGCTCGATCGGGTGGTCTGAGGGCGGGATTCCTATTATGCGGAGCGGCGGCCAGTCGGCGCAAAACTGGTATCATGCCAAGCTCTGTCATCTCCGCGCTCTGTTGCGTTGCCCGTGAAGCCTGCCAAACCCGAGATCCTTCCCCTGACTCCAGACGAGCGCCGCGCCTCGGTCGGCCTGGCTGGTATCTATGGCCTGCGCATGTTGGGCCTGTTCCTGATTCTGCCGGTCTTCGCGCTCTATGCGGGAGACGTCAGCGGGGCGACACCCTTGCTGATCGGGCTCGCCATCGGGGCCTACGGCCTGACGCAGGCGCTCCTGCAGATCCCCTTCGGGATGCTGTCCGACCGCATCGGGCGCAAGCCGGTGATCTTCGGCGGGCTGGCGATCTTCGTGCTGGGAAGTGTCATCGCCGCCCTGTCCACGACCATCGAAGGCATCATCATCGGGCGGGTGATTCAGGGGGCCGGGGCGGTCTCGGCGGCGGTGACCGCGCTGGCCGCCGACCTGACCCGCGATGAGGTGCGCACGCGCGCCATGGCCGGGGTCGGGGCGAGCATCGGCATTGCGTTCGGGCTCGCCTTCATCCTGGGGCCGGCCATCGCCCAAGTCTGGGGGCTTGCCGGGGTGTTCTGGGCGACCGCGGTGCTGGCCTTCGGCGGCATTCTGGTCCTGTGGCTGGTGGTGCCCAACCCGCGCCGCCGTTCCGTCCACCGTGACGCGGAGCCGGTCGCGAGCCAACTTGGCGGAGTGCTGCGCGACGGCCAGTTGCTGCGCCTGAACTTCGGCATTTTCTCGCTGCACCTGATGATGACCGCCATGTTCCTGGTCATCCCCCCGTCCATCGTCGCGGCCGGCGTGGCCGCCGCCGATCATTGGGAGGTCTATCTGCCGGTGCTGCTGGTCGGTCTGGGCGGGATGGTGCCTTTCATCATCATCGCGGAGGGGCAGGGACGGGTGAAGCAGGTCTTTCTCGGCGCCATCGCCGCGGTCGGGCTGGCCGCGCTCGGGTTCTCGTTCTGGGCGACCAGCCTGGTGCCGCTCTTAATGCTGCTGGCGCTGTTCTTCACTGCCGTGAACGTGCTCGAAGCCCTGCTGCCGTCCATCATCTCCAAGATCGCCCGCGCCGGGGCCAAGGGCACCGCCATGGGCGTCTACTCCACCTCCCAGTTCATCGGCGCCTTTTTGGGCGGCATGACCGGGGGGCTGGTCCATCAGACCTTCGGAACGCCGGCGGTGTTCCTGTTCGCCGCGGTCTCGGCTCTGGCCTGGATCCTGGTGGCCGCGACCATGGCCGCGCCGGAGCGGGTGAGCAATCAGATGATCCGCCTGGGGTCGATCGACACGGACGGGATACTGGCCCTGGAGCAGCAATTGCTGGCCGTGCCTGGGGTGCGCGATGCGGTGGTGGTGCCGGACGAGGGGGTTGCCTATCTGAAAGTAGACAGCCGCGCCTTGGATTCGGCAAGATTACAAGCCTTTGCCGTGGCCTGAGGGCCGCGGCTAATCAATCGGTTATTTTTTTCCCGCCTGGGCGGGTGCGAGGAAATCATGTCCAGAGGCGTCAACAAAGTCATCCTGATCGGTAATCTCGGCGCCGAACCTGAAGTGCGATACATGCAGAGTGGCGACGCTGTAGCCAATGTGCGTATCGCGACCAGTGAATCGTGGCGGGATAAGAACTCCGGAGAGACTCAGGAGCGTACCGAGTGGCATAACGTCGTGTTTTTCGGCAAGGTCGCCGAGATCGTCAAGCAGTATGTCCACAAGGGCTCCAAGATCTATGTCGAGGGCCAATTGCGTACCAGGAAGTGGCAGGATAAGGAAGGGCATGATCGCTACACGACCGAGGTCGTTGTCGGCGTCGGCGGCACGATGCAGATGCTTGACGGCCGCCCCGGCGGCGGCTCCTCGGTCCCTTACGACGATGCCCCCCGTGCCCAGCCGGCATCGGGCGGTGCCCGCCCGGCCGCCCCGCCGGCTTCCGCTCCCCCCGAGCAAGGCGGCGGCATGCCCTTCGACGACGATATCCCCTTTTAAACCGCGCCGAGCGCGGTATGCGATATTTTTGGATGGGATCGGCCCCGGGAGACTCGACGATTGCTGGAGCTGGCGCGGTTTAAAGGTGGGAGCGGCCTCCGGCCGCGATGTTGGCGACCTCGCAGGTCGCGATGAGCGGCCGGTCGGCGTACTCGAAGCGGGCCTCGAACAAATCCTCGAACGGGTGCCCGAGCAGCGCGCGGGTGCAGGCACTGACCCGGTCGGGCGTCGCCCCGGTGAACCAGCGGACCAGGTCGAACCCGTGGACCCCGGTCAGGATTACCGAACCGCCGCCAGCCAGCGTCCGGTCCCGCTGCCAGGCAATGGCATTCGGTTCCAGCCGCTGCGCGATGCGGATGCGGTAGAGTTCGCCCAGGTCCGGCAGCCGTGCGCGGGCGGCCAGCAGCGCCGGAGCATAACGCAAGGTGTGGGCGACCATCACCCGCGCGTCCGCGGGCAGCGCAGCGGCCAGGGTCAAGGCCTCCGCCAGGTTCGCCGTCAGCGGCTTCTCGGTGAGCACCGGCTTGCCCGCCAGCGCCGCCGCCAGAATCGGCGCGGCATGGGCGCCCGGCGGGGTGGCGACAATGACCGCGTCGACTGCCGGGTCCGCGATCAGCGCGGACCAGTCGCGGTGCGCGCGCACGCCATAGCGTTCGGCCAGATCCGCCGCGGCGGTCTGGTCCTGCCGCCAGAGTGCCGTGGGCCGCGCGCCGGGCACATCACCCGCCGCCAGGTGTCGCAGGTAGCGCTCGCCGTGGGCGCCGCAGCCGAGGATGGCGAATCCGATCATGTCCCGATCAGCACCTTGAGCACCCCCCGCTCGCGGCTGCGCGCAAAGGCGGCGAGCCCGTCCGCAAGCGGGTAGACGGAGTCGATCAGATAACCCAGATCGATACTGCCGGAGGCCAGGAGCGCCAGGGCCGCGGGGAAGGGGCCGCAGCGCGAGCCCAGGATGCGGATTTCATCGACCACGATGCTGCTGAAGTCGATTTCCGCGGTGCCCTGGTAGGTGCTCTTGAGGACCAGCGTGCCGCGCGGGCGCACCGCCTGGCGGGCGAGGGTGAAGCCGGCAGGGGAACCGGTGCATTCGATGACGAGGTCGCAGTCGGTCGGCGTCGGGTCCGGCTGGCAGCGGGTGGCGATGCCGAGCCGCTTCAGATGGGCGAGCTTCTCCGGATGGCGGCCGAGGACGGTCAGCCGGCAGCCGGTGGGCCGCAGTGACTGGGCGATGAGTTGGCCGAGTTTGCCGTCGCCGATCACCAGGACCCGATCGCCCGGACCGATCTGCATCTGCTCCTGGATCTCCAGGGCGGCGGCCAGGGGCTCGGTGAAGACCGCTTGGGCGGGGGAGACGCCGTCAGGGACCAGATGCAGGTTGGCGATGGGGACGGCCAGCCGTTCGGCGAAGGCGCCGGGACGATCGCGGATGCCGATGACCTGCCGGTTGGCGCAGTGGTTGGCGAGCCCGGCCAGGCAGCGCGGGCAGTGTCCGCAGGCCAGATTGATCTCGGCGACGGCGGTACGGCCGAGCAGGTGCGGGGGGCCGGACTCGACGACGCCGACGAACTCATGACCGGGGATGCCGGTGAATGGGTAAAGCCCCTGCACGAGCTGGTGGTCGGTACTGCAGATGCCGCGCAGGATCGGTCGCAGCAGGCACTCGCCGGGGCCGGGCACGGGCTCGGGGAGGTCGCGGCGCATGGTCAACTGCCGGTCTTCGAGCCAGAGCCCCAGCATCACCGCCCCGGCCGCACCAAGCCCGCCAGGCCCAGGGTGTCGAGTGTATTGAACAGCAGTCGGCGTACGGAGGCCGCGTCTTCGCATTGGAGCGCGGCTTTGAGGACTTCGCGCGCGCGCCCGCGGCTGATGCTGCGGATGACCCGCTTGACCCGCAGCAGGCTGCTCGCGCCCATGCTGAGACTGTTCACACCCATCCCCAGCAACAAGATCGAGGCCATCGGGTCGCCCGCCATCTCGCCGCAGATGCTCACCTCGCGGCCATGCACCCGGGCGCCCACCAGCACCTGCATCAGGGCGCGCAGCACGGCGGGGTGGAGATCGTCGAACAGCTTGGCAACATGCGGATTGTTGCGGTCGACCGCGAGCAGATACTGGGTCAGATCGTTGGTGCCCACCGAGAGAAAGTCCACCCGCCGGGCGATGGCCTCGGACTGGTAGACCGCCGCGGGAACCTCGATCATGGCCCCGATCGGCGGCATCGTGACCTGATAGCCTTCTTCCAGCAGCTCATCGTGGGCGCGCTGGACCAGGGTCAGGGATTCGTCGATCTCACTCACGGTGCTGATCATCGGGAACAGCAGTTGCAGATTGTCGAGCCCGATGGCGGCACGCAGGATGGCGCGGATTTGGGTGATGAAGATTTCCGGATGGTCGAGGGTGATGCGGATACCGCGCCAGCCCAGGAAGGGGTTGGCCTCGTGCATCGGGAAATAGGGCAGGGGCTTGTCGCCGCCGATGTCCAGCGTGCGGATGGTCACCGGCCGCGGCGCGAAAAGCTCCAGCACCCGCCGGTAGTTGGACATCTGCGCCGCCTCGCTGGGGAAGCTGTCGCGGACGATGAACGGCAGTTCGGTGCGGTAGAGCCCCACGCCGGCGGATTCCTCGATCCCCAGCGGGCGGCTCTCCGAGACCAGGCCGGTGTTCAGATACAGCGGCAGCAGACACCCGTCGGTGGTCTCGGCCGGCAGATGGCGCAGGGATTGGAGTTCATGCGTCATGGCCCGATCGTCCTCGGCCATGCGCTGATACTCGGCGCGCACCGCGGGGCCCGGGGCGACATAGACCCGGCCGCGGTAGCCGTCCACCACCATGTCGCGGCCTTCGACCCGGCCTACCGGCAGGTCCGCCACGCCCATGGCGGCGGGTACGCCCATGCCGCGTGCCAGAATGGCGACGTGCGATGACCCGGAGCCGCCGGTGGAGACCATGCCGACGAAGCGCTCGCGCGGCACGTCCGCGATCTGCATCGCCGAGATTTCCTCACCCACCAGGATGGTCTTGAGCGGATATTGAATGGGCGCCGCGGTGAGGTTCTGCAGCCGTGTCAGGATACAGCGGCCCAGGTCGCGCACGTCCGTGCCGCGCTCGCGCAGGTAGGCATCTTCCATCGCATCGAAGACCCGGGCGTGTTCGGCGATGGTCGCCCGCAGCGCCCCCGGTGCCCAGTTGCCGGCGCGGATGCGCGTCAGGGTGCCGTCGATCAGGGTGTCGCTCTCCAGCATCAGGCGCCAGGCGTCGAACAGGGCCATGTCCTCGGCGCTGAGGTTGGTCGCAGTCCGCAGGGCCATGCGATCCAGGTCCTCGGCCACGTCCTGCACCGCGTTGCGGAAACTTTCCTCCTCGACCTCGGGGTTGTCGATCCGCCGGTCGGGGATGGCGTCCAGATCGGCCGGCGGGTAGACCACCACCGCGGTGCCGATGCCGATGCCGGGCGCGGCGGGCAGGCCGGGCAGGAAGCGCTGCGGGATGCCTTCGTCCTGCAGGCGCGCCAGTTCGCCATTGATGCGGGCGTAGGTGATGGCGCCCGCGAGTTGCGAGGCGAGGGTGACGACAAAGGTGACCTCTTCTTCCTGGTAGTGCCGCTGCTCCAGTTGGCGCAGCACCAGCACCCCCAGGACCTTGCGGTTCTGAATGATGGGCGCCCCCAGAAAGCCGTGAAACCGCTGTTCACCCGTGTCGGTAATGCAGAGATAGCGCGGATGGGCGGCGGCGTCGTCCAGGTTGATGGGCTCCGCGCGTTCGCTCACCAGTCCAACCAGGCCGCGCCCCAATTCGATGCGGACCCGACCCACCGCCGCCTGGCGCAGACCGTCGGTGGCCTGGAGAATGTGGCGGCGGTTGTCGTAGTCGTTCAGATAGACAGAGCAGACATCGGCGCCCACGGCCTCCTTGACGCGGCGGACGATGATCGCCAACGCCTGCTCCAGGTCGGGGGCGTTATCGACCTCGTGGACGATGCGACGCAGGGATTCGAGCATGCGGATCATGGTCGAGCGAGACTTCCTTTAACCGAGAAAATGCAGTTCCGGATCAGCGACGCCGCTGACGCAGAAAACCAGTGGCACGGGGCGGCAGCTCGTTGCGGTCGGGCACCCCGTCCGGGTACAGCAGGGGCGC
>Ga0247839_1007889_pt1 | contig 11473 bp, 7 predicted proteins | sample LaCruzMarch2015__6_FD_192405 | JGI IMG/M metagenome (GOLD analysis project Ga0247839, IMG submission 192405) | Freshwater microbial communities from meromictic Lake La Cruz, Castile-La Mancha, Spain - LaCruzMarch2015_16m | ecosystem: Environmental > Aquatic > Freshwater > Lake | place: Spain...
CGCCGACGACCCTGCCGGTCGCCCGTTACGACGGCTTCGGCAACCTGACACACCACTTCGGCGTGCTCAGCGCCCACCGCGCGCTTGAATTCACCCTCACCGCCGAGGTCGAGACCAGGCTGTCCAACCCCTTCGACTTCGAGGTCCTGAGCCCGGCCCGGGAACGCGTCTGGCTGACGGACAGCCTGCAACAGGCCCCGCGTCTGTGGGACTTCGTCTACCACCAGGGGTGTCTGACCCCCAAGCTCCCCGAGAAGATCGCCGGCCGCCCCACGCCCGAATGGCAGGAGGGGGTGGCGGTGCTTAGCCAAATTCAGGAGGCCCTCACCTGGGTCCATACGGTCGCAGAGTTCGACCCCCAGGAAACCGAATCCGTCAAGACCTTGCCGGACCTCTTCAGCGCCGCACGGGGCACCGCCGCGGACCTCTCGCACCTGTTGATTGCGCTCCTGCGGGGCTGGGCCCTGCCGGCCCGCTTCGTCTCCGGCTACCAGGACGCCGCCTGGTTCGAGCCCGACGACGAGGCCCCCGTGGGCACCGCCGCGCGCCCCCAGACCCTGCACAGTTGGGTCGAGACCCTGGTCCCCGGGGCTGGCTGGCGCGGCTTCGACCCCGCCTTCGGCCTGCTCGCCGACGACACCTACATCCGCGTCGCGGTCGGGCGCGATGCCCACGATGTCAGCCCCCTGCGGCACACCAGCAAGGGCGCCGGGGACAGCCCGGAAGTGACGGAGACGCTCAGCGTGACCCGCCTGGACGGCGCACCCGGCCCTTAAATTCAACCCGCGGCCGTTCGCACAGGGAACCCGGGCTGCAACAGACCCACACCGGAGACCCGGCCTTGATCATCACTCCGGCCACGCGCCCTTGCGGCAACCCGTCGCGGCCTGAGAGATAGCGCCAACCATCTTGTTCGGCTGCCTGCCCTCTTTCCCCGGCAGCCTCTGCGGCACCGACCGTGAGCAACTACTCTTTGAGCCTGCCCGCGCAATGCCCCATGATGCCGCTCCCCAACCAAGCCCAGGTGGTCCGCCCCGCCCATGAAATACGCCGATCTCCGCGACTTCATCGACCAACTGGAAGGCCGCGGTGAGCTGAAGCGCGTCCGCACCGAGGTGGACCCCTATCTGGAGGTGACCGAGATCTGCGACCGGACGCTACGCGCGGGCGGACCGGCGCTCCTGTTCGAGCGACCCAAGGGGTCGCGTGTCCCGCTGCTCGGCAACCTGTTCGGCACCCCCAAGCGGGTCGCCCTGGGGATGGGGGAGGAGTCGGTGGCGGCCCTGCGCGAGGTCGGTCGGCTGCTCGCCTTCCTCAAGGAACCGGACCCGCCCAAGGGCCTGCGCGAGGCCTGGGCGGCGCTGCCGATCTTCAAGAAGGTCCTGGACATGGCCCCCAAGGTCAGGCGCAAGGCCGCGTGCCAGGAGCAGGTCTTTGAGGGCGGGCAGGTGGACCTGGCGCGCTACCCGATCCAGCACTGCTGGCCGGGCGACGCCGCACGGCTCATCACCTGGGGACTCGTGATCACCCGCGGGCCGGAGAAGCCGCGGCAGAACCTGGGCATCTACCGGATGCAGGTGCTGGGACCCAACCGGGTCATCATGCGCTGGCTGGCCCACCGGGGGGGGGCGCTGGACTTGCGTGACTTCCAGCGGGCCCACCCGGGCCAGCCCTTCCCGGTAGCGGTGGCCCTGGGGGCGGACCCCGCGACCATCCTGGCGGCCGTCACGCCGGTGCCGGACAGCCTGTCGGAATACGCCTTCGCCGGCCTGCTGCGGGGCAGCCGCACCGAGGTCGCCGCCTGTTTGGGGTCGGACCTGCAGGTACCAGCCAGGGCCGAGATCGTGCTGGAGGGGCACATCTACCCGGACGATCTGGCGGCCGAGGGCCCCTTCGGTGACCACACCGGTTATTACAACGAGGTGGACCGCTTCCCGGTGTTCACCATCGCGCGGATCACCCAACGCGCCGACCCCATCTATCACAGCACCTATACCGGCCGACCGCCGGACGAACCGGCGATCCTGGGCGTCGCACTGAACGAGGTCTTCGTGCCCATCCTGTGCAAACAATTCCCGGAGATCCAGGACTTCTACCTGCCGCCGGAGGGCTGCTCCTATCGGCTGGCGATCGTCAGCATGAAGAAGCAGTACCCGGGGCACGCCAAGCGGGTGATGATGGGGGTCTGGTCGTTCCTGCGGCAGTTCATGTACACCAAGTTCGTCATCGTGGTGGACGAGGACATCAACCCGCGGGACTGGCAGGACGTGATCTGGGCCATGACCACCCGCATGGACCCGGCGCGCGACACGGTGCTGATCGACAACACCCCGATCGATTATCTGGACTTCGCCTCCCCGGTGTCCGGGCTCGGGTCCAAGATCGGGTTCGACGCGACCAACAAGTGGCCGGGGGAGACGACCCGCGAGTGGGGCCAGCCGATCCGCATGGACGATGCGGTGCGCGAGCGGGTGGATCGGATCTGGGCCGATCTGGGGATCCAGTAGCCGGTTTCAGCTTCGCTTGCGTGTCGACCCCAACGGGGTCGAACATACCAGCCCAGGGCAACGCCCTGGGTATGGGTTATCGTAGCGCTTAGCCCTGAAAGGGCGTGACATAACGGCGCGGCTCCTTATGTCACGCCCTTTCAGGGCTGGGCCGGATAAACAACGCTATCCCAGGGCGTTGCCCTGGGCTGGTATATCGCGCCCCTGCGGGGCTTGAGCAGGCGCAGCCAAGAGTAGTGTCCAATGTCAGAAACCTCTATCGCCGACGCGAAGACCCGGTTGACCCGTCTCATCCAGCAAGCCGAGAGCGGGGAACCGGTGCACCTCACCCGCAGCGGCAAGCCGGTGGTCGTCTTGGTCTCCGAAGCCGACTTCGCGCGGATGCCGCAAGCCCAAGGGCGCTTGAGTTTCTGGGACCAGATCGAAGAGATGCGCGCGGATTCCGGGTTTGAGCCAGTCGACCTGACTCCGCAGGAAGTTCGCTCTTGGCGCGCCCGCAGCGACGGGCACGACTTCCGGTGGCCGATTCCCAAATCGCCGCTATCGCGGCCGTCAACGAGCTGATTCTCGTCACCAGGAACATAGACGACTTCGCCGATTTTGAAGGGCTTACGGTCGAAAACTGGTTCGCGCCCAGAACGGAAAAGGGCCTTTGACGCGGGGCTGACGCAACTCCGGTAGTTCTCCTGTAGCATTTTCCCCCCGTCCTTCATGATACCGGTCATCCGATGCAACGCAGAAATCCCTGCAACGCATCCGCAGCCGCCCGGAGGGCTTTCATGCACATCACCAACGACCTGCTCGCCTGCGTGTTCGCTGACTCCTCGCTGTTCTGCGGCAAGGAAGATGTCATCCACGCGATCATCTACCACCAGATGCTCAAGGCCGGGGTGTCGCCGTTGCGTCTCGTCCGGGAGCGCGCGTTGTCCGGCAACCGCGTCGATGTCGTCCTCTTCGGCGACGAGGTTCGCGGCGATTTCGCAACGACGCCGCAGACGCCGCTGGCGGCCATCGAGGTCAAGGGCGGGGCCTACGGTTACCGCAACGCGCTGAAAATGGAAATCGACGCGGGCGGCTATTGTACGGACATGACCAAGCTGAAGGCGGAGGCCGACCGGGGGATCGAATGCTGGTTCCTGTGCGTCGACATGCCTGAACTCGGCCGTGCGGTCTCGCCGCAAAAGGTCGGGCAGATGTCCGCGCACTGTGCCGCCCATGGACTCTCGTTCGCCTACTATTGCCAGGGCGAGGAACGGTTCCACGTTTCCCGGCCCGGGCACACGCTGGCCGAAGTGCCGATTGCCCAGGTCGCCACGACAACCACCAGGACTGGCACGGACTTTCTGCTCGACCCGAAGGCGCCCCAACTCGCGGCACTGGCCCGCAACTGTCTGGCCGTGAGCGGGCACGAAGCAACCACCACGGCCCTCCTCTATGACTGTCTGCGCAACGCCGGCTTCGGTACCGCCCAGTTGTCGCTGGAGACCTACTTCTCGTTTGCGGCCAAGGACGGAAGCCGGATGCAGGACCGACCGGACCTCGTCGTGTTCGATGCCGACTTCGACGGACGCTTCAACCTGTACAAGGGTGGCGACATGCGACAGTCGAACGACGCGCATAAGCTCGCGCACATCGACACCCTCTTCGAGGTGAAAGGAGGTGCCGCGATGGACAAGAAAAGCGACAAGGCCGTGATGCAAGCGTATGTGGGCGACATCCAGAAGCTCGTGCGCTGGCGTACCGGCGCCGAATCCGTGCGTCCGGGAACGCGGGTGAAAACGGTGTTCTTCGCCGTCGATGGCCGCAGCCGCTCCCTGCCCGCGGCGACCGTTGCCACGCTGGCCAAGGAGAGCCGTAGCCTCGGCAGCGGGCTGATCTACATCAGCCGTGATCGCATCGAGGTCGTTCGGCCCTGATCCGGGCTGAATACCGCCGACACCGAAGGGGCGAACGCGCTCGCCTCTTTCGGGCATCGACCACCACGCGAAGATTCTTCAAAGGTAAGCCCATGGACATGTATTGCCAAGCCCTGAAAGCCGTGAACGAAAACATCATGGCCGATGAAAACAAACGGAAGTTATTGCAGGAGGCGGAGCTTGGCGACGCTGACGCGCAATGGAAAATCGGTCTAGAATATGCGACGCACGCTTTCTACGACGACGTTTCAACAGAAGCTATTAAATGGCTTGAACTAGCCGCTAAACAAGGCCACGTCGAAGCACAATTCGACCTTGCTCGCTATTCTTCTTCGGAAACTGCCCCTGACTTTTGTAATGAGCTTCAGAATGATCCTGACGCAGTAGCCAGATGGATGCAAGCCGCAGCCGAACAGGGCCATGTTGAGGCGATTCGTTCCATGGCCTACATCTTGCCGGACGATTCTGCAGATGCCGCTAGGTGGCTAAAAAAGGCTGACCAATCCCTTTTGCTCAACGCGAAGCGAGACTTGAGGTACTCCAGTTACTTGCTTTTTATGATCGAATTGCATCCCGATCACTTTTCCATAGATGACGTGGCTTTCGTTATCGCCCTAGTCCGAAAAGAGGCGGAAAGGGGAGATGCCGGCGCCCGACGTACTCTTGCCGACCTTTACATATATGGCCGACTGGGGGTTCCTGCTGACGATGAAGAGGCTCTCAAATGGTACAACCTCACAGTAGCCAAAGATGAGGAATGCCCTCACCACTTTTCCGAGCGCGAGATCGAGGTCTTCCGTCGCAACGCCGCACGTTGCGGGACAAGACTTCAGCATTGCCTCGGACATTTCTTTGAAAGAGCGGAGTTCGGCCAATGCGACCTGTCTGAAGCCGCTCGTTGGTACGAGCTCGCTGCAGCCCAGGGCGATGCACAAGCACAATTTAAGATCGCTTGGATGTACGACCGCGGAGAGGGCGTTTCCCAGAACGACGAGTTGGCCGCAAAGTGGTTCGAGAAGGCAGCGACCCAGGGGCTTTCGGCTGCTCAGCACAATCTCGCGATTCGGTACGAGAACGGACGCGGCGTCGAGCAGAGCGACCGTTCAGCGCGCCGGTGGTTTCTGGCCGCCGCTAGGCACGGAGATGAGACCGCGTTCTATAGCCTTGGCATAAATTACCTTTTCGGTGAAGGTGTCCGGGACGAGAAGAAACTTGCTGCAAGGTGGTTTCGCGCGTCTTCAAGGCGTAATTACGTTTGGGGAACGGTGGCGCTCGCTGTCGTAACCGAAGAGAACAGCGATTTGGTCCAAGCCGTGGAAACGCTATTCCAGCAGCACCAGCAGGTTTCTCTCAACAGCATGGAAGACTGCGTCTTTCAGTTGGAGGAATTTCGCGACCGTCTCGATGACTTGGCCAATCGCTCCCCGGCACCAAGAAACGCGCCTATCTGGATGCCGGAGTGGAAAGACGATAGCGACGACCAGAGGCGATGCTACTGGTGGAGAAAGCTGTCAGTTAAGGCGCGGGTGGCAACCACATTGCGCGGGATGCTATATTTGGCTGACCACGAAAGAGATGAGTCTCAGGCTAGGGACTGCTTTGAGCTGGCGGCGAAGAATGGCGACCAGGTGGCGGCATATTACTTGGCGACCATGGAGTCACGTAACGAGTCATACCATAGAGCGCTTGTGATCCTTTGGGAAAGCATTCTTCCAGAACACCGCCAGGACAACGATGGTGTGGAAGAGCCTAGCTATAGCGATTCATTCCTCAATGCGCTGGAAGCGCGATTCCAGGAGTTGAAGCAGAATATCGATGAAAGCCAGGCAAAGAAGCAGGAAGCGGAGAAACTGCGCCAGGCGGAAATCAAGGCAGCGGAGGACGAACACAAGCGCACCCTCTCCTTCCTCACGCATACGCTGAACAACACCCTGAGCACTGGCCCGGAGACTGTGCGCACGGTGATCGATATTCTCGGCAGTGACCTCTACGACCAAGGGCTTGTGCAGTATAAGGCAATCAACAACATGGCCTCCCTGTTTCCGGTGTTCCTGTTCGTGGAAAGTCTGCTCAAGACCTTCAAGCTCTACGTGTCCGATCCGGAACAGTTGCGCGAGAAGTGGGACAGCGACCGCTCGGGGGATGCGAGCATCGCGCTCGTTCTGGCAATGGCCTTACGTCAGTCGGTCGCGCGCCTCGTCTTTTCCTCCAATCACCTGACCCAGTTGAGGCGTCTGCTTCCGTCACAGGACAAGGAAGCGATCAAGAATGTTCGCAAGTCCTTCGTTGACGAGATGATTCCGCTTGAACTCTCAGTGGAGACCGCGGGCAAGGTCTTCGACTGGATCAAACTCCACGTCGGCATGTTGCAGATCGAGATCGACGCCGATGCGGAAATGCACTTCTCCAGCAACGCAACGCGCCACATGTTCTTCTTCGCCGCCTTTTCGGAGTTGGTCTACAACGCATTGAAATACTCCGACGGCACCCGGCCAATCCAGATCAAGTGGTACCGTGATGGTAGCGACTACTGCTTCACCTGTGTGAACTCCTTCCCGGTTGACGCGCTGGCGCCGCCAGCGCAGGAGGGAGCGAACGGGGGGCTGTTCTTCATCGAAAAGCTCATGTCCATGCTGCGAGAATCGACCTTGCGTCATAATCATGAGAGCGGTGAGTACCGAGCCTCGTTACGCTTTGACCACAAAAATTTCGGAGAGCCAGACGCATGAATATCTTGTGGGTGGAAGATTTCGGCACTAACTGGATCGCACGGGAACGGGCGTTGTCCGGCAATCGGGGCGATGTCATCTTCTTCGGCGACCAGGTTCGCGGCGATTTCGCCACGGCCACTAAGACGCCGCTCGCCGCCATGTAGGTCAAGGGCCGGGGCCTACCGCTACCGCAACGCGCTGAAATTGGAAATCGACGCAGGCGGCTACTGTACGGACATGGCGAAGCTGAATGTGGAGGCCGAGCGGGGGATCGAATACTGGTCGCCTCGGCAGCGGGCTGATCTACATCGGCCATGATCGCATCGCGGTCGTTCGGCCCTGAATACCGCCGACACCGAAGGGGCGAACGTACTTGCCCCTTTGGTGCATCACCCATCACGAGAATATTCTTTGAAGGTGTACCCATGGATATGCACAAGCAGTCTTTAGAAGCAGTAACCGAAAACTTCATGGCTGATGAAGCAACCCGCAATTTATTGCGAACCGCCGCGATTGGCGACCCAGACGCGCAATACCATATCGGTTGGGACTACGCATGGCAAGCATGGTACGACGAGGTTTCAGAAGAAGCCGTCAGGTGGCTTGAACTCGCCGCCCAACAAGGTCACTTGCAAGCGCAGTACGACCTTGCATTATTCTCATGTCCCGCGATATATGACGGTGATCTGCCATGGCTCCAGGATGATCACGAAGTGACATTACATTGGATGCGTGCAGCCGCCGAGAGCGGACACCAAGAAGCGATGGCCCGCATGGCAGAGCTTCATGAACGCGGGCTTGCTGGTGCGCCAAAGGATCTCCAAGAAGCGGCAAACTGGTATCTGCGCCAAGCCAAAACCGGAGGTAGCGTTTACGATTTGTGCAGTTTACTCGAACTGCTCAAGCAGCAGGCTTGTCAGATTGCGCAAGAAGACGAGACTCTCGTTGTAGATTTGGTCAACAAGGCAGCAGAGGAAGGGAATCACTATGCCGAACGAACCCTTGGCAACCTTTATGCCCATGGACTGATCGGGCTTGCCGCTGACGATGGATTGGCGGTCAAATGGCATAGCCTCGCAGCAGCCGAGGAAGATGAAGTACCGAGCTACTTCGCGTTTGATGAAAAAGACATCGAGGTCTTTCGTCGCAACGCGGAAGGGTGCGGGGCAAGACTGCAACGTCATCTTGGACAGCTATTTCAAAAGGGTGAGTACCTGTTCAGAAGCGGCGAACGTGTCGAATGCGACCTGTTTGAAGCCGCTCGCTGGTATGAACTTTCGGCAAAGCACGGCGATGCGGACGCACAACTCAGGATTGCCCGCATGTACGACCAAGGGCAAGGTGTATCGCAAGACGAGAAGTTGGCTGCGCGCTGGTACAAGAAGGCGGCTCAGCAGGGCCTGGCGACCGCCCAATACGCTTTGGGAACCATGTACGACAACGGGCGAGGCGTACCACTGAGCTACCGCTTAGCCCGTTCTTGGTTTCGACTTGCTGCTGCGCAGGGAGATACCACTGCCGATTATCAACTTGGATTAAATTACCTTTTCGGTAAAGGCGTTCGTGAGAACCGGAAACGTGCTGAAACGTTGTTTCGTCATGCTTCAACAGGTGGTCATGTGTTGGGAACTGTTGCACTGGCTGTCGTGACGGCAGAAACCAGCGACTTTATCCAAGCCGTGGAACTTCTCTTCCAGCAGCACCAGGGGGCTTCTCTAGGCAGCATGGAGGACAGTATCTCCCAGTTGGAGGAGTTTCGTAAACGGCTCGAGGAAATAGCCAACCGTAGTCCCTTAACAAGAAATGGCCGCATCTGGTTGGAGCCAAACTGGGACCACAGTAAGGACAGCCCACGCAGTTGGTGCAGAAATCTGTCTGTCACAGCGCGGTTCGCAACCACGCTACGCGGGATACTGTATCTGCTGGACGACGATCCAGATGAAATGCAGGCCAGCGCCTGCTTTAACCTGGCGGCCAAGAACGGTGATCGGGTTGCCGCGTATTACTGGGCGCATCTTGACTGGCATAACGGGACATCCGACATGTCGTTTGAGAAGTATGCCTGCTCGCCAAGCTGCGACAGGGATGGCAAGCCGGAGCCGGACTACAGCAGTGAGTTCCTCAATTCAGTCGAGTCACGACTCAGTGAGTTGATGAGGAATTTTCATGAAAGCCAGGTAAAGAAGCAGGAAGCGGAGGATCGGCGCCAAGCCGAAATCAAGGCGGCGGAGGACGAACACAAGCGCACCCTCTCCTTCCTCACGCATACGCTGAACAACACCCTCAGCACCGGCCCGGAGACCGTCCGTACGGTGATCGACATTCTCGGCAGTGACCTCTACGACCAAGGGCTGGAGAAGTATAGGGCAATCAACAACATGGCATCCCTGTTTCCGGTGTTCCTATTCGTCGAAAGTCTGCTCAAGACCTTCAAACTCTACGTGTCCGACCCGGAACAGTTGCGCGAGAAGTGGGACAGCGACCGCTCGGGGGATGCGAGCATTGCGCTCGTGCTGGCAATGGCCTTGCGTCAGTCGGTCGCGCGCTTCGTCTTTTCCTCGAATCACCTGACCCAGTTGAGGCGTCTGCTTCCGTCCCAGGACAAGGAGGCGATCAAGAATATTCGCAAATCCTTCGTTGACGAAATGATTCCACTTGAAATCTCGGTGGAAACCGCTGGCAGGGTCTTCGACTGGATCAAGCTCCATTTTGGCATGTTGCAGGTCGAGATCGACGCCGATGCGGAAATGCACTTCTCCAGAAACGCCACGCGCCACATGTTTTTCTTCGCCGCCTTTTCGGAGTTGGTCTACAACGCGTTGAAGTACACGGACGGGGAACAGCCGATCCAGTTGAGGTGGTATCGCGACGGCAGCGACTACTGTTTCACCTGCGTTAACTCCTTCCCGGTAGAAATGCGGGTGCGGCCGGCGCAGGAAGGAGCGAACTCAGGGCTGTTCTTCATCGAAAAGCTCATGTCCATGCTACGCGAGTCGACCTTGAGTTATACTCACGAGGGCGGGGAGTACCGGGCCTCGTTGCGCTTTGACCACAACAACTTCGGAGAGCCAGACGCATGAATATCTTGTGGTTGGAAGACTTCGGCCGTTTGCAGGCAGACTCAAACACGCTGACATTGCTTTTTCAGGGAGTGGTGAAAAACCCAAAAGATTTTGTCAGCTATTGGAATGACGAAGACGACATGCTGACTGAACCGGCAATCCTGTCAAATTTTTTCAAGGATCATTCGCACCACCAGGCCGTGCTCCTGAAGAGCGTTTTTGACTATCTTGACCGGATCGCAAACGGCAACGGGACTGGACACGACGCGTTCATAATCGACATCAATCTCGAACAATACGCCGACAGAGAACGTGACCTACCGGCTGGAATGGGTGGCGTTGACAAAGACTCGTTTCACCGCAAGGGTGGCTTCTATATCTACAATCATCTTATTCACAACGGCGTACCACCAGAGAACATCTGTTTTCTCACAGGCGAGGAAAAATCGACCTTAGATTTCGTCGAACACTGTCGGGTAGCCCTGATGCCACGGCCAGAGTCGTTCGAGAAGACCGATAGCGATTACCCCAGATTCCGCGAATGGCTGCGACAACGCCAGGAAGATCCTTACATCAGCTTGCGCCGTGCGGTCATCGAGGGCTGTGAGGATCTCAAGCGACGGGTTGAGTCGGGCGCCTCAGTATTCCAGTTTCGGGAGTTCATTGGCGGAAAGGGCGGCGACGCCGAGTGGACTTCTCGCGTTGACATTATCGACTACCTGAATACACTAAGCGCCTTACTTCCTTCCATTGCATTTTCTGAAACGCAATCCCTGGAAGGTGGGCAGCGACTTCAGCAATTATATCGACTCTTTGTGCGAACCATGGCCCATGACTGGGAAGGCGCAGTTCACCCAAGCAACCTGCGCCGTGATATGGATCGAAAGGTGAAAAGCATCTTGCGCACCTTCGGATGGATTATGAAGAACGTGCGCAACTGGATGGCGCATACATCGGTTCTTAACCAACTTACGGCCGAAGATGTGGCATTCCTATTCTTCATCAACATGCGTGCCATGTTTAATCTCGGCGCCCCGGCAGTCCCTTATGAAGCAGCGTTGCTGAACTTAATCTCGCACGGCTCGGACGGCTCGCTGAATCTATTGAAAGAGGATCAAATTCGCGAAGAATTACTGCAAAGCTATCGACAGTTAAAAGAGATAATTCTTAAGTCCCGAGTAATCGTTCAGACCCCCCCTCCGGAACGCTGCGGTGTAGGGGGCATTGTGTAGGACGAGAGTACCCCCAACAGTTAGCGGAGTCGCGCGGACCCCACC
>Ga0247839_1007897_pt1 | contig 11465 bp, 11 predicted proteins | sample LaCruzMarch2015__6_FD_192405 | JGI IMG/M metagenome (GOLD analysis project Ga0247839, IMG submission 192405) | Freshwater microbial communities from meromictic Lake La Cruz, Castile-La Mancha, Spain - LaCruzMarch2015_16m | ecosystem: Environmental > Aquatic > Freshwater > Lake | place: Spain...
CGCAGAGCAGGTAACCCGGCGTGACCGTGCCCAGGGCCTTGGCCAACAGGCGGGCCTCCTCGATGCCGATGCGCCGTTGGGCCCGCTCATAGTTGCTGATCATCGAAACTGAAACCTTGCCTTCGGTGCGGTTGGACAATTGCGCTAGGGATAGGGGTTGTAAGCCCAAACCCTCGAAAATTCCGTCAGCCTACATTTGACCCTGCTGGGATCGCTTCCAGCCCAGGGGCTGTTCGTGAAATGGGCGGCTCAATCGTGCCAGAAGTTCTTGAAGCGGTCTGACGCCAACTCGGTGTAGCGGGTGGTGTGCTGGATGTTGCGGTGGCCGAGGTAATGCTGGATGGCCCGCGTGTCCTGGCCCTCGTTCGCGAGCTTGTAGCCAGTGGCATGGCGCAGCATGTGGGGGTGGACCGGGAACGCGATGCGGGCATGGCGACCAGCTCGCCCCACGATCTTGCGGACGGCATCGGTCGTCAAGGGCGCCTTGCGCTCACTGACAAACACGTAGGCCGTCTCTGGGTAGTCCCGCTGTAACCGGCGCAGGGCCCGCAACTCTGGTCCGCGCAAGGGATGGACGGACGCGATGCCGTGCTTCAGCCGGGTGACGTGCAGCAACCCTTGTTGAAGATCGACCTGCTCCCAACGCAAGCTGACCAGCTCAGACACGCGTAGGCCGTGGCGGTAGGCGAGCAGGATCAAAGCCGCGTCGCGCGCGCCATGACGACCCAAGCCGGCCGCCGCCGCCATCAGCGCCTCGACTTCTTTTTCGGACAGGTACTCCCGGCTGCGGTAGGCGGCATTGGTGCGCCGCACAGGAACTTTCCGGTTTTCGATGGTTGGCGGGGGACGCTCGGGCGGCCCGGAGCCCGCGTGGTTGCTCATGTCGACATCCGATCTTTCCGGTTATCGCTCATAATCTGGAAAGTTCTCCGGGCTGGGGCAATCCACCGCGATGGCGAGGCAGGACAAGCGACTGACCATCCTGTCGGAGGCCGAGCAGTTCGCCTTGTACGGCGTGCCGGACTTCGATGATGCGCAACGGTTGGACTATCTGTCCCTGTCCGAAGCGGAGCTGGCACTGGCCAGCCGACGCCCGACTCCCACGGCCCAAGTCTACTGCGTCTTGCAGATCGGCTACTTCAAGGCCAAGCACGGGTGCGATCCAAACTGATGTGGTTGCCGGAACTGTCACGCAGCTTGCTTAACGAGACCCTGCCAGTACGCTGCCCACTTCCCGTTGGCCCGGGTCGTGCGCAACGCGAGCATGGCCTCCGCGTTGTCCGGCGTCCACCACGCGCCGGGGCGCTTGAGGCGCTGCTGAACCACATAGCGGTGGGCACTTTCAATCTCGCCGGAGCCGATCGGCAAGCCCTGCGCCAGGGCGCCTTGATAATCGAGATGATCGAGCCGGTTGCTCAGATAGCGATGGCACGCCCGTACCGGGGCGTCCGCATCGGCCACCGTGACGGGCTCCAGGGCCTCACTCAGCGCGGCCAAGACCGGGGTCACTTGATTGCTTTTCAAGCGCTTTTTCTGGGTCTCCAGCCACGTCTTGGGGTCCTCGGGCGCGCAACGCTTCGCCGCATCCGCGAGGTAGTCGCAGACATGGAAGAAGTCCACCGTATAACGCCCCTGGGTGCCGAAGCGCGCCGCGACCTGGTCGGCGATCCACACCGCCCCATCGCCGAGGGCATGGACCTGGGTGTTCGTCCCCAAACCCGCCGCGATGGCACAGCCCAGCAGTTGCCGCCCGGCCACCTCAACCCCGCCGCCCAAGGTCGCGGCGTAGACCGGCGTGGTGCTGCCGTGCGCATGCGCCAAACTCAACTTGGCCTCCTTCCACAACAACCGTTTGCCCCGCCGACGGTCCGGACGGTCCGGGTCCACCTCCACCAACGGAACCATGCCCCCATCGGTTTGCGCAATCACGATGGCGACCCCGGGCTGGGTCGGCCACGCCGGTTCGTCATCACCGTCCACGAACAGCACTTGGGCGTGTTCTTCGGTCACCTGGCGGATCGTGCTCGGCGACAGCGCCACACCATAATGCTCTTGCAGTTTGTCAGCCGCTTGCGCGAACGGCAGATCCGCCCCCAGGTCGGTCAGCACCCGCTGCAACGGCAGTGAGCAGCTGCGGTGCTCCACCTGCGCACTCTGCGCAAACGGACGCCGCCGCCGCGTCCCCTCCCGGAACTGCGGCTCGGTTACTTCGATGTCGCCGAAGGTGCTGTGCCAGCAGAGTTTTTTTTACCGTCGCGCCAAACCCCCGGCGTTTGATCCAACGCTTCGGCCCGTTTCGTGACCTGCCCGTCGGCCCAGTCTGCCAGCACCTCTTGGCCGAGCCGCCGCACCTCCTCAATCACCCGGCGCTCCGCCTCGTCCGCTTTGCGCAGGTCGTCACCCGCATCCTCCACGAGGTCAACCAGTCGCTCAATGCGTGCCCGCAACTGCGGATGTTGGTTCAGGCGGGCCAGCAGTCGCTCATCGTTGGGGGGCAGCACAGTGCTCATTGGGCGATCCTCAGGTGTGTAGACGGGTACCGCTGTATTTTATGCTACCTCATCAGTTTCGATCGCACCCGCCAAGCACGCCTTCTTTCGCTTCACCTGGGACGAGGTGCAGGAAGACTGCTCGTTCGTCCTGACGCGCTATTTCAACGACCAGATGGTCGCGCCGACCCCCATCACGAAGCATGAGCATTACACCCAGCGCACCCTGATCGCGGAGCTGTTCGCGTATCGGCTCTGGTCGGCCGAACTCCTCGCGCCCCTCGCGCAACAGCTCGCTCAGATGGTCCGCCGGGATGCCACAACCGGATTCCTCGTCGCCGAGCTCATCGCCTATCTCAACGAGCACCGCATCGTGCGGCCCGGCTATACGACGTTGCAGACACTGATCAGTGAGGCGTTATCCGCTGAGCGTCGGCGCCTGAGCGACCTGCTCGCTGGGATGCTGGACGCCGCCGCTCGGGACGCGCTGAGCCAGCTCCTGGTGCGCGACGACACCCTCTCGGAGCTGGCCGCCCTCAAGCAAGACGCCAAGGACTTTGGTTGGCGGCAGATGGCCCAGGAGCGCGAAAAGCGCGCCCGCCTGGAGCCCTTCTACCGGATCGCCAAGACATGGCTGCCCCAGCTCGCGGTCTCCCAGCAGAATCTGCACTATTACGCGAGCCTGGCAAACTTCTACACGGTCTACGACCTGCGCCGCCTCAAACCCGAGCAGACCTATCTGTACCTGCTGTGCTACGCCTGGCAGCGCTATCGGCAGCTCACCGACAATCTCGTCGACGCCTTGGGCTACCATATGAAGCAGCTCGAAGAGGAGAGCAAGGCGCGGGCGAGCAAGCAGTTCATCACCGAGCAAGCGCGGCACGCGCAGGAAACACCGCAAGTCGGACGCGTCCTCTTGCTCTATGTCGACGACACGGTGTCTGACACCACGCCCTTTGGCGAGGTGCGCCAACGCGCGTTCAAGATCCTGCCCAAGGAGGCCCTGCAAAGCGCCGGCCAGCGCCTCAGCGTCAAGCCCACGCGCAAGCTGTCCGTGCGCTGGCAGGTGATCGATGGACTGGCCGCCCGCATGCGCCGTCATCTGCGCCCGCTCTATGGCGCGCTCGACTTTTCCGGGGGCGTGTCGGGAAACCCGTGGCTCACGGCGCTCGCCTGGCTCAAAGAGGTGTTCGCCAACCAACAACGCCTCTCGCAGCGCCCGCTCGCCGAATGCCCGTCGGCCACCCTGCCCAAGCGCCTACGCCCTTATCTGCTGACGTTCGACGCCGACGGGAAACCCACTGGAGTACACGCCGATCGCTACGAGTTCTGGCTGTACCGACAGCTCAGAAAGCGCCTCAAGTCAGGCGAGCTTTACCTCGACGACAGCCTGCAGCACCGCCGCTTCAGCGATGAGCTGGTCTCCCTGGAGGAGCAGGCAGAGGTCCTCCGCCAGATGGACATCCCGTGGCTGCGGGAGCCGATTCACCCCCAGCTCAAGGCGTTGGCGGCCGAGCTACATACGCAGTGGCGGGCGTTCAACCGCGAGCTGCGCCAGGGAAAGCTCAAGCATCTCGACTATGACCGTGGGACCAAGACGCTGACTTGGCACCGGCCCAAGGCCGAACAAGAGGTGGCACGCCAGGACGGTTTCTACGAGCAGTTGGCGTTCTGCGATGTCGCCGATGTCTTCCGCTTTGTGCACAGCGAATGCCAGTTCCTATCAGCGCTGACGCCCCTGCAGCCGCGCTATGCCAAGCAAGCGGCCGACGCCGACAGTCTGATGGCGGTCATCCTAGCGCAGGCGATGAACTACGGCCATCTCGTGATGGCGAAGACGAGCGACATTCCCTACCACGTGCTGGAGGCCACCTATCAGCAGTACCTGCGCCAGGCCTCGCTGCAGGCGGCCAACGACCGGATCAGCAATGCCATCGCCGACTTGCCCATCTTCCCGCACTACGCGTTTGACCTCGGCACGCTCTACGGCGCGGTCGACGGCCAGAAATTCGCCGTCGAGCGGCCGACGGTCAAGGCGCGGCACTCGCGCAAGTATTTTGGTCGCGGCAAGGGCGTCGTCGCCTACACCTTACTGTGTAACCATGTGCCGTTGCAGGGCTGGCTCATCGGCGCGCATGAGCTTGAGGCCCACCACGTGTTCGACATCTGGTACCGCAACACGTCCGAGATTATCCCGACCGTGATCACCGGCGACATGCACAGCATCAACAAGGCGAACTTCGCCATCCTGCACTGGTTCGGGCTGCGCTTCGAACCGCGTTTCACCGATCTGAAGGCGCAGTTGAAGCAAATCTACTGCGCCGCCGACGATCCGGCGCTCTACGAAAAATGCCTGATCGGCCCTGTCGGGCAGATCGACCTGGAAGCCATCGCGGACGAGAAAGCCAACATTGACCAGATCGTCGCCACGCTGGGCCTCAAGGAAATGACTCAGGGCACGCTGATCCGCAAGCTGTGCACCTACACCGCCGCCAATCCGACGCGGCGAGCCATTTTCGAGTTCGACAAGCTGATTCGCAGCCTCTACACCTTGCGCTATCTGCGTGATCCGACGTTGCAGCGCAACGTGCACCGCTCGCAGAACCGGATCGAATCCTATCACCAGCTCCGCTCAGCCATCGCCCAGGTGGGTGGCAAAAAGGAACTCACGGGCCGAACCGACATCGCAATCGAGATCAGCAATCAGTGTGCGCGCCTGGTCGCGAACGCCATCATCTATTACAACTCTGCCATCCTCTCGCGCCTGCTCGCCAGGTACGAGGCGAGTGGCAATGCGAAAGCGCTGGCGTTGATCAAAACAACCTCACCCGCGGCGTGGCGCCACGTCCATCTGAACGGGCACTACACCTTTCGCGGTAACGGCCAGATCATTGACCTAGATGCAATCATGGCGGGGCTAAATTTGGGCTGACGGAATTTTCGAGGGTTTGGGCTTACAACCCCGGATAGGCTGGACGCGCTGCGGGCGAGGCGCAGCCGCTCGGCGATCTGAAAGTTCAGGGTGAGCCGGTCTTCGATCATGATGCCGCGGCTGGTTTGGCGGTTTTCTCGAGCTCGCACCCGCTCAAAACGGGATGTCATCATCGTAGAATGGCGCCGGCTCAGACTCACCTGGGGGCGCCGGGTCCCGCGCCGGTTCGCTTTGACCCTTCGCCCGCCCCCCGCCGGTCGGCCTGGCGGAGGTGGTCACCACCAGCGAGTCGCACAGCATGGCCCAAGACTCGCGCGGTTCGCCGTCCACGGGGGTATAAATGCCGCGCGTCATGCGCCCCAGAGCGGCGACCATCTGGCCCTTCTGCGCCCGCTGCAAGGTCTGCGCGGCGACACCAAACGCGAGGAGACCAACCCACAGGGTTTCCGGCGCCGCCGCATCGCGGGGCGTGACGTCGACAGCAACCTGGACCGTGGTCATGTCTTTGCCACTCTTGGTGGTGCGGGCCACGGGATCGCCACCTAGGCGACCGTACAAACTGGCGATCAGACTCATCGAGCGACTCCTTGGTTGACTGCGCGCTTTGGTGATTCTTGCCCAACCCTTAGAACTTGGGGGCGAGGCATTGGGAACTGAACAAGATCACGGGGGCTTTGAGGGATCGGCCCGAGGCCCCGCCGGGGCTCGCGACGAACCGAGAACCGCCGGTGAAGAGCGCCACCGGGTTCTGTCTCGCGCTCGTCGTGAACCTGCTAACGTTCGACACGTCGCGACATCGCGCCATGGACATCAAGGGAAGTATACTTGTCGAATATTCCGCATATATGTGTATGCGAGCCGTCGCGGAGTAGATTTCTCGGCGTCGTAACAGGGGACACTATGGTAACAGTCACCACCGTGGCAAATCTCAAGGGCGGAGTCGGCAAATCGACCGCCACCATTAATCTGGCAACCGCCGCTCAAATGACGGGCATCTCTACCGCCATCATCGACATCGACCCCGACCAGCAGGCCGCTGCGAAATGGGGTGACAGCCGCGTTGCCGTCCGCCCGCCAGTGCTCTCCGCCGTCTGGTCCCGCTTGCCCCAATCCATCGCCGAGGCCGAGCGCGGCGGGGCCGAGTTGATCTTCATCGACACGGCAGCCTTTGAGCAGAAGATCCTCGCTGCCGCCGTGCAGGTGGCCACGCTGATCCTTATCCCGTGCCGCCCCACGGCACAGGATGTTCAATATTTGACCGCCACCACCGACATCGTGGCTCAGCACCAGAAACCCGCCGCTGTTGTGCTGAATCAGGTTGAGCCGCGGTTACCGGAAACCGAACAAGCCCGAGCACTTATCACCAAGCTGGGCGTGGCCCTCGCGCCCATGTTTCTGTCCAAGGCGGTTGCCTACCAACGCGCCATTGCCGCCGGGCTTGGCGTCACAGAATACGAGCCAACGGGCAAGGCCGCGCAGGAGGTTCTAAGCCTTTTGGATTGGATAAGTAGACTTCTGGACTTGTCGCCGTCTACACTCGACGACACGTCGCATAAAACTAGGCGTCGGAGCAGCACCGCATGAGTAAGCCCAACACCAACCTTGAAAACCTTATCCCCTCGCGTATCGCCCCGCGTACGCCCGCTCCAGCCCCTGACCAGTCGCTGGTAGCCACGCGACGTCAGCCGAGTCGGGCCAAAACCGTCATGATTGCCGGACACTTCGATGCCGACGTGTCCTTCGCCATGCACGAGTTATGCGGCAAGCTCACGCGTCAGCAGGGCCAGCGCATGACCGTGCAACAAGCGCTCGCCGAAGCCTTGACCGACTGGTTCACTAAGCACGGGGCCACGCCCCCGGAAGCATTAGACTCATCGATTATACGATAAGTAGACTTATCGACTCATCTAACTATTGATAAGTCGAATAAAGAGGCCGCCCATGTGTGCCAAAGCCGTCACGTCCGGGAAGAAAAGACCGCTTGTACCGCCCCAGCCGGAGGATTTCAGCAGTCGCCAGATGGACTTGTTCCAGGGTCTTCTCTGCAACACCGAGACGGAACGGGATTCCCTGTCCAACGTCTTTGATCTTTGGGACAGCATCCCGCGCTATGTCGTATCCCGGCAGCAGCAAGAGAAATGGCGAAAGGCAGGAGCTTTCCCGCCACTCCACGAAGTACCGTTCCACTATCGTGGGCGGGAACTCACGGCGACCATCCAGCCCGCCGCCGTGAAGAGCAAAGACGGGACGATCCGCAGCTATTTCCCCAGTGCAAACGAGGAGCTAGTCGAGGATGTGTTGCGCAAGATTGCCGCCGACCAGAACAACGGCTATTACAACCACCAAGACCGGCGTAGCGGCGTAGTTTTCACTTTGCACATGGTTCGTAAGGAACTGGAGCGGCGCGGCCACGGGCGCACCTACGGCGAAATTACCCTCAGCCTGGAGATCATGGCGCGTTCAGTCATCATCACGAGTACCACGGACGGGAAGGCAGGTGAGTTCACCAGTAACAGCCTTTACCTCAACAACCTGTTCCGCGTCTCCAAGGGCAAGCTGGCCGAAGACCCAGAGGCAAAATGGTTCGCGGACTTTCACCCGTTCGCCAGCCGCGCTTTTGATGAACTGACCTACCGCCAGTTCAACTACGCCCGGCTGATGAGCCACAAGAGCCAGTTGGCGCGTTGGCTCAACAAGGTCTTGAGCCTCAAATACCTCAACGCCAGTTTCTTGCACCCTTTTGAAATCAGGCTTTCCACCATTACCCGCGACAGCGGCTTGTTGCACGGGTATGGACGGCTCCGCGACACCGTGGCCGCCGTGGATTTAGCCTTCGAGGAACTGAAGGACTGTCAGCCGCCGCTTTTGGGTTGCTTGCCTGACAAGAAGGTCGTTCAGGGTACGCGCAAAAAAATTGTGGATGTGGTTTACACCCTGCACCCGGCGCGCGAATTTGTGACCGAGGTGAAGGCCGCCAGCAAGCGCCACACCCTCGCCGAAGAAGCCTTCCGACTTGTGGATAACTCGCCCGCCGCCGGAGCAAGGCAGGGAGGATAGGTCGCGGGTCAGGGCTAAAGGCAGGGAGGATAGGTCGCGGATCGCAGGGAGGATAGGTCGCGGGTCCCCGTTTCTTAACCTTTGACCGTCTCGAAAGCAGTCTCAAGGCAGGGAGGATAGGTCGCGGGTCAGCAAAAAGGCAGGGAGGATAGGTCGCGGGTCAGCAAAAAGGCAGGGAGGATAGGTCGCGGGTCAGCTTTTTGGGTGCCCAAGACAGGGGCGCAAACTCCACAATCAGGGAGTATAGGTCGCGGGTCAGGGAGTATAGGTCGCGGGTACTTTTTTCAAGCATTGGTTTTAATTGAGTAATATTGCATTTTTTGCAGCCCTATCCTTTTATCCTTTATCTATCCTTCTTCTACCCTTCGCTGAAGGTGGCCGCCAACTTGTGGATAACTCAGGCGCGGGACAGAGAGGATAGGTTACGGGTCAGCTTTTTCGATCTTTAACCAGCCTCAAAGCACTCCGTCCGACCGGGCGTAAGAGGGTAGGGCAATCGTCAAGCCAGCAGTCATCGAAGGATCTGAAAGGTCGTCGAAGAGGTTTGGCGGGAAAGAGGGGCGGCCGGGTCAACGCTCCGCAGTAATCACCGAAGCAGCTGAGAAGCCCAAGAGTCTTTGACGCCAAGGAAGCAGGGGCAGGGTTCAACCAGGTCAGCCAGCTTTGAGGGGCTGAGAAGATCGCCGTGGCACATGAAGATCCTCTTGAGGTAGACCCAACAGTCGTGTCACCAGCGGCCACTTCGGCCACGACACCGTAACGGGGATGTGGCAGGAAGCGATCAAGCAGGTCAGCAACGATCGAAGCGGCTGAGAGTTCGAGGAAGAAAGAGGCTTGCAGGGAGGAGGGATAGCCAGATCCTCGTCAAGCCAGCAGACACCGAGCTTGCGGAGAGGCCGAAGACGAAGAGGTTAGGCAGGGGAGCGGTAGCGAGATCGGCACCAGGCCATCAGGCATCGAGTGTGCTGAGAGGTTCGAAGAAGAGTCCTTGACGCCAAGGAAGCAGAGGCAGGGTTCAACCAGGTCAGCGGGCTTTGACAATCTTCGGTTCACGGGAGAACCGCGGCGAGCCACCGAAGCCGGGTGATCGGCGTGGTTCTGACCGGATGCCTCGGCGACGGGGCGGCTGGTTTGCTGGCCATGCCGGACGCCATCACGGCGCCGCTCTCAGACCTCGTTCCCCTCCTGTCCCGGCTCGTCGCGCAGCGCGCGCCGCCGTCGGTGCCCGAGGCACTGCTGCTCGAAACGCAACTCTGGCTATCGGTTTCGGGGTCTGACAATCATCGGGCCGAAAACTTACGCTAAGCCATTTCCTGCGCTCTCAAGAACCGCCCGGCGACATGAGTTTCTGAGATTTTGAATTGTGAGACGGCCTTTTGAGGCAGATTTTGCTGGATTTCAGCGTCTTTCGCGCTGGGGCCAAGCTGTCTCAGAAAACGTTCGTTTGATGAGACGCCAGAAATCGGCTTTAAAAATCTGTCAGTTAAGCCTTAGCGTAAGTTTTCGTTCCGAAGATTGTCAGACCCCTTGGGTCTACCCCATCCCCCAAGCGTCCCACAGCCGCCACCGCGCCGCGCCCGCCTTCCCCCCTGCGATCGGGTGGGGGTCTTGGTCCGGCCGCGCTACAGCCCCGCGCAACGCGCCAGGGCGGCGGTGTGGCTGCCGCGGCTGCTTGCCGACTTGGCGGCGACCCCTGGTCCCGGCCCGGACGCTGTGGACAGCAGTGCCGGCACGACTCCGGCCGATCCAGACCGCTTTGGCAGTTCTTGATAAACACAACAGAAGTGTTTAACTTCTCGTCATGAACTCGAAGCAGATGAAAAAATGGCTGGAGCAGCAGGGCGCCACGTTCCAGCCGGGCAAGGGTTCGCATCTTAAGGTTTTTTTGAACGGACGACAGACCACGCTGCCCATGCACGGCACCGCGGAACTGGGCAAGGGGCTGGAAGTCGCCATCAAGCGCCAACTCGGTTTGCAGTGAGGATCTGGCATGTTTGACTATCCCGTGACCCTGACCCCCGACGGGGACACCCTGTTGGTGACGTTTGCGGATGTGCCGGAAGCGATGACCTTCGGTGTTGACGAAGACGAGGCGTTGCTTCACGGCATTGATGCCCTGGAAACCGCTCTCTCGTTCTACGTCGAGGCACGCAAGCCCCTCCCACAGCCCTCCGCCCCCGCCGGCCGCCCGACGGTACGTCCGTCGGCCCTGGAGTGCGCCAAGCTGGGCGTCTACCAGGCGATGACCGAGCAAGGCATCCGCAAGGCAGAACTGGCCCGGCGGTTGGGCTGGCACCTGCCTCAAGTCGATCGGCTGTTCGATCTTAGCCACGCTTCGCGCTTTGACCAGATCGAAGCAGCAGCGCGGGCGCTGGGGCGCCGGGTCGATGTGACGATCCAGGCCGCCTAACGTTTGTCTGACGCAGCTTCGCCCCCTTGCGCCTGGTGGCTCTTCGTCTTGGGCCTCTCAGCCGCTCCGGTGCCTGCTGGATCACTCCGCATCTGCCCTCTTCACTCTTGGCGTAAAACCTCTTCCTCAGCCGCTCAGCCGTCGCTGTGCTTGCTGTTGGGCACTGAGCTTGCCGCCCCTCCGTCCTGCTAAACCTCTTCGTCTTCGGCCTCTCCGCGACTCTGACGCTGGGGATCTGGGCTTGTTAGCGAGGAGGAACCTCGAAATCCACCCCCGTCTTGGTTGCTGACGCCAAAAGGCAGGGCGGCCAGTTATCCACCGGGAGGGGTCGACAACTACAGGATGCCAACTACCGGAGAAACTACAGGTCCAAGTACCTAACTGTAGAGGCCTGCAAACATCCGGGGACCGACCTGCAAACATCGCGATTTTCGACCCGGATTAGTTGCAAGTAACGATCCCCCGGCAGAGCCGGGGGCTTTCGATCGCTGGCCCCTCAAAGGGGCCTAATCGCGATCGGTTAAGACTGGCTGCGAGAACAGTGCCACACACAAGCGCCTGGCACTGCTGAACGAAA
>Ga0247839_1007899_pt1 | contig 11460 bp, 7 predicted proteins | sample LaCruzMarch2015__6_FD_192405 | JGI IMG/M metagenome (GOLD analysis project Ga0247839, IMG submission 192405) | Freshwater microbial communities from meromictic Lake La Cruz, Castile-La Mancha, Spain - LaCruzMarch2015_16m | ecosystem: Environmental > Aquatic > Freshwater > Lake | place: Spain...
ATCTCCGGCGCATGGAAAACATGCAAATGGAACCGGCGACTGCGGCGTTGAGAGATTCCACTTCCGACGAAATCGGAATCGAAAGATGACGCGTCGCGTGCTTTTGAACCGCCTCCGAAACGCCGTGCGCTTCATTACCGATTACCAGCACATTCTTTGAACCAAACTTCATTTCGCACAGGCTTTCGCCGTCTCGAATGACCGTCGAAATTAGATCGTATCCGTTTTTCTCCAGAGTTTTAAAAATAGTTCCATCCGTTTTCCAACATCTGGCAAACGGTAGCGCACCCATTGTGGCGCGAACGGTTTTCGGGTTGAACACCTCCACCGTATCGCCATGCAGGAATATGCCATCGAATCCAAACGCGACCGCCGATCGAATCAGTGTACCGAGATTTCCAGGGTCGGCTAAACTATCAACCAGCAAGTAGCTCCCCTGCTCCGGATCAATAACCAAAGGTTCCGGCGCGTATTCAACTACGCCAAGAATTCCCTGCGAGGCGCGGCAGTCCGAAAGCTGCTCCATGACATCATTTGCAATGGCATAAACAGGCACCGTAAAATCTTTCGCCAGCTCGGACGTATCTAAAGAAACCCAGACTTCCTTCAGCCGGTATTGAGGAAGGGCTGAACCGTCCACCAGAACAGACAGTGCGCGGACACCTTCGATCACAAAAGCAGAGGCTTCCTGGCGGTCTTTTTTAGAGCGCAACAGCGCGCGCACTGCTTTGAGCTTCAGATTATCTTTTGAGCTGATTGTCTGCATCAGTACTTCCTCCCATCAAGCCATTCAAGGCCGCCTGCGGCGCGTTCCAACTGCTGAAGTTGCATATCCGGACAATTTTTCATCCTGGCATTGAAAATATTAATTAGGCGAAACGAATCAGCGCCGCCGCGGTGATGAGTTTCGCCATGTATGCCAAGATACGCGGCAAGCGGTTCAAGCGCGTGACTTTTCGCCTGCGGAAACCATCTACGGAATAGCGATAGCGTATCGATGACCGGTAACGCGGGCGGCGTAATACCGGAGCGTTCAAACTCGGCTCGAAGGAAACCGACATCAAACGTCGCGTTGTGTGCTAACAAAATGCCGTCTTTGCAGAATGCGAAAAACGCCGGCCAAACTGTGGAAAAAACAGGCGCGTCAATGACCATCTCTGTTGTAATCCCGTTCACTTCGGTCGCGTAAAAAGGCACGGGCATTCCGGGATTAATCAGCCAATTGGTAACCGCTAGAATATCGCCGTTACCACGGAATTTTACCGCGCCGATTTCAATAATCCGGTCGTTTTTCGGACTGAAGCCGGTCGTTTCGGTGTCGAACGCTACAAAGATCACGTTGGTGACCGGCGAGAAGGAACCAGGAACTCCGGCAAAGAGTGCGCCGGACGTCAGAATCGCAGCAATTAAAATCTGAGCTTTTGCCGCTCCCTTTGGTCGCTGCTTTTGCATACAAAAGCCTCTTTCACTTCGTTCAGGTTCAAACATTGGAACCGGATAATAGTGAATTCATTGCCATCCAGAGAGCGGAAAATAAAGCGAACCACTAATCTTCACTGATTCACACTAATGATTTGGGGTAGCCTCTTTCTTAAAATTAGTGTCCATTAGTGTGAATTAGTGGTTTATCTATCAGGTTATAAACATGAAATTGGCATCCGAAATAAAAACTCTTTTCCCGTCGTTGAGCATCAGCGAAAACGCTCCGCTCCGCGACTATACCACTTTTCGTCTCGGAGGCCCCTGCCCAATCCTGATCGAAGGTGCAACCGCCGGACAGCTTCCTGATATCATCCAACTGCTCAACAAAGCCAGACAAGCGTTTATCGTCATCGGTCAGGGTGCAAACCTCATCATTTCCGACAAAGGAATTAACCAGGCCGTTATCCGCTTCTGTTCTAAAAAACCGACGATCACCACTAGCGGCAACCGCGTTACCGTTTCCGGCGACACCCTGCTCGACGATCTAGCCGTATTTACCATCGAAAAAGAAGTCGGTGATCTTTCCTACTGCTCAGGCATTCCCGGCACAGTTGGCGGCGGTATCGCCGGTAACGCCGGAGCCTTCGGGCGACAGATGGGCGATCATCTGATTTCCGTAGAACTGCTCGGACTCGACGGAGCAACTCGCACCGTCACGACAGATAAACTCGAATTTTCCTACCGTCATTCGAAGCTGAAAGAAACCGGTGAAATTGTACTCTCTGCCACCTTCCAACTTCCGGCGACAGAAAAATCCATCATGCAGGCCGAACGCGACAGGATTATGGAATTCCGCCGCACGCATCATCCCGACTGGCACAAAACGCCGTGCGCGGGCAGTGTTTTCCGCAACATTGAACCGACCTCAGCCGTCGAGCGGCGCAAAGCGGCGGGCTTCTTCTTACAAGAAGCGGGCGCGCACCTATTTCGCGTCGGCGGCGCACGACTCTACGAAAAACACGCTAACATCATCGTTGCCGATCCCGGCTGTACCGCACAGGATGTGTGGGAACTTTCCGAAAAAATGATTCACGCAGTCAAAGATAAGTTCGGCATCGAACTCATCCGCGAGGTTCGGTTCATCGGACAATTTTAGCCGCAACCTGCGACAGATGGCCTTGTGGTACCGATTTTAAAATAAAAAAGCCCGGACTATGCCGGGCTTTCTCAAAAATCTATCAAAGGATCGGTTACGCATCAGTTTCTTCGTCACTGACTTTCCGTCTCTTGCAACGGATCAGCCAGACGCCCATTCCGCCGATACTGAAGAGAAGGAAAGTCGCCGGTTCAGGAATTACCGTAAGACTTCCGGCGCCGGTGTAGGTGCCGCTGGCGTTGAGAGCGCTGAGTGTTGCGGCATCATAGACCCCGGCAGCCAGTGTGGTGACTCCGCCGTTGAGAGAAATGCTACCGACGATGTCCGTACCGGCGAAATCCAGACTCAGTCTGGATGTCGCACCCAGCACCAAGGCTGAAAAGTCATTAAGCGTCGAAGCATTTTCAAGAAGCAACGCTGCCCCGTCCGCCACGGTCATTCCTCCCATTCCAAAAGCGCCCGCCGCCGCTCCGATCAGCAGTCCAGACGAGACGGTTGTGCCGCCAGCATAGGCGTTCGAATTTGAGAGGATCAGTTTCGCCGCATTATCCAGCGTAAGCGTCGTGACATTGGCACCAATGACTGCGGAGATTACATTCGTCCCCGAATTTGTACTGCCTGATACGGTTATAGAACCCGTATTATTGATACCGGCCGTGATCATTTTTATTTCACCGGCGGCCCCGTTGGTCAGCAACAGATTGCCAATACCGGTAATGCCGCCGGATAAAGTCATGCCTCCCGATGTGGCTTTTTTGGTATCAAGGATAAGATTATTTCCATTCAGCGCAATGGCACCGGAGAATGTCGGACTACGGGTTACGCCGCTTACACCAATCATCTTGGTGCCTGCGGCACCCGTCGCCAGATTGATGTTATTGGTAAGGGTATAAGAACCCACCACCAAGCTGACATCACCACCCGCCGCATCGCCCAGCGTAATTGCTCCGGTACCAGTTGCAAAAGTGCTCCCGCCGGAGGTGGCACCCGTCTTACCAAGGATTACAGCGCCTCTCTTGACAACCAGCCCGCCGCTAAATGTGTTTGTTCCGGTGAGCGTGAGTGAGCCGACACCATCCTTGATCAGCTGGTTGGCGGTGGTGCCGTCAACAATGTTGCCTTCCAGAGTCAACATACTGTTCGCGTTGGCTCCGACGGCCGTAATTGTTCTACTGGTTCCATTACTGGTGCCAAGCGTTGCGTCCCCTGTCAATTTAAGATCCTGAGTACCGGTGAAAGAGAAGTCGCTATTGATAACCAAAGCATTTTTGTTAGACATATTGACGACTGTAGCACTGCTGTTGTCAATCGTACCGCCGTTAATCATAAGGCCACCCGTACCGAGTGCATAGGCGGTGTTTATATTCAGCTTGCCTGCGTTGAGAACCGTTCCGCCGCTGTACGTGTTGGTTCCGGTCAGTGTCAAGTTGCCCAAACCAGACTTAGTGAGCACATTGCCGGATGCTCCGGAAATCACGCCATTCACGGTCAACGTGCGTATGTTTGTGGAGGTGGGGCCGCTTACATCCCACGTTTGCGAAGCACCGAGATCAACCTTCGGATTGATAGTCACATCGGGTTTGCCGTTCACTGTAACGGCCGACATATCAATACCCATATTACCAAGCGTCAGTGTCTCCGAACCCAAGGCTTTAATCGTAAGATCTCTACCTGGGTTGCCGGGACTTCTTATACCCAGCCAGGAAGCGTCACCGCCTAAAGCGTTTGTTGATGAGGCGTTACCAAGGCTAAAAAATACGCAACATCGTTCGTGCCCGGCGCAACACCGCCGCTCCAACCGCCGCCGTTAACCAGATTTGTATTAACATTCGATCTGCCAATTTCCACCGCCTGCGCCGCAAAGCCCATGCCTGCAACCAACAGTATTATTCCTGCCATTTTATTTTTCATTTTTTACTCCTCAGTTTTATTTCCGCAGTTCCCGCACAATCGTTGCTGGGAACAATTCTAACATCGTTGAACATACCGCGAAATATAAAAAACGCAAGGGGGCTTTATTGGCGTGCTTATTTGACTTTTTGTATAGTTCAGCCTGTGCAAAAAAAGCCCGGAATAATCCGGGCTTTTACGATCAACACCTACTATCACCGTGAACGACGGAGACGGCTGATCAACATGGTGGCAAGCGCACCGAGACCAAGTAGACCGATGGTTGCCGGTTCAGGAACCACTTTTACAGTGCCGTCAGTAAACAATTTGCTGGTATCCAGCGTTTTCCCGCCACCAAGGTTTTGAACATCAAAAGTCACTCCGGCGGACGAATACGATCCCCAGTTCTGGAGTACCGCAAAGGTTGAACCATTGGTAACGGTATTGCCGAAGGCACCGAAATCGAAAACGAATAGTCCATCTGCCGTCAGTTTATTAACACCATTGCCCTTGAGAACATCAAAAAGAATATCGCTCGCAATTTCCATGATGTTGGTCGAGCCAGCCGACAAAAGCAAATCGCCGTCAAAGGTCAACGTGCCGGGGCTGTTGCCCGCCGTCAGAATGGCTCCGGCGTCCAGCGTCACGGCACCCACGGTACCTGTTCCGCCAAGCGCCCCGCCGAAATTCACCTGAACAAGACTGTTGGTCAAAATCCCGTTAACAACCAGCTTACCGGCGTTAACCGTAGTAACATTGGTATAGTCGCTGATACCGTTGAGAATCAACGTACCAATGCCGGACTTTGTTAATCCGCCATTCACACCGGCAGTACCAGTGCCGTCAGTGCCAGATGCAAGAATCCCGCTGAGAATCAGTGTCTTAGCAGATACATTAATAGTGCGAATCGTATTGGCTGTCTGCACAAACCGGGTCTGCGTACCGCTCAGATCCAAATCATCGGTACCATCAAACGTAAAGCCTGTTGTCAGAGAAAGCCCCAGAAGCCCATTTGCTTTCATAGCAGCTCCCGACAGATTGTCGATTCCTCTGCCACCATTGAACTTCAGATAGGCACCATTCAGCGCATTGGAATTGCCCATGCCAATCGATCCGCCGCCGTTGACAAGCAGATAAGAGCCTCCGAATGTGTTGTTTTCCGAATTCAGTTTCAACATCCCCGCACCGTTCACCGTGGCTTGAGGGAACGCGTCCCCTCCATTGATAAAATTACCGTTGAGTTCCAATATGCCGGATTTTACTGTCAGGGTTGCACCCGCGTTCGTCAGGATAAGGTTCTTACTGGTGGTGAAACCGGCTGTCGCGGTCAACGAGCCGTTCTGGCTGACCCAAACATTCGCACCGTTACCGAGATTTTCGGCCTTGGAAACATTAAGGTTAGCCGTGGCTCCGATGTATGTATCGCCGGTGTATGAATTAGTGCCGGAAAGGGTCAGTGCACCTTTAGTCACCGTAACGCTTGTTACATTGGGGCCTATATTGCCGCTGATCACGTTTCCATTGGGGTTGGTAGCCACGTTGTACGAACTAATGGACCCTGTGTTGTTGATGACATTGCTTATCAACTGGATAGACCCTGAAGTCGTTGTTCTGTTAGTCAGAACCAGATTGCCGACACCGGTAATAGCTCCATAATTTTTCAATGTGGAGCTGGTGCTGGACACGTCGAAAGCAAGATTGTTGCCGTTCAGCGCAATAGCTCCGGTGTAAACCGGACTGCGGGTTGCGCCGGTTGAACCGATCGTCAGGTTTCCCACCGCGCCCACGGCCAGATTGACGTCATTGGTCACGGTGTAACTGCCGGTTGACAGGTAGGCATCGCCGCCTGCAGCATCGCCCAGCGTGATCGCACCGGTACCGGCTGCGGTAGAGGTTCCGCCAGAGTTGATTCCGTATCTGCTAAGGTTGGCAATCCCTTTTTTAATAACCAATCCACCAGTGAAGGTGTTTGAGCCTTCCAATAGGAGCGTCCCGGCGCCGTCCTTAATCAGCTGAGTAGCGGTGGTTCCGTCACCTATGTTCCCAGCGAGACCCAGCTGTTGGGCCGTGACCGTAATCGCACGGCTGGTTCCGGCTGCCGTACCTAGAGTTGTCGCCCCGGCGCCCAAATTCAAATTCCTATTGGCGGTGCTGCCGACATAGACAAAGTCATTATTAATCGTCAGCGCATTGTTGTTGGTCATATCGATCACGCTGGTGTTATCAATCGCGCCGCCATTGATCGTGAGACCGCCTGTACCGAGAGCGTTGGTATGATTGATAATCAGCGTACCGGTGTTCAAAACAGTACCGCCGCCGTAGGTATTCGCGCCGGAAAGGGTCAGGGCAGAACCTCCAAGTTTGGTTAGTGCGCCAGAGCCGTAAATCACACCCGAGAGGCCCATAGCGGCTGTATTGGAGAAAATTCCCGATGAACTCATGCTGATATCATTAGTCAGACTGACGGCAGAACTGTTGGCAAGCAGGCCTCCGCCCATGGTCAACAGACCAGTGCCTAGTGCGCTACTGTTATTGGCCACCAGCACCCCGTTACCGAGAACCGTGCCGCCGCCGTAAGTGTTCGTGCCGGAAAGTATCAGGGCACTGCTACCGTTTTTAACCAGCTCCAGATTACCGCCGAGAACCCCGCCATAGGTCGTGCTGGCACTGCCATCGACAGTCAGCGTGGACAGCGTCGCGCTTCCGTTGGTAATGATGTCGAAGTTGCCATTGGCAGATCCGTTGGCAATCGATGCAACAGTCTGGTTATAGCCATTCAACTGAAAGGTGCCGTTACTCGCGCCGGCAGCGCCACCTAACGTAAGGGCGGTGGCGGTGGGCAACGCATCATTCACACCCAGAGTCAATTTAGTGTTATAGTAAACCGTGGTGTTGCTCCAAACATTCCCCGCTGCATTCAGGAAATTCATCCCTCCACCCAGAAAGCTTACACCGTAACCGGCATTGGTGACGGCGGAGTTAATATAGAGCGACGAGCCCGCAGAGGGAGCCATATAAATAACGCTGGACGCAATACCTTTTACGCCGCCGTTGAGCACCAGCGTGCTGTTCCCAGTGGCACCTATCCGGGCAGCTCCGACAGTCGCTGTAATCAATCCGTTCAACGTATTGGATCCACCTGTACTCCGCACCCCGCCAAGCGAGATTCCGCTGCCATTATCGATATTTTCGGCGACGGTCACACCATTGGAGAGACTCAGAAAAGCAGAATTTGTTATTATCGTTTTCCCGACCGTTGATCCGAGGCCCTGATTATGGGCGACGTTTACTGATCCTTCAGCAATGGTAAAGTCTCCATCAAACGTGTTTGTGCCGGAAAGCGTCAACGCCGAAGTGCCCAGCTTGGTCAGTGCGCCGGAACCAGCGATTACACCCGAAAGACCCATCGTGGCTGTGTTGGAGAAAATCCCAGCGGAACTCATGCTGATATCGTTGGTCAGGCTGACGGCAGAACTGTTGGCAAGCAGACCTCCGCCCATGGTCAACAGACCGGTACCTAGTGCGCTACTGTTGTTGGCCACCAGCACCCCGTTATTGAGAAACGTTCCGCCGTCATAACCATTCACACCCGAAAGGGTCAATGCTCCGGCACCTATCTTAGTCAGGCTATAACCGGTACTACTGTTGGTAATCACTCCGCTCAACGTCATATTGCCACTGCCGCCAATAGTCACATTCGCCGCATTCGTTATAGCACCGCTCAAGCTGGCCGCCGTCGCACTGTTGTTGACCAGCACACCATTGCCGCCAACGCCAGCACCTCGCAGGGATAAAGACTCTGTGCCAACGGTTTGCCCGTTCAAATCCAGGGTTGCGCCATCGGCAATGATCGTTCCATAGCCAGTAGCACCTAGCGCCGTGGCGCTTCCCAGCTGGACTGTCCCTGCATTCAGATTGAAATTCCGGGCAAAAGCGTTGTTTCCGTTCAGCGACAAGGTGCCTGTACCGTCCTTGGTCAAGATCTGACTACCCAAGTTGCCAATAGCACCGTTGACCACAATATCTCCGGCTCCGCCGAGTGTTAAGGCAACGTTACCACCAGCTGCAGGTCTACTGATTGCATTCAACGTCAAGGTTCCCGCATCCGACCGGATACTACTGGCAACAGCATTGGTTATGTTACCGGCAATTGAATTATTCCCGGAAATATTTCGTATTGCACCGGCGGATGAAATCCCTGTGCCGCTAATTGTTATCGATTCAGAACCTATCGCGATGTCGCCGGACAGCTCGAGTGCCGCGCCGCTCGCTACCGTCGTTCCAGCATTCGTAGCACCCAAACCGGAGGCGTTGTTTACGCGTAATGCACCCGCACTGATAGTCGTGTCACCTGCGTAGCTGTTCGCGCCGGAAAGCGTCAACGTGCCGGCACCGGTCTTGGTCAGCCCACCGGAGTTGGTAATGGTGCCAGAGAGACCCAGTGTTGTGGCCACATTGAAAGTTCCGTTTGAAAGCATGTTGATATTGTTGCCCAGTGTATTGCCAGTGCTGTTAGAAAGCGTACCGCCAGCCATTGTCAGCATTCCACTACCCAAAGCCGTATCATTATTCGCCACCAAAATACCGTTACTGAGAATGGTACCACCGCTGTAAGTGTTCGCGCCGGTCAAAGTCATCGTACCGGCACCTGCTTTAACCAATGATCCGGTATTAGTAATTGTTCCGCCCACGGTCAGCGTACTGGCATTGGCCGTCACCGTGCGCGTGCCAGTCAAGTTCACCGCACCTGTGCCTAAATCCAAGGATTGGGTGCCGGCAAAGGCAAAGTCACCGCCCCACATCATTGCGTTGTTATTGCCATTGCTGATAGCCGCTGCAGCGCTGTTATTGATCGTGCCGCCGTTGATTGTAAAAACACTGGTCGCACCGCCAAGAGCCTTGGCGTTGTTAACATTCAACGTACCGCTGTTAAGGGTAAGACCGCCCGTGGTAAATGTGTTGGCTGCGCTCAACGTTAAAACACCCGCGCCGTTTTTGATCACGCCGCCGACTCCGCTTATTACACTCCCGGCCGCTATGTCGCCGCTACCATCGAACGTCAGCCGATAGCCATTGGCCGAAGTATTGATGAGATTTTGTGCGTTGAGAGAAAAAACATTTGCCGAATCGTTTAACCACGTCTGATTTGCTGCAAGGGCGAAGTTTACTCTGGTGGCGCTAGAGACACCGGTTCCGAAGGTCACGGCACCAGCCCCTGAGTTGATGGTCATGCCGCCGCTGCCTAAATTAATTTGTTTCGCAGTGCCGTTGTTTGTAATCGCGGTCGTGCCAGTGTTGTTGAAAACAAAGCCCTGAACGGTTAGAGTCTGCCCCAAAGTCGCGATCGTGGCGGCGTTGTTAATGCTGGTGTTGAAATACGCAACATCCGTTGTATTGGTGGCAGTAGGGTCGCTGGCCGATCCATCAGCGGCAGTATTCCAATTGGTAAGATTTGACCAAAGGGTATTAGCCCCGCCGTTATCCCAATAGATATTCGCCGCCTGCGCCGTGAAGCTTATCGCCGCGACTGAAAGTATTCCAAATACGATTTTTTTCATTTCTGTCCGCTCTTCTGTTTTACCGAATTACGCAACCGGCATTTAAATTAATTTTTATCAGTTACTCTTATACATTTAAGCGGATAAAAATGCAAAGCCGGTTTTGATTTTTGTAGGCAATACCCTTACAGGTGAATTGGTGAATTCAATGCGCGAAAAAACTCACTTCTACAGCTGATCAAGGATTCCATAATAATCACTAATTGATTGGACGGATTTTTGCATTAAAACCCAGGTCAGCCAGCTCAGAACGGCAATAATTGCTGTCCAAATGACCTTTTTCCGCCAACTGAAGTTGGGATGAAACCAGAAAAGCGGCATGGCAAATGGCCCCACGCAGAGTACCGCCGTGACAAGCCAGCCGGGGCGGAGGTACCAAAGAACCTTCTCTTTCTTAACCGCAAATTGCCCGCAAAACCGGCATAAGACGGCCTCGTCCTGGATTTCTTCCGCGCAAAAGGGGCACTTTTTCATACAACAACCTGCCTCATTAGACGGGTGAAAAACTCAGGAACCGGCGCTTCAAAAGTCATCCGCTTCCCATTGTGCGGATGATTAAACGCAATAGACCGGGAATGCAACGCCATCCGCTCGAACTTTTTTCCCTTGAGGCCGTATTTCGTGTCGCCGACTACCGGATGTCCCAGCTCGGAAAAATGAACCCGGATCTGGTTTTTCCGGCCGGTCAGCAGATTGATTTTTAGCTCACTAAACAGCTCGTTTTCCCTTACAACGCTATATTGGGTCTCGGACCACTTTCCTTTGGTCTGATCGGTTGAATAAACAAACTGATCGTCGTTCTCGGCCAGATAACTCGACAGCAGTCCCGACTTTTCCTTTAGCGATCCATGCACGATGGCTAGATATTCTTTCTCCACCTCTTTCCAGTGATCCTTGAGATGCTGCTGTACCGCTTCGGTCTTGGCGAAGATCAGCAGGCCGGAGGTCTCGCGGTCGAGCCGGTGAACCACATAGGCGCGCAGGCGGGAGCGGGCCGCCCCTTTGCGCAGGTAATTTGTCAGAATACGTTCTGCGGTTTGCGTTTCATCGCGGTGGAAACTCATCGTCAGCAGGCCGACCTCTTTATTAATCACGAGCAGGTCGCGATCTTCATAAACGATCTCAAGCCCTTTCGGACGGTGTTTGCGGGGTGTTTTCATGACACCGAAAGAATTTTACCGAATAACCCGGCGCGGAAAGAAAATTTGTCGCCCTGCTTTTTATCAAGCAGCGCCGCCCCGACCGGCGATGTCGGAGTGATGACGGTCACTTCCTTTCCGTCTACGCAAAGTTCCGTGCCGCCCGCGCAGGGCAGCAGAAAAAAGAGCGTCTTTTCTTTATTCTGTTCCACTTCAATCAGCGCGCCCGGCCCGATGGGTTGACCGGTAAACACCGGAACAGCAAAAGTCCGCAGTTCACCGACATCCGCTGCCA
>Ga0247839_1007908_pt1 | contig 11446 bp, 10 predicted proteins | sample LaCruzMarch2015__6_FD_192405 | JGI IMG/M metagenome (GOLD analysis project Ga0247839, IMG submission 192405) | Freshwater microbial communities from meromictic Lake La Cruz, Castile-La Mancha, Spain - LaCruzMarch2015_16m | ecosystem: Environmental > Aquatic > Freshwater > Lake | place: Spain...
ATTTATTCAGGAAATGAATAACCATGCACTGGCATTTATTTTAAGTAAATCGGAGCACCTCTATGATTACTCCTGCACCACTGAATGTAAAAAATTCAGCAAGCAGGGTGAGGAAGTTGCTCTGCTGGAGAGTGTGAAAGTACATCGGTCGTTGAAGGGTAAAGTGGTAGAGGTAATTGGCACTTACAAACGCAACCCCCGAACGCCCCATTTGGGAAATAAATATTTTCAGGCGAGCGGACCCGGTATCGAAACCTTGGTTGAAAAAATGAAATTGGTAGCTGCCCGTGAAGCAATAATCAACGGGAGAGAAAGAACCATTTTGAAAATGCTGGCACAAGGCAAATCGATGAAAGAGATAGCGAATGTATTATACGTTTCCAAGTCCGCCATAGAAAAAACCGTAATGCCATTGTACAAGAGATGTAATGAGCGCAATCTTGTGGAATTGATTGCTTATTCGCATAAGAATGGGTTAATTTAACTGAACCTTCAGCCTTCATCCTCGCATTCCTTCCTCGCATTGTCTTACGCCTAATGGGGTAGGAGACTATGCGCTTCGGAGTACACATCAACACCTGTAAACTAAATTCATTACTACATCAAATACCTAAGTCGATTTCGGCTAATTCAATTTAAGTAACAAAATCAGAGATACCTTGTTTCCCTGTATATTAATATACCGCTGAATTAAGCAGATTATTCCTCCGAAACGAATAGTACGCCTCTGGCGTACTATTCGGAGAAGGGAAGCCAGGATTACTTCACAACGAATGTATACATGCGATTCTTATATAGCCAAGTGTCTATTGCAGCCAACCCAGGAGGTTCTACCGAACAATGCTGCTTCAATATATGATAATTGGTTTGCCCATTATTAATTTGATTACGCATGTCACCAATTACTGGATCGTATGTTATTCCGGACATACTGGGGGCAAATTCCTGGGGCAATTTTACCGAATTAGGATTAAAATCATTGCCAAAAGATACACTAAATACCCCTTTTTCTTTAGGCTTAATCTTTACTGTAAGTTTATACTGATTATTCTCATATACATACTTCATAGTAGCCGCAACATCAGCGACTATGATAAAACTACCAACCACATTGATATATTCGAACTTACTACCGGCAAAAAGCTGAGCGGATAAAGCTTTTTCCGGGGCAACCAGCTTTGAAATAAAAATCATTGGCCTCCAGTTAAAGTTGGGTAAATAATAGCGCTTTGCAGACTTCATATCATATACCGAATCGGAGAAAAGCGTGGAAATAGTTAGTTCTTCACCCACGCTGATGGTATCTTTTAAAGGCGCAACAGTAATGGGTATAAGAAAGTCAAACCATAACGACTCCCGTGGAACCTCTTTTTTACAGGAGCTGCCACTGCCTCCTAAAAGGATAAATAGCAGTAAAATGTAAACGACAGGTGTTAGTTTTTTCATGGGCTATAGGTTAGCTAACAAATAACCATTACTAAAAATACGTAATAAACAAATTCCTTCCCTCACATTCTTCCGATAAACCCATGCGGAGAGGAGACTATGCGCTTCGGAGTTTAAATCCCACTCGCATATGAAATTCTGGCTGCATCATATAGCCAAGTCAATATCCTGTAATTCCTTATAAGTAACAACAGTGTAGATTACATACGGCTTCTACTTGATTTATTATAAATAAGTATTGCGCCTCCGAAACGCATAGACCCCGCTGGGAGAATGCGAGAAAGGAAATGCCGGAAGAGGAAACTCCTCAGCTGAGCACATATTTTCAATAGTTTAATCAATTTAAAACCGATATGCTAGTGTTGGAGTTAAAGAAATCGCCTCTAGCTGATTGTTAGATACTGTGTAGTAGATGCGAGATCTTATTCCAAAATCAAAATGGGTGTCAATTTTTATTTTATACTGAAATCCAGCACTGATGCCACCATCTTCTAAATAGCTATTTGCAAAGTTTCGTTGTTCAAAAGCAACATAATTACCAATTGCAATTTCTTGTTGTTGAGTTCTTAAATAATATAAACCCAACTCAAATTTAAAATTGGTGTATTTTTTTGAAAGTGAACGCTGATAATTAAATTGATAAAATCGACTCTCATGTTTTATTTCAAAGTCGGTTATATAAACACCCACCCCATTCAAACTATTGATATAATTTATTTTACGATTATTTGTACTCTGAGCATATCCTAAACTAATGGATGACATTTTAGTTACTTGGTAACTCATTTCTAATCCGCCAATTGATCCAATAAAATTTTTATTTAAAAAAGCAGTGCCATCCGGCCTACCCAGTTCTTCATAACTACGAACAAAAAAATTGCCCTGCAATCCGTAACTTGCTTCTATTGATAATTTTTTACCTTGTTGCGCTTCGATTTTAGTGACCGATAATATCATAAAAAAACAAAGAAAATATTTCATAATCTAAATTATAATTTTTTTGGGGTGGCTTATGTAAACCACCCCAAAAAATATTTTAAAATGTATTATAAGGCCATGTCCAACCAACATTAGCACCTTTATCCTTTATCGCATCAAAATGAGGCCATCCGTGAGTAGGTGGTGGAGGCAAAAAGGAAAAATCACCACTAAACCCAAACCCTTGATCTAGAAATGATCCTCTAAAGTACGCATTTCTCGATATTTTTAACTGACGAATAATGTCATCTTGAGACTGCCTTGTAACTGAAAATCCAACTGTCCCACTAGCAGTAATTCCTGGGGTTGTCGGTGTGCTTGGTATAGTTACTGTAGTTCCTAATGAACCATTGAAAGTTACAGTATTTTTGTTATCTTCCTCATAAATTGCGAAGATTTGTTCAGTATTAGTTGAAGCCCAATCTGCATCCCATAGGGCTGACACATTTTTCCAATGCTCGTCTTTTATTTCACGTCTTACAAAATCCACAGATATTACGTCTTGAAAAGTTGTCACCTGACCATCAACAGTTTGCAAATATCCAGACAATCTACAATATTTAATCTCAGAACCACCTCCATTCCCTGTAAAACTAATTAGCCGATCATATTGTTCCTTACAAAGACCAATTCCCACATATACCCTATTAACACCTGGAGAAGCTATAGGAGGGGGTGGGGGGGCCATGGGCTTTACCAAGTCAACCCCATTAACTCCAATTATGTGAGTAGCATTTTTATACGTATAATCGTCATCAACCATAACATTCACATAATTTTGAAACCTGTCATTTAAATAAACCGGGACGTATCCTGTGCCCTCATCAGAATCTGCAGCTGCTGGAACAATACCTGTAATAGGCACATAATAATCTCCACCGTTTTGTGGCATAAAATTATCTGAGTATGGAAAATAAATTGAAATATCTGCTTCGTCATACCCACCATCATTTGCACCTAATGATTTGGTGTTATTTATTTCCAATTGCTTTTTATTGGCTAAATTACTGCTGGATTTTACTTTATTTAAAAAATCCATGAATGAAGGATCATTCATTTTTCGTGCATTTAACCAAAATTCATTTGAAAAGTTTTGTAGACTAACCCCCCATTCAGATGAAAGCCGTAAAAACGTTTTACTATTTGAAAGCTCACTAAAAGTAGGGTATATTAAGTCTTTTAATAGTATAGATTCATCAGTATACACCTTTGAAAAAATTGCTGCGTCAACTAACTTAACATTCAATTTATTTTTATACAATTCAATAAAAACTTTTGAAACTTTATCAATATTTTTTACTAAAGCTTTTTCTTTTTCCGTTTCAGGTAGTTTCCCTTTTTTTGTTTGAATTACATTTCCATCTGGTATTGATACATTTTCTTTTTTACAAGAAACTGTTATTAAACAGAAGATGAAAACAAGTAATTTTATATTTTGATTCATTTTGATGTATTTAAAAATTTAATCTTGTCTAACTCCATAGATTTAATGTTCGGAGGTTTTTTGACTTGCTTATACTGCAAGGCTACAGATGTATGGTTATCGACTGTAAAGCTACCCGAAGTAGTATCGTTCCCTACCAACGTCCTTTTTTCATCCGCGGCCGCAGACTTATGGCTAATTAAGGAGTAAAGCCCCGGATTGCGCAATCCATTATTAAATTCATAATTCGATATAAAGTTGGATGTAATTTTTATTCATTCCATCATTTTCAGCCCTCAAACAAAAATATATGTGTAATGTCGCAGTTTGATTTTCGTAACTAATTGATTTTCAGGGGTAGCATTTCCCGTTTTTGCAGATTTTTCGAAAAACGCTGGCTGGCTAACCACCTAAAAAAGGAGAAAATCGCATCATTTTATTTGGTTTCTTCCAATGATCGCGCGCTAATTTTGTATTCGGCAATTAAATTCATTGCTGCATCATATACCTAAGTCAATATCGGCTAATCCAATTTATGTAATAAAATCAGAGATACCTTGTTTCCCTGTAAAATAATATCCTGCAAATTGAGTAGATTATTCCTCCGAGCCGCATAGTCTCCTCTCCGCCCAGGCGGATCTGAAGACTATTCGGAGAAGGAAGTAACAACATCACAGATACCTTGTTTCCCTGTATATTAATATACCGATGAATTAAGCAGATTATTCCTCCGAAACGAATAGTACGCTTCTGGAGTACTATTCGGAGAAGGGAAGCCAGGATTACTTCACAACGAATGTATACATGCTATTTTTATATAGCCAAGTGTCTATTGCAGCCAACCCAGGAGGTTCTACCGAACAATGCTGCTTCAATATGTGGTAATTGGTTTGCCCAATATTAACTTGATTACGCATGTTACCAATTACAGGATCGTATGTTATACCGGACGTGCTGGGGGCAAATTCCTGTGGCAATTTTACCTGCCCCGGCAAAAAATCATTGGCAAAAGTTACATTAAATACCCCTTTTTCTTTCGGCTTAATCTTTACCGTAAGTTTATACTGATTATTCTCATATACATAATTCATAGTAGCCGCAACATCAGCGACTATGATAAAACTACCAACCTCATTGATATATTCGAACTTGCTACCGGCATAAGGCTGAGCGGATAAATATTTTTCCGGGGCAACCAGCTTTGCTATAAAAATCACTGGCCTCCAGTTAAAGTCGGGTAAGTAATAGCGCTTCGCAGACTTCATATCATATACCGAATCGGAGAAAAGCGTGGAAATAGTTAGTTCTTCACCCACGCTGATGGTATCTTTTAAAGGCGCAACAGTAATGGGTATAAGAAAGTCAAACCATAACGGCTCCCGTGGAACCTCTTTTTTACAGGAGCTGCCACTGCCTCCTATAAGGATAAATAGCAGTAAAACGTAAACGATAGGTGATATTTTGTTCATGGGCTATAGGTTAGCTAACAAATAACCATTACTAAATATACGTAATAAACAAATTCTTTTCCTCGCATTCTTCCGATAAACCCATGCGGAGAGGAGACTATGCGCATCGGAGTTTAAATCTCCCTCGCAAATGAAATATTGGCTGCATCATATAGTCAAGTCAATAACCTGTAATTCCTTATAAGTAATAGCAGGGTAGATTACATACGGTTTATACTTGATTTAATATACAATAAGTATTGCACCTCCGAAACGCATAGTCTCCTCCTACGTCGTAAGACAATGCGGGAAAGGAACATCATTTTTCTATAGTTCCTTTATGTTTTTTATTATTAATATAATAAACAAAATTGGTAAAAGAAAAGAGTAAATATTAAGTTTACTTCGATCTTTTTTATACTTATTAATTAGCATTGCACTCCTAATAATCAATGCTATACTGAAAAGAATGATTTTAAAAATTATCATAGTGTGTTTTATGTTTTAAATCCAATCCATACACTCTGCAAAGTCATAAGCTGCCAGTGCTACACCAATCGGTCCTAAATATTTACCTGCAACCTTTTTTAATAATTTTAATACGCCCCTTTTCCCAAGACCAGCTACACCTGATCTTACAACTTCAAATGCAGCTGTTATTCCAATGGCATCAGCAATGCATCCACCAATTGTTTCTGCATGAGCTGAGTTTATTCCCAATAAACCAAGTGCTGCATATGAAAGATCTGCTGGTTCAAAAAAAGAAAGTGTTTGACCCTTATCTAGCAAGTTTTCAGACACCAGAATTGATTCAGCGGTCAGAACAATTTTAGAAGAGTCAAGACTACCAAATTCAGCAATAATTTCTTGATCTGTAATTCCATAAGAGCGAATGAGTTCAATTGCTGGGTAATGAACAGATTGCACAAAATAATTAGAATAATTGAATGTTGAAATGCTTGAAGATCCTGTACTTAGTTTATTTGTATTAAGTTCTTCCTTCTTCATTTTTTCAATATCAATTTTGGCTTCAAGTAAAGCATTTTTAAATTCAACTAGTTTTAACTCAACTTGTAGATTTCGTTTTTCAACGTAGTTGTTTTCTTTTTTACATCCTTGAATAAAGATAATTAATAAACTGCTCAAAATAACTATTGTCAAAACATGGAAAGAACCCCTAAAGTGTTTAAAAAAGATTTGATTATAAGTTTTCATAATATAATTTTTAAAAAATCCCCCTGTCTAACGCCATGGTTTAAATGTTCAGCGGTTTTTTCTCTTGCTTATACTGCAAGGCTACAGATGTTTGGTTATCGACTGTAAAGCTACCCGAAGTAGTATCGTTCCCTACCAACGTCCTTTTTTCATCCGCGGCCGCAGACTTATGGCTAATTAAGGAGTAAAGCCCCGGATTGCGCAATCCATTATGAAATTCATAATTTGATATAAAGTTGAATGTAATTTTTACTCATTCCATCATTTTCAACCTTCCAACAAAAATATATGTGTAATGTCGCAGTTTGATTTTCGTAACTACTTGATTTTCAGATGTGGCATTTTCCATTTTTGCATATTTTTCGAAAAGCCCTGGCTGGCTAACCACCTAAAAAAGGAGAAAATCGCATCATTTTATTTGGCTATTTGCATTTATCGCGTTCTGATTTTGTATTTGGCAACTAGCTGCTGCAGAAATTGCTAAATCACTATTTTTCTAGAAATTTTATCCGATTTGCTTGCCAAAACATGCTTTTATCTGTCGACATTAAGCAGCTATCAACAGCTTATACACATACATAGGTAGCCTCGATAACTTAGGCACTAATTGGCTTATTTTCATGTGCGAATATTTTTATATCCCCCAGTTGTATTGGCCCCCACTAAGCATCGAAAGGATAGGTTATCACTGTTAACTTATTAACCCATGCACCTTTACGAAACCATTCTTTCAAAAGAGCCCTTCCAACCAAATCCAACAACAAAAAATTTACCCAACATACCGAAATTTTCAGATGAAGCTACCTATGTGTATTCTCTGAAAACTAAAAAAATCATACTTGCTCAAGGGTGGATGGAGTTATTAGGATATGAGAACGAAGAAATCAGTATGGATTTGCTGGTTGAAATTACTACGCCCGACCACAAAGAATTTATTCAGGAAATGAATAACCATGCACTGGCATTTATTTTAAGTAAATCGGAGCACCTCTATGATTACTCCTGCACCACTGAATGTAAAAAATTCAGCAAGCAGGGTGAGGAAGTTGCTCTGCTGTAGAGTGTGAAAGTACATCGGTCGTTGAAGGGTAAAGTGGTTGAGGTAATTGGCACTTACAAGCGCAACCCCCGAACGCCCCATTTGGGAAATAAATATTTTCAGGCGAGCGGACCCGGTATTGAAACCTTGGTTGAAAAAATGAAATTGGTAGCTGCCCGTGAAGCAATAATCAACGGGAGAGAAAGAACCATTTTAAAGATGTTGGCACAAGGCAAATCGATGAAAGAGATAGCGAATGTATTATACGTTTCCAAGTCCGCCATAGAAAAAACCGTAATGCCATTATACAAGAGATGTAATGTGCGCAATCTTGTGGAATTGATTGCTTATTCGCATAAGAATGGGTTAATTTAACTGAACCTTCAGCCTTCATTCCTCGCATTGTCTTACGCCTAATGGCGTAGGAGACTATGCGCTTCGGAGTACAAATCAACATCAGTTAACTAAATTCATTGCTGCATCAAATACCTAAGTCAATATCGGCTAATTGAATTTAAGTAACAAAATCAGAGATACCTTGTTTCCCTGTATATTAATATACCGATGAATTAAGCAGATTATTCCTCCGAAACGAATAGTACGCCTCTGGAGTACTATTCGGAGAAGGGAAGCCAGGATTACTTCACAACGAATGTATACGTGCTATTTTTATATAGCCAAATGTTAGTTTCACCTACTACCTCAGGCCCTTCTACCTTACAATGCTGCTTCAATATATGATAATTGGTTTGCCCATTATTAATTTGATTACGCATGTCACCAATTACTGGCTCTTTTGTTAGACTGGGCAAACTGGGGGCAAAATTCTGAGGTAATTTTACCTGCCCGGGACTAAAATCATTGGCAAAAGTTACATTAAATACTCCTTTTTCTTTAGCCTTAATCTTTACCGTAAGTTTATACTGATTATTCTCATATACATAATTCATAGTAGCCGCAATATCATTCGCTCTGGTAAAACTACCTACCACATTCATGTATTCGAACTTACTACCGGCAGAAGGCTGAGCGGATAAATATTTTTCCGGGGCAACCAGCTTTGCTATAAAAATCATTGGCATCCAGTTAAAGTCGGGTAAATAATAGCGCTTCGCCGACTTCATATCATATACCGAATCGGAGAAAAGCGTGGAAAAAGTTAGTTCTTCTCCCACGCTGATGGTATCTTTTAACGGCGTAATAGTAATAGGTACAAGAAAATCGAATCGTACCTGCTCCCTTGGAACCTCTTTTTTACAAGAACTACCACTGCCTCCTATAAGGATAAATAGCAGCAAAACGTATACGATAGGTGTTAGTTTCTTCATGGGCCATCTTATGAATAATACATTATTAATATTACATATGCTTAATAACCAAATTGCAGTCCCAAACCCTCCACATCACCGGGCGTAACGCCACTGGGTCTGTTATTAATCAAGCTTGTACGTAAGTCATCTGCCGTGTTATTGAGATTTTTCAGACTCCTAAATATACGATTTACATCATACCCTGATACATTATCAGTATGCCTCCCACCAAGTTCCACATTATCATTCAAGTCGTTTAAAAAACCCATTGGAATCCATCCAACATAACGATTATTGTCTGAGCCCGCATTCTGTATTTGGGCATCAAATCTCAGGTCAAATTCTTGATCATCAAGCCTAAAAATAGCCCTTTGTGCTAAAATCCGAGCTATTATGTTCCTTGCATAAATACCCCTTGTGTATTTTTTAGCAAGGTACAAATCTCCTGCAAAGTAGCCCCATGCCTCAATAACCCCTGCCCTCTCTGCTCCAGCATCATTTCTGTTGCCATAACCATTATGCTGCAAAGTATATTGTATTTCGTTTGCCCAGTATTGACCTGCTTCTCTACCATTTTGTTCATACATACCCCAAAAATGAGTTGCATGAGAAAATTCATGAATAAAGGTGTTATAAACACTTGTCGAACTCACCTGTCTTTCATAATCGACTGTAATATCCGGCATGTTTAACAGCAAGCCCGCCTTATGAACTTCGAGCAGTGCAGCAAAACCAATCCCCACAGGGCCGAGCGTATTGAGGAAAAAACTTAATCTGGTAATAATACCATTGATTACTGGCACAACAACAGCCGAAAGTCCATTTACGCCAAAATAAGGATCTGCGGCATAATTCAGCATGGGTGCCGAATTGCCGACGGCATCGACACCTCTACATAACCAAATATTCAGATGTGGCGGTGAGCTAATTCCATTTTCTCTGTTAAATTCATACGTGTCGGATAACGCATTCATTGCCGTGGCGGCAGCCCAAACTTTTTCCGATTGTCTGTCCGATGTTCCATTACCTGTTGTAGCAAATGTATATTGTATATTGTTCATATTGTCATTGCCCCATCGCCCTAAATTATGCTTAACAGGAAACACATTAAAAGCTAGAAAGAAATTATCTACTCTCCTGATTGTTGCTAAATCATTTTTAAACTTTACAATAATGGTTACTCTATTTCTAAACTTTTTCGTCATCTGAAACCTGCCATTATTATCAGTTAGTTTAGTTTCCAGTTTAAGAAATTTTCTCGCCTTAACTGTTACTCTTTTAACTGGCTCTTCAATATCAGGCATTTCAGTATTTCTAACCCTTAAAACCCCACTTGGATATCCGGGAGGCCATGATGTATTTCCTCCACCGCCGCCGCCCCCTCCACCGTCTTCAATCCGACCGCTATTTGGGTCTCTCCCGAAGTAAGGATCACCAATAATAGCTCCTTCTAAAAAGGAGGCAGTTTGATAAACTTGCATGGGGTTAAACTGATGGCTAATCAAATAGTTGGTGGCATTTATTACAGGATCACCATACATCTCAACATAATCTGCAATGGTAGATAGTGACGCCGAACTCCGATTCGCACGAGATTGCATAGCACCCGTATTTCCTCCATCGATTGCAACTGACCAATAATCTGGCTGCCCATACTCGCCGTCCTCTTCATTAAACAAAAATATTTCATCCAAAATTACATGTGGAACATTTGAAGGCAATTGATATCCGTACGGAACCAAAGTATATTGAAAAGTAATTTCAGTAACAGGAATGGATGGATCTTGATAATAATCCCCTTCTTCTACAACTTCATAGGTAAGAGGAACATCAAATAATTCAAAACCTGCAGTAACTAATTGGTTCAACTGTTCAAGATTTTCCGGAGCAAACCGCACATAGTTATGCGTTGGCCGGATATCATCAAAAGTTCGAAGCGCTTTAGTATTTGACATAGATTTTATCCCCCCCTCTACCTTCTCTGTACTGAGTTTAAGTAATGCCTTTTTTATTGTTGCAAATGAAAAGGGATTGGCTTTTTCGCTTCCAAGAACCGTTTCGTCTGTCAACTTGTTTGGAACAGGTTGTGAATCATAATACTTTCTACAGGATAGTAAAGAAACTACTATTACCAATGATAAAATAAAATATAACAAGCTGTTTTTGCGGATTAAAATCTTTTTCATTTTCGTTGCATATTTAGGGTTAACGATTACTATGTCGAAATAAAAAAGAAATAACCCCTTATCCAACAAGCTATAACTTGTTTTTTTCAATCAGCTTCTCATTTTGAATATCAACAAGAAATACGAATGAAACATTCATTGCACGGGCAATTTTATACAAGGTTGCAACAGTTGCATTTATGGCCCGTCTTTCAATTTGGCCATAAGCAGATGGACTAATCTCACAGCGATATGCAATATCAGCCTGGGTATAACCCAATGCTTCTCGGATTTGTCTGATTCGATTTGATAAATCCAATTGATATGACTGATAGGGTGCTTCCACAAATTGACATGAATTCGATATAAAGTTGAATGCAATTTTTATTCATTCTATCATTTTCAACCTTCCAACAAAAATA
>Ga0247839_1007925_pt1 | contig 11425 bp, 14 predicted proteins | sample LaCruzMarch2015__6_FD_192405 | JGI IMG/M metagenome (GOLD analysis project Ga0247839, IMG submission 192405) | Freshwater microbial communities from meromictic Lake La Cruz, Castile-La Mancha, Spain - LaCruzMarch2015_16m | ecosystem: Environmental > Aquatic > Freshwater > Lake | place: Spain...
ATGCTGTATAATTTGCATAAATAACTGTCAAGGAGGGGTAGGCTATGAAACAAAAGAAATTAGTTTCTCAATTGTACAAGGCTTGCTTTGACCACGATACAGAAACCATTGACAAACTCCGTAAAAAAGAGTTTGCGAAGATACTGAAACACAAGGCCGAAGGCAAACCATTTACAGGCAAGTGGACGTTGGTTCAGATCTAAAAGTTATTGCTGTATGAAGCGATGAGAAATAAGTTCAAGACGCGGGGGCAGTGCCCGCCAGGTCCACCATAAGGAAGTTTAATGATAGGTTATGTTTTATTTTTGTTATTTTGGTTAGTGTTTGGTGTATTTTATTTTACACGTGATACCATATTGGACGAAGAGAAAATAAAAAACTGTGAGTTATGGTAATATGGAAAATTTAGCAAAATTTTTATTAATTTTTTTTCCAATATTATGCTTGGTGTTAACAACATTAAGCGTAGACTAAGTTTCTTTATGATGGGCCTGACACAGGATCGATTGGGCAAAGAGTAACAGAGTGGACAGCACGACAGCGATAGTCGTAAAAACTAAAACAAAGTAAACGCAAACGACTCACAGTTCGCATTGGCAGCCTGAACAAGGCCACCTAGGGTAGGAAATACCTCGTAACAGAAACCACCAGAAAGGTCAGTTAATCTGACCTTTCTTCTTGACTGTATCATGCAGTTGCATATATAATTGCTCAGGGCTAACAGTCTTTACTTTTATAAGGAAAAACAATGAAGAAAATTTTTGTAATGCTGATGTTGGCAGCATCCACTGGTGTATTTGCCGCGGACTATGCTTCGGTCACTGTTGAACGTGTGACTGATCTCAACACCGGGGCAGAAAGCACAGCACAGTTTGTTAGGTTTGGCAAAGAAATTGACGGGGTTCAATACGGGGTCCAATCACGCACTGCTCGTTACGACAACGGTGGCCTGCTGAATGGTCTTGAAGGCACAGTTGGAAAAAATCTTTCAACCAACGGGGTAACTATCACCCCTTACGTGGGTGTTGGATATGACAACACTCGAAATGGCGCAGGCACCCCATACAACTATGGTAAAGTGGGCATCAATGCCGGAACAGCAATTGGTCCAGGTTATGCACTGGTTGGGATCAACACTCGAGCTCTTACCACAGCGGCCAAGGAAACCAAACAAACAGTGGTGTTTGCACAATACGCATATCCGATTGCTAAAAAGGTATCCCTAACTGCCAGTGTTGGACGTTCAATGGAAACCATTAGAGAACGATCATACGGTGTAGGCATCAGTGTGGGTTTCTAATCCAGGCTGTGTTCAAAAATACAGGGTCTGACCCTGTATTTTTTTGGGTTTGGTTTGCTTGACATTGTTTTTGATCATGTGTAAAATCAAACACTAAATAAATCTAGCAACGCCAGCAGGTGCTGACGTCGGATCAAATTGACGCCTGGAGTAGTGCAACTCCTTTACTGATGTGATACGCTCAGAACGCCGGCCGTGATGGGATTCCCAGAGCTAGAATTACTACCTCAAGGAACATCCATGAAATCTATCATTTCTTTTGTGCTGACCACCATGGTCTGTTTTGCAGCCTGGGCCGACCCCATTGTGGTGCATATCCCTTACAGTCAGACTGGCAATGCTCAGGCCCTGACGCGATTGCTCACTACTGAACTTGCTGCCCGCGGTTGGGCATTTGATGTCCGTGTCACGCACAACCCCAGACTCAGCCAAGCCACTTTCAATTCAGCCACTCGACCATTTCTGCTGACATGGGGCAACGACCTAGCCGAAAGTGAACGTGACCCGGCATATCTACCGCCTCCCAGTGCAGCAGAATTGTTGACCATAGTGTACATGGTGCCAAGGTTCACTTGCACTACAAAGCACATTACCAAACAAGACTTTGAACGCCGCGGAGCCAGCTATACCATTGGCACCATTGTGTTGCCATTTGACGAACGCTATATCTTGGCGTTGAACCAGCATCTAGGCACTCGCCATCGTGTGATCAAATACAACAACAGCAAAGAAATTGAACTGGCTTTTGCTGCTGGAGAAGTTGATTTTGTGTTCAGCAGCATTGGGGCCAAGTGGCAAAGTCAATCACAGGCACAGTGCCTGTACAACTCCAGCACATATTCAGTCTTGAATATCCCGGCGATACAGGATGCTCATCCGCACTTTGAATACCGTGACTTTGCAGCCGTGACTTATCTTAGAGCCAAGAATTTTGATGCGGTCACCCTGGAGAGACTGCGTCGAGACATACTGGATGTGCAAAGAAACTTGGCCAGCTATGTTCAGTACCAACAAAGGAACTTCAATCCAATGCCTCCCTTGACGCCGGCTAGTCAATTTCAATTGGTGAAAAGCTATAGCGAAGTAACACGATAATGGATCTATTGCTGTTGTTGCTGGCTCCAACCATTGGAATCTTGGTAGGGCTCATGCCTGGACTGGGTCCGGTGTTTATGTTGCTGATACTGTATCCCATGTTGAACATGATGAGTCCGGCAGTGTTGATTGCATTCTATGCTGTGATGATTTCAGCTCGAGACTTCTCAGGATCAGTGGCTGCTCTGTGTTTTGGCACCCTGGGCGAAGTGACTTCTGCGCCTGCTCTACGCGAACGCAGCATCATCGTCAGCTATAGTGCTACTCAACAAGCATTAAAAGACACAGCACGAGCCAGTTTGATTGGCATGGCGGTGAGTCTTGTTGCAATGTTGATCTGCTTGCATCAAGGACAGGCTTGGCCCATGCTGTTTAGAACCGAAGTCATGGCAGTGCTGTTGTTGGTCACACTGACGTTTGTTACTGTTTGGCCTGGCAACCGAGCCATGATAAATCTTGGGTTGATTGCACTGGGATGGATGGTGGGGTCAGTGGGGCACAACATGCAAACTGGCCAGGACTTTTTGACTCTGGGCAATGTGTACTTGGCCGGGGGCATACCAATTACCCCGGTGATACTGGGAGTGTATGCCGTGCCCACCATGCTGGTGATCAAACATCAACCATCACCGCTGGGCATTGCTGTTGACATCAATGGCTATGTGCAAAGACCCTTTGCCTGGGTGGCTGCACTGCGCGGCAGTGCAGTGGGGTTTGTGTGCGGGCTTGTGCCATACATAGGTGGCATCATTACATCTAATTTGGCACATTCTGTGGAATCAAAATTCAACCGTCAACTAAGTCTCCAACACAGCCTGGCTCGACTCACGGCTGCAGAAGCAGCCAACAATGCCAGTCAAGTTTCAAGTCTGATACCGTTTGTGTTGCTGGGGCTAGCAGTGCAACCCAGTGAGTTGGTGATCTTGGATATCCTGGCCAGTCATGGATGGCGTGCCACCAATCTTGATTGGAACATGGTGGGCTTGGTGGCTGTTAGTTTGTTGATTGGCTGTGTCACAGTGGCCTGGGTGTGCTCATCGGTTGTGAAACAACTGCTGGGCTGGTTTCAAAAATACTACAATGCAATAGTATCAGTGTTGATTGTGTTGTTGACTGCCACTGTGATGTATCAAGGCTGGCGCAGTGACCAGACGTGGTACTACATGCTGGTGTTTGTGGTCAGTGGTGTAGTGGGCTGGATTGCAGCTCAACGTGTGGACTTCATGCCCTTGGTGCTGGTACTCCTGTTGGAAAATCAACTCAATGGCGTGATCAATCGATTGATACAACTATACTCATGACACCGGTCAAAGTCACAGAAAAAATTGAGCCAGGGGCCGGGTACGTGGGACCTCATTATCATGTGGGGTCATGGCATGGACACAGCAAGATTGATGCGCTGAGGAAAGCTCAGGAACTGGGGCATGATGCTCCGGGATTTTGTGTTTGGTCCCACAGTCTAGCTGGATTCCGGCCGCAAAAAACTTTTTGGCAACTGTGTTTAGATCAAGCCCGCATCATACGCGACCATCACAGTCACATACGCCTGTGGTACAGCGGTGGCATGGACAGTCATGCTGCCTTGATTGCATTTTTAGAAACTGGAGTAGACGTTGACGAAATTGCAGTGTATCGTAGATTCCCCGGTGCTGTAGATGAGTACGTCAATATAGAAATTGATGTTTTTCCCTTTAGGTCAGTGTTATCCAAGACTCTGCAACAATACCACAGTCAAGCTCGGGTGGTGTATTATGATATCTTGCCTGATCACTATGCTTGGTACATGGAAGATGTAGAGCATCGATGGTTGCGACACAAAACACTGCGACCATGCACCACTAATCCGTTGCAGGCCATTGAGTGTTATCCGCATCTACAACAAGATGATTATGTCAATGTTGGTGGTGCTGCCATGCCTGTGTTAAATGGCAACAAATTTTATTGGTTGGACAACCGGTTCAATCTAAATTTCATGACTCCTCGCATGATTCACTTTTTCTGTGACCAACGTAATCCTGACCTGGCATTTGCGTATGCATACGGCCTACATGATCTTGCACAACATGGAGTGCAGGGGCTCGATGTCAAAGCTGCTCTGGGATTCCCCACGCCAGAGAACTGCCTGGATAAAAAGTGGGGTTTCCCAAGAATCAATGGTGCAGTGTCACATCAACATGACTGGCAATTTGACCGCAAGGAACTGCTGTTGGTCAACAACTGTGCGCTGAGTCTCCAAGGCCAGGCCACCTTGGCAAAGTTCAAGGCCCACTGTGACCTACTGCAACACCAGCACCCTGAATGGTTCAACCTGGGTCAAGTGCAGTGTGACTATGTGGGCAGTGTGAGCGAGCAGCATACATTGTTGGACATCTGACAAAATGGATAAAAAGAACCAAAAAAGTCTTGACTTTGTGCTACAAGGCATATATAATGACACTATGATGACGCAACTGATCACCTTGAATTATTGGACAGCAATAGCCTATGAAAGCGATTGCGAGCCATCGCCAACGGTACAGGTGTTACAGCGGGTGTAACACCCTAAGTAGAAAGTACTAACAACCAAAGACCCGCACATGATGCGGGTTTTTCTTTTTGTGCTAGACCAAAATTCAGTAGATTGTTACAATAGAAACAAGTCGGGAAAGACAACGAAGTTTGTAAAGACCCTGCAACAAGGCGGGGCTTTTACAAAACAAGTTGACCAGAATAACAAAAGATGTTATACTTGATGCTTAGTTGGGAAATAGTTGATCACAGCTACTTCCAGTGTTCTTTAACAAGTTACAGTTATTTCATGTAGTGCTGGGTTTGCCCAGCTACTATATGTAAACACGCTTCAGCGGGATAGCTCGTGATGGATAGTTCACTGTTTAGTACAGTATCCGAAGTGTGTTTTCATATAGTATGCACGATTCGTCTATCGGTTAGGACGCTGCCCTTTCAAGGCGGAAAGACGAGTTCGATTCTCGTATCGTGTACCAAGTTGTCGAGGAACTCCATCCTTAAACGGAGGGCAACACTGGGCCTACGAAGTGGGTGATTGCAAAAACCAGAAAGAGCAACGTTGACATTGACGAAAAAATGTCTTACGATGAACAAACGTCCTAATAGGGGCTTGTCGACACACAAGTAGCCTATACTAATTTTGGAGACGTGGCAGAGTGGTTGATTGCACCAGACTGTAAATCTGGCCCCTAAAAAGCGCGGTGGTTCGAATCCATCCGTCTCCACCAAACAACCTGATGCTGGGCAGGTCAAGGCCCAGCAGTCCTATCCCAAGGATCACTGACACCAGAATGTCAGGCCGATGAGCATCGCAAGCCCTACCACGGGTGCCGATGGACGACGAATTTGGGAAGCAATAGTTAGCAGTGGGAGGCGAAAGCCGCATTTTTTTAATGTTATAGCCAAGCACCGATAAGGTATCGTGTGGGGACGCCCACACTATTCGGGTCCAAGCAGCCGGCGACGGATCCTGACATAACTGCATCGGCTTTGACTGGGAAGCACCCAACGTCTAAATCAGCGTTCTCGGTGCTTGGCTATAACATTTTTTGGTCCTAAAGTGTTCATGGACGCACATCAGCTTGTCACGCTGAAAGAAGGGGATCGTTACCCCTTGGGACCGCCATTGTTAAGTGTTATCAAGGTATCGTCATACGACGTTATGACTACTCGACAGTAAGGGTGCGACCGACACTGTCTGATATAACTGTTACTCGCTCGCCAGTGCTAGCTACATTATTGGCAAATTGACACGATAACACTTAACAATGGTAAATGCCCCGATGACGGAATTGGTATACGTGTTGGTCTTAGAAGCCAAATTTTGCGAGTTCGAGTCTCGCTTGGGGCACCAAATGGGGGATTGGCGTAATTGGGAACGCAGTGGCTTTGCAAGCTTCAGTTAGGAGTTCGAATCTCCTATCCTCCACCATTAATTTTTACCCGTGTGTAGCGCAGCCTGGTAGCGCTCCTGGTTTGGGACCAGGCGGTCGGAGGTTCGAATCCTTTCACACGGACCAGTTTTAGGATCGGTTTAGCAACTAAAAAACTTTTCTGGAAAAAAAGCAAAAACGATCCTGTTGTATTTGCCCTATTAGTATAATGGTATTACACCTGTCTTGTAATCAGGTTACGGCAGTTCGATTCTGTCATGGGGCACCAAGTTTTATGGTAAGGAAAGTAAAAGGAACATGGGCAAGTTATTGGCTAGACAATAACCAGATACCGTACCTGCCATAAATTAAATATTCCAGTGTAGCACAGCGGTAGTGCAGTTGACTGTTAATCAATTGGTCGTAGGTTCGATCCCTGCCACTGGAGCCAATTTTGGATGCTTAGACCCGTAACGGTATCGGGGGCAGACTGTAAATCTGTTGTCTTTAGGCCTTCTCTGTTCGAATCGGAGAGCATCCACCAAACCTGCCTGGTTAGCTCAGGGGTAGAGCAACGCCTTTACACGGCGAAGGTCCGCGGTTCGAAACCGTGACCAGGTACCATTTTAATATTTGAAAGATTTTATGAATTATTTACCCTTAGGAAAAAAATTAATTGTTAAAGATACAGAACGCGAAGATACAACAGACAGCGGTATCTATGTAGGCAAGACTTTAGCAGACCCAAGAGCAAAGACAGGAACTGTAATTGCCATTGGACCAGATGTTAAAGATGTCAAAGTCGGCGATATTGTTTATTTGCAATGGTCAAATATTAAAACAGTTAAAGATGGCGATGCATATTTAGGTGTTATTACCGAAGATGATGTACTTGCAGTCTTAGAATAAAATTCCTGGCGTTAGTTCAACGGATAGAACAGTAGCCTTCTAAGCTATTAATAGAGGTTCGATTCCTCTACGCCGGACCAAGTTATGTTGGGGGTTAGTGTAGCGGTAACACTACAGACTTTGACTCTGTCATCACTGGTTCGATCCCAGTACCCTCTGCCAAATAACCGAGCATTTGACTCGGATTCAAAAAGATGTTATAATAGTGTTTTAGGAGATAAAGATGAAGCACAAGATAATCGTCAAGCAACGTAACCCCTTCGTTGTTTTGACATTAAAAAGAAAAGCGGGTAGCCATCGTAAGCCATTCAAGGCAATGCGAAAGGCACAAAATCAAGTACCTTTAGGGGGTATAACTTAACGGCTAAAGTAGTAGGCTTTTAACCTATTAATCAGAGTTCGATTCTCTGTGCCCCTACCATATAAAAACACATTGCTCACCTATTGTAGGGCGGTCAGCGAAGGGTCCGATAAGTTCTAGACGAAGCGGAACAAGTAGGCGACAAGTAGTGTGTTTCTATATGGTAAATAGCGGCCCTTAACTCAATTGGATAGAGTGCCAGTCTTCGAAATTGGAAGTTAGGAGTTCGAATCTTCTAGGGCCGGCCAGATATGGAGTTGTTAGTTTAGTGGTAAAACCGCGGGTTGTGATTCCGCTATCACGAGTTCGATTCTCGTACATCTCCCCAATGCCAAGATAGCTCAGTTGGTAGAGCACCGGATTGAAAATCCGGGTGTGGGCGGTTCGATCCCGTCTCTTGGTACCATATATAATAGGAAGGTAATGCAGGTGGGATGGTCCGCCGACTGGCCTTGAAAACCAGGTTCTCAGAAATGGGATGGAGTTCGACTCTTCTGCCTTCCGCCAATTTTTACTTTAGCTAAAGGATTATAATATGTCCCATGAACAAGATAAATTTAAACATAGCAAGCGTTTATATAAGGATGATGTACATATCAATAGGCAAGTAAAAATTTCCAAATCCGCTGGAATGGATGTAAAAGAACCGCATAAGTTTGCGAAGCATCATGCAATGGATTGTGGTAATCCTAAATGTATCTTGTGTTCGAATCCAAGAAAGATTTTTAAAGAAAAAACAATTCAAGAAAAAAGATTTGAACAAGATATAGATAAACAAATACTGGAGGGCGGGCAGGATGGTAATGCAGCAGATTGCTAATCTGTAGGGTGTAGTAATACGCTCACAGGGTTCGATTCCCTGGCTCTCCACCAAAATTTAAAGGTCCTTTACTGCAGAGTCCACAGGCCCAACCTGCAGAGTGCAAACTTGGAACGACGAGAAGCTAGCTTCGGGAGGGAACATCACTGACTAGGGTCCAATCCTATGAGGTGTCAGTACTAGGGTCACCAATACACCTCGATAGTTTAATGGTAAAACGGCGGATTTATATCCCGTAAGCAACAGATAATTGGTTCATCCGAGTTCGAATCTCGGTCGAGGTACCAAACGGATATGTAGCATAATGGTAGTGCACCTCCTTCATACGGAGCAAGGTGGTAGTTCGACTCTACTCATATCCACCAAATTACGCGGGAAGGTCTAGTGACCCGAAGAGTCTCATAAGCTCTATCGAGGGTGGTGCGAATCCATCTCCCGCATCCATTATGCCCTAATAGCCCAATTGGTATGAGGCGTCTCTCTCAAAAGGAGAATCGTGTCAGTTCGAATCTGACTTAGGGTACCATGCTCTTATAGTATAATGGCATTACACATCCTTGGTAAGGATGAAACCTGAGTTCAATTCTCGGTAGGAGCACCAGGTAAAGCAATACGTTCTATAAGACCATATTCATAGTCTTTAAGAATTTCTATTACTAGATCACAAATTTTAATACGTCGAGAAAAATCTTCGTGTTCTCTATTTCTTTGTTCTATTTGTTTTTGAACTTGCTCTAATAGTAGATTTTGTTTTTGGTGTTTTGCATTTATTCTAATTACTACTTTTTGTAATTTTTCTAAATGCTTATCGCAAGTATTAATATTGGCAAACATATCTTGTCGTATTTTAGTAGCTTCTAAGTGCATAATGCTTACTAAATTATCTTGTTCTGCTTCAAACGAAGGTACAATAGCTGCCATCATTTGAGCAATATGATCTAGTGCAGCATTTCTAATTGCAAGATTAGACTCTGCGTCACCTGACATATCATATCCTTTTCTTCGGATAGGATCAGATAAAATTTCATACGCTTCCTTTATACGTTTAAATTTTTCTTCATCTCCACCTTTATCGGGATGATGTACCATCGCAAGAGCTCTAAATTTTAATTTGATCTCTTCGTCGGTTGCGTCTATAGAGACTTCTAGTTCAAGATAAGGATCCATATTTTAAGATATATAATAATATCATTTATTTATTAGGAGAGAAAAATGACAGACAAAGATAAAAGAGAAATAGAAGATGCATTGATAGAAGACGAAGCATTTATATCAATACAAAATCAGAAAGATATAGATCGTTCGAAAAATGAAGATAACACTGGTACAGATAGTGATGAGTACTACGATGTTTTGATAACAGAAGAATGCCTAATGGCAATCTATAAAAATTAAGTCTCCTTGGTGTAACGGCAGCATGATGGTCTCCAAAACCATTCGTGGGGGTTCAAATCCCTCAGGGGACGCCAGATAATTTTGGACAGCCAAAGGTTGACAAAATTTAAGAAAGGTGTTATAATAGACACATTTTTTAGAAAATGCGGGATTGGTTTAATGGTAAAACGAAACCTTGCCAAGGTTTAGTCACCAGTTCGATTCTGGTATCCCGCTCCAGTATTGAGGAATACTATGAAAAAAATCGATATAGCTGAAGTAACAGCTTACTTGGCAGCACAAAGCCCAGAGACTAAAATCTATCTAGGTGCTGACTCCGAGCGTTACAAGCGAAATGGAAAATGGTATGCAGATTATACTCTCGCAATTGTTGTCCACATCGATGGACGTCATGGTTGTAAGATTTTTGGCGAAGTACAAACCGAAATTGATTTCGATGCAAAGGCTGGTAAACCATCTATGCGTCTAATGAACGAAGTGTACAAAGTCGCAGAACTGTATCACAAACTTGTGGATGCAGATGTAATTGGAGACAAAGAAGTCCAAATACATCTTGACATTAATCCTCAGGAGTGTTATAATAGTTCTATAGTAATACAGCAAGCAGTTGGCTATATCAAAGGTATGTGTAATGTAGTACCAATGGTTAAACCAAATGCATTTGCAGCAAGCTATGCCGCAGATAGACTGAAAGAGGTTATAGCAATGGCAGCATAAAAGTTTTGGGTGGGAACAAAACCCTTCCAGATGTAAAAATTAGTGGACAGAGTAACCGCTCAGTTTAGGGCTCATGTGGTGTGAGTAGCTAGACATTTTAATGAAGCATTGGGTTCGTTACCCTCAGCGCGAAGACTAGAGTGGCTAGTATGCTTCATTAAAGTGCGGGTGTCGTAAAATGGTATTACCTTAGCCTTCCAAGCTAAAGTCGTGGGTTCGATTCCCATCGCCCGCTCCATATTTAGGGGGATTTATGCCAGCAATTTTTCTTGTTAGTGATACACATTTTGGTCATGCGGGAGTGTGTCGTTTTCTAAGAGAAGATGGCACTAAACTTCGACCATGGACTGATCCAGATGAAATGGATGAGGAAATGATTCGTCGTTGGAACGAGACAGTTCGACCCAACGATAAAGTCTATCATCTTGGTGATGTGGTTATTAACCGCAGAGCGCTAAAGACATTGTGGCGTTTGAACGGTGATAAAGTTCTTATCAGAGGTAACCACGATATTTTTAGAGACGATGAATACAGGCAGTTCTTCCGAGAGCTTCGTGCATATCATGTAATGAACGGAATGATTCTTAGTCATATTCCGATTCACCCAGAAAGCCTAAGTCGTTTCGGAACAAACATTCACGGTCATCTTCATGCAAATCGAGTAATGTCGGAGGTATGGGGTAAATATGAAATTGATCCTAGATATCATTGTGTTTGCGTTGAACAAACCGACTTTAGGCCTATTCTTTTTGAGGACGTTATCAAGCGAATAAAAGAAGAAGGTGGCACAGTTGGCTTTAAAAATGGCAATGGTTCGCAAGAATGTCCAACGTAATCAGAATAAACCCTGATGAAACTTTCGAAGAATGGGTAGAGCGAGTTCGTAAATATGAATATGGATTCGCTCTACAACAAATTGCAATAGGAGAAGATCCTATGAAAGTAAT
>Ga0247839_1007927_pt1 | contig 11420 bp, 11 predicted proteins | sample LaCruzMarch2015__6_FD_192405 | JGI IMG/M metagenome (GOLD analysis project Ga0247839, IMG submission 192405) | Freshwater microbial communities from meromictic Lake La Cruz, Castile-La Mancha, Spain - LaCruzMarch2015_16m | ecosystem: Environmental > Aquatic > Freshwater > Lake | place: Spain...
AGCCAATTGACCTGTACATTGGGAAGCCCATCAAAGTAAGGCTCCCATTGGGCCATACTAGCATCCCGATAATATACGCCTACATCGGTGGCTACATAAAGGGATCCATCAAGACTGTTATTGTTTACTATACAGTTCAGCGGAAGCAATGGAAGACCATCGCTGTAGTCCGTCCATGCCTGTCCTCCATCAGTGGTCATGAGCACCTTGTTGGTAGCGGTGTAACCGGAGAAACATATCCAAGCCTTATCCGGATTCTTGCTGCTTACCGCAACGGCCCTTGGGTAATTCATGGTAATGCCTTGGGGAGTGATATCATCCCAATAGTGTCCACCCCCATTCCAAATATCACCACCTCCTACAGTGGTACGCCCGATGACCGGAGGTTCTGTTTCAGAGGGGCCATAAGCTACGTAGATATAATTTGAGTTTCCAGGAGCCACTCCCACTGCCAAAAGGTTTTGCCATTGCACAAGTTCATGTCTGCGCAGAGCAAGGCTTATTGCAGGGTTACCGGCCTGTTGCATGTTCAATTTGTATAGATGACCACCCCCGATGTAAGTTATATCAGCATTATTAGGATCCTGAATAATAGGTGGCACCCAATCGAAAAGATCGGTGTCTGGACTAATGAGGTTATTCAACTGTGATAATAGCCCTGAACCTGCGTTAATTGGGAAATTCGCAGGCGGAGCGGCCGTACTCTGTGCGTGACCAAAACCTGTTCTGTTTGAACAAGTGATAAGATTGGTGAGCGAGCCATGGGTCTTTGTTGTGGAACGCATGCCATCACCACCACCACGGAACGACCATGTGTTATCAAAGGGAGTGAACATGTGAGTGCCATTGTCCTGATTGCCTGCAATGATATCGTATGCTTTCTCTTTGTCAGAAGATGAATGGTATTGGTTGCTCACAGCCAGTCCGTTATACCTTGATTCTATTGTCCATAGGTCTCCATTTTTTGTGATTCGATAGACTCCTCCGTCATTGGCAACTATTACAACGTTCGGAATAGACGGATGAAAGATAAAGTCATGATTGTCAGCATGACCAGTTCCAGTGTAGCCTCTTGGCTTCCAATATGAACTGATAAACTCAAAAAAATGGGCTTGCCCATATAGGACATTCTGACCATCGAAAGGATTCACAGCCATGGCGGATCTAGTATGATCTCTTGCCAGACCTACTGAAGCACCAACTTGATTTAGGGTACCTAATTCGGTCCAAGTATTATTTTGGTATCGCAAGAAATGTGTTTGCTTTTGCGAGGGATTCCCATCGCTGCCATTGGACTCCAATAATAGCATGGCATAAAGAAGTCCAGGGGTTGCACTTGATACGGCTATCTGTATCCTTCTAATCTGGTCGAAGCCTTGCAAGAATTGGTTAACGCCATTACCCTGTCCATTGACCAAGGGTGCCCATGTGGTTCCACCATTGGTGCTTTGATATACGTTCTTGCCTGACAGGTACATAATGTTGGAATTGGTGGGATGATACTCAATATTAAAGAGGCTCTCCTGTGCCGGATTAAATATCAGACTCCATGTGCACGCACCCGTTGCATTGGTTGTTTGGTATAGGCCCGTGGTGGTCACAAGGCGGATAAGATTAGGATTCGTTGGATGAATCAGAAGTTTACTGCAATTAGCGGCCTGTCCATTCTGTTGCGAAAACTGTGGAAGACCATTATTCACAGCTTGCCACGTGACTCCCCCATCCAAGGTACGATATACTCCTACTGAACCGAAGTCGTAATTATACTTGCAACCAGTGGCTGCCCAGATTTGATTTAAGTTCGCTTGGTTTACCTCTACACTTGCGATTTTCAGAATTGGTAAACTCTTATCTGTACCTAACTGGAACCAATTGCTTCCACCATCTAGGGTTTTCCAAACCCCTCCACCCCACGTACCTGCAAAAAGAATATCAGGATTGCTAGTTGCCATTTCTAAATCGACAACCCTTCCAATACCTGTGGATGAGGTTATAGAGAATGGCCCAAGCTCTGTCCAATCTGGATTGAAGTCAGAGGACATAGCTTGTTGTCCCCCAAATGATAGAGCCCATTGAGTTTCCGCATTAGAGGCCACCTTAAAATCCCCATGTGGGTAAAGCCTAGGCTCCCAATGGTTGCGCCAGCGATTGAATTGTTTGATACTTGGCCCAGTAGAATTTGAATCTATATACTGTTCGATGTCTGAAATTATATCATACAAGTCACCCCCGGAAGATGACAATGAGGTTTGAGAAACAACCAATGATGGGATAAGAAAAAACAGCCCGGGCAGCAATTTGAATTTCATTGTTTCAAAAATTTAGTTGATGTATGTGTACCGTTTTCGAGTGATATCATTACGATGTATATGCCGGGGGTAAGAGTAGAGACATCCAGCTCGTAATGAGATGAAAATGTTGATAGTGCAAAACGTCCAAGAGCATCTATGACATTGATGGTAACTATATCAAGGTCATTTTCAACATTGATAATCAGATTTTCTATTGCAGGATTTGGATACACATTTAACAAACTTCTTTCAGCTGTTAGCTCTTCAACGCCTACAACATTTGTGTCACAGTACTCGTACCATGGATACTGCTGTAAAAGATGTTGAGGAGGGAAAGGAAATGGCTCTGAATATAGAAGGTCAAGGTGCAGATTGAAGCATCTGAGGATTGACCAGGACTCAAATACATAGTGCGACATAAGGGGGCCGCTTCCACCTCCTATGCCTTCTATCCAAAAACTACTTTCTTCTATCGTGGCATCTCCAGTGAAAGTGAATTTTTTTCGGAGCGAATTGCCCACCAAAATGGTGTCTATGCTAGTGATGATGTAGAATTCGTTCGCCTCTGGCCAACTGCTCAGTGGAGGGGGGACAAAAAATGTATCTCCGACCATAAGACTGAAATCATAAACCAGATATTCTCCGTCCCAAAAAAGGCCATAGACCTTGCGCTCGGCAGTGTCTTCCCTAAAAAACGACAATATACTGCTGGTTATCTCGCCCAGATAAACCGAATTGATTTTAGTATACGTAAGTCCATTGATGGTGGTATCGTCTGCAAGTGCCATGGTACTCTGCGAACACAGGGCCGGGGATGGTGGGCAGTCCATGGATAAGTTGTCGATATGCCAACTCGCATTCTCCTTTGGGAAAGGCACATACTCATATTCCTGAGCATTACAAAGAAGCGAAGGGAACAGGATTAAAGCAATGGTGTTAAATGGCAATTTCATAAAAATATATTTAGTTATGGAAAGATATCAACGAAGTAACGTTTTATTACCATTGCATTTACACATTGTGGATTATTGTTTTGTTATTGTTACAGGCATCTAAACAATTTTAGCCCCCGCCTGAGCGAGCGTCTTTCGCTCGTTCGTTTTATTCGGTGGGTGCCTGTCCTGAGCTTGGTCGAAGGGCCAGCCCACCATTTCTTAACGCAAAGACATCATCAACCTAGCCACCCAAAAAAATCACTTCAATCAGTCTTTCCGCCCCTGCGGAACAGTGTTTCATTCCCTAAATTTTAATTCATAATTCCTAATTCATAATTCCTAATTGAATTTCCCCATTTTCCCAGCAAACACTGATCGCAGAACTATCCTTATCTATTCCAAAACTACTGGCAACTATTCCAAAAGAACCCTTGAGTAGTCCAAAACAACATTTTTTTATTCCAAAAGAACCTTAACCTATTCCAAGCCAACCTTTTTTTATTCCAAAAGAACCTTGAATCATTCCAAAACAACCTTTGCTTATTCCAATCCAACCTTGTTTTAGTGCCATCAAACCTTTAGCTATTCCAAAACAACCATAACGCATTGCACAACAGCAATAAATTACTGCAAAAGTGGTTGCTCACCCGCTCAAGTCAAGGTCTACAGTCCCAATCCTAAACTTCAAGAGCAGGACATTTAAAAATCCCCTTTCCGCTCGTTGCATTTTCAATCCAAGCACCTTCCTTTTTCCCAATAACTGTTAATTCAAAAAAAATATTTTCCCAAGTCCACAATAAAGACCAAACATTTCCGTTCATACATCAAATGCCGCAATTCCGCGAGCATTAAACCTTTAAAAGAATAAAACCATGAACACTTTATTTAATGCCCCACGTCCAGAGCGTAATTTCGGATGCAGCGAAAAAAACCTCTATACCATTATCAGTATAGGATGGACAAGTTTCCTTTCATTCCTTTCATTTTTCACTGCATTTAAAACTACCTACACCGCCACCATCGCCAATGACCAGCTCGCAGCCCTCGCTGCCGCTCGTCTCTTGCCCGATGAGGCCGCCCGCGATGAAGTCCATAAATCATTGCGCACGCAACTGGCACCACTTGCCATTGCAGCCATCAACAAATGGAGCGATATGAGCAGCTACATCCGCGATGCCTTCCCGCCAGCAGAATACGAAGACAAACGCAACGCTGCCGGCCATGGCTACTTTGAAGATGCCCTCAATTTCGATTGGGATGCCGTCAACCGCCTCCTCGATCGCGGCCTATCTTTCCTCACCGACAACAATGTCGCCCTCACCGCAGCAGGAATGCCACCTGCCTACGTAGCCGATTATGTCCTTGCCAAAGATGCCTTTTCGACCAAGTATCTACAATTTACAGAGGCCGAAGAAGAAAGCAAGCGCCTCACCGATGTCAAAACCGTCATCAACAACGATATGTACCTCGCGTTGACCAACATGTTCGAAGACGGCAAGAAAATCTTCCGCGACAATCCATCCGTCCGCGAGCAATTCACCTTCAACATCATCCTAGGCCTCATTAGTGGCGGAAGTCCCACCCCCAGCACAGGCATGAAGTTCTACGGATTGGTTACTGATAGCTTCGGCAATCCTGTAGTGGGTGCCATCATTCGCGCCAGCAATGCCGAAGGGTCTATACAAACTACTACGGGTATTGGCGGGTTTTACAGTCTCCCACTTACTGGCCTCACCGAGCCAACCAATGCTACACTTAGCGCAGAGTTTCCAGGCTTAGCCACCCAACTGCGCCCAGTAACAGCCGTGGCTGGAGTAAACCAAGAGCAAAACTTCCAACTCTTCCCTGAGCCAACGCCTCCTACTCCATAGTATAAAGGTGCTGCATTCAATGCGAAAGGCCATAACTCAGCAATGGGTTGTGGCCTTTTCATTTTTCCCAATGCCAATTCCCACATTCGTAATTCCTAATTCGTAATTCGTAATTCTCTTTTCCTAATTCCCCTAAAGCTTCTTCGCCCTATTCCAATATTCATCCATTTCGGGCAGGGTCATTTCAGAAAGCTTGCGCCCATCCTTTTCTGCCCCTTCTTCCAAATACTGAAACCGCTTAATGAACTTCTTATTCGTGCGCTCCAATGCCAATTCGGGGTCAATATCCAAAAAACGCGCATAGTTAATCAGCGAAAACAAAACATCTCCAAACTCATCTTCAATCTTCTCTTTCGCAGCAGCGCTGTCCACTTCCGCTTTCAATTCCGCAATTTCCTCTTGCACCTTCTCCCACACTTGTTCAGGGCGTTCCCAATCAAAACCAACCCCACGGGCTTTGTCTTGGATGCGCGTGGCCTTGGTCATAGCAGGCAACGAGCGTGGCACACCGCCCAACACCGACTTCGAACCTTCTTTCAACTTCAGTTTCTCCCAGTTTTGTTTAACTTCTTCCTCATCCGCCACCGTCACATCACCATAAATATGCGGATGCCGAAAAATTAGTTTCTCGCACAAGGCGTCAATCACATCAGCAATGTCAAACGCTCCTTGTTCCGATCCAATTTTGGCATAAAATACAAGGTGAAGCATCAAATCGCCCACCTCTTTCTTTATTTCGGGCAAATTGCCATCTGCAATAGCATCTGCCAATTCAAAGGTTTCTTCGATGGTCAAATGCCGCAGCGATTGCAGCGTTTGCTTCTTATCCCACGGGCATTTATCCCGCAATTCGTCCATGATGTGCAATAGGCGTTCAAACTGTTCGAGCTTGCGCGCCATCGAATTGCTTCCTTCTGTCTTCGTCATTTGGTAATTGAATTTAGAACAATAAAAAAGTGCTGCAGAATGTTTTGAGGTTCAAAAATCCGCAGCACTTTTCAGTAAATAATGGAACAATCAATGATGATGACCACCTTCACCATGCACATGACCGTGGTCAAGTTCAGTCTTGGTAGCTGGACGCACATCAATTATTTCAACTTCAAAGTGAAGTTCTTCGCCCGCCAACGGATGGTTTAAATCCAAGGTCACATTCTCGCCTTCTACCGCAGTAACCGTTGCAATCACAATGCCTTGCTCGGTTTCCAATTGCACTTGCAATCCTACTTCTGGCCCTTCTTCTCCATCTGCGCTTTGAAATCCACTCTTGGGAACCACATGCAACATGGCCGCATCATATTCACCATAAGCATCACCAGGAGCAACAATAGCCACCAATGTGTCGCCCGCTTTTTTGCCATGCAATTGTTTCTCCAAGCCAGGAATTAAATTGCCAATGCCTTGAATATAGGCCAATGGCGCAGCACCTTCCGAAGAGTCAAGCACTTCGCCTTTGGTGTTTTTTAGTGTATAGTGGATGTTCACTACGTGGTTGTCGTCAACTATCATCTCTCGTTTGTTTTAGGAATTAAGAATCGTCTGCATTGAAGATTCGGGGGGCGAAGTTCCTGTTTTTTATCGTGCCTTTAGGTCTTTAGTGAAGAAAAGTGTGGAGGTTGAGGCCAGCAACAATCGCATCCTTCCCCAATCGATTTCCTTTAGCTTTGCCAACCCATTTTTGGGGATTAGATTCATGGCATCACTTTCAGGTTTTTACTCCGTTAGTTCAGAAACTACAACTGAAAACACAGCTACTGTGGTGGTTTCCATCAACCCAAAACACGAGGTCTACGAAGGTCATTTCCCCAATCAGCCTGTAGCACCAGGAGCGGCTTTAACGCAGATGGTAATTGACGAAGCAACTAAACTTTTTGCAAGCGGACGAATGTTTGTAGGCGCCAAACAAATCAAGTTCCTCAGTGTGCTCGACCCCAATAAAACATCGATATTAACGATGGAGTACACGTTTGTAGAGCGCGATGCACGCCTGCAATTTGCTTGCACGGGTAAACATGACGAGACCATATTTTTTAAGATAAATGGAACGTTCCGCTGAACAGCAGCTGTGCAGCCAGCAACTGCGAGCGCTAGGCATTTGCATTATCGTTCCTACCTACAATAATGAGCGAACAATTGCGCGTGTGCTTGAAGAAGTGCTGCACTATGCGGATGACGTTATCGTGGTTAATGATGGCGCAACCGACAGTACACAACAGATTCTGTCCTCATTTGCCGATAGGATTACCGTAATTACTTATGCGCCAAACAAAGGCAAAGGCTTTGCAATGCGCCAAGGATTTGCCAAAGCATTGGAACTGAAGTTTAAGCACGCGCTAACTATGGATAGCGATGGGCAGCACTACCCAAGCGATATTCCAAAGTTTGTAGAAGCGCATCAAGAGCATCCACGCACCTTTCTTATGGGGTCGCGCAATTTGAATGCGGAGGGAATGCCAAGTAAAAACAGCTTCGCAAACAAGTTCTCTAACTTTTGGTTTTTTATAGAAACCGGAATTCGATTGCCCGATACGCAGACAGGATTTCGGCTTTATCCGTTGAAAAGAGTGGAAAAGCTTTGGTTATTCACCAATCGCTTTGAATTTGAAGTGGAGGTGATTGTGAAGCTAGCATGGGGCGGAATGCCATTTATGCCCGTACCCATTCAAGTGAAATACGACCCCAACGAACGCGTATCGCATTTTCGCCCTGGTCCAGATTTCACGCGTATCAGTTTTTTGAACGCGTATCTGTGCATTCTCACGTTTCTCTATTATTTGCCCAAGCGCTTACTCTCTGGAGGTAAAATCTTGAAAATGATTCGGGATGAGGCCATAAATCCCAACGAGAGCAATTTGAGAAAATCCGCCAGCATTGGCTTGGGTGTGTTCTTTGGAACCCTTCCCATTTGGGGGTTTCAGCTACTCACAGGCATTCCTACTGCAATCTTTCTTCGATTAAATAAGGTGCTTTTTATTGCTGCTGCCAATGTCAGCGTGCCTCCCATGATTCCTGTAATCATCTATCTCAGCTACAAACTTGGTAGCGCAATTACAGGTACCGATACCCTTCAGTTCGATAACATCTCGGAACTATCACTGGCAAACATCCACGACAATTTCGTGCAATACTTCACAGGTGGAGTATTGTTGGCACTAGCAGGAGGATTGACCTCTTTTCTACTGAGTTGGGGAATATTTGCCTTAGGGCGTAAAAAAGGAAAGTAGGATTATTGAACTAGTCCGTTTTCTTTTTGCGAGCGGCTTTCTTAGCCTTCTCTTCATTCACCCACTTTGCATTCTTCGATTCGCCTAAGATGATTACGTCCTTCGATTTGCCGTATTCTTCCACGGCCTGCATCATCGTAACTTCGTCATCGCGTCTTAACTTAATACCAGTTTTAGAACCGATATTTCTAACTTCCACATACCAGCCGTCCTTCAGCTTCTTCGGTCTTGTTGGCGGTCTTCCCATTGTAACTGTCTCTAATTTCTATTTGCTGCCTTTCAAGGGCAGTGCTTCTTTCAAAACTTTTGTGCTATCACAACCCTTTTGCAAGAAGCGACAAAGTAAGTAAAATATATCAATTAACACACGAACAATTACATTAGTTTAACATTAAAGTTTGAACATCTATTTATCTCGAGGAAAATCTCGCATCTCGAAAATGAAACGTATTGAAAATAAGGAGTTTAACTTTTTATGAACCACAGGCATATTTGATATGTTTGTGAAATGCCTAGCAGGTTAGGCCAAATTAATATCAAATGGGCAATGAAGGATAAAGTGGTAATTATTACAGGAGGAAGCTCGGGAATTGGACGAGCTTGTGCATTTCGATTTGCCCAAGAAGGCGCAAGAGTGGTTATTTCCGCCCGAAACGAGGAAAACTTAAAGGAAGTGGAACAAGAGTTACTGAAAATGGGGGCAGAAGTTCTTGCAGTGACTAGTGATGTGAGCAACGAGAACGATTGTGTTCGCCTTATAAATGAAACACTTAATAGGTTTGGACGCATAGATGTGCTCATCAACAATGCAGGTATTTCCATGCGCGCACTGTTTAAAGATTTGGATCTGAAAGTGATGCGTCAACTTATGGAGATTAACTTTTTTGGCACAGTGTATTGCACCAAATACGCCATGCGCCAATTGCTTAAGCACAAAGGTTCGGTAGTTGGTATTTCTTCTATAGCAGGATTTCAGGGGCTTCCTGGCCGAACTGGATACTCAGCATCTAAGTTTGCCATGCAAGGTTTTTTGGATGCTTTGCGCGTAGAAAATTTGAAAACAGGCCTTCACGTAATGACGGTTTGTCCTGGGTATACAGAGAGTAATATCCGAAATGTGGCGCTCACCGCCAATGGTTCTCTGCAAGGTGAATCGCCTCGCGAAGAGAAGAAAATGATGACATCAGAGGAAGTTGCAGATTATATTTTTCGAGGTGTGGTAAATCGAAAGCCAGAAATAGTGCTTACCGCACAAGGTAAATTGGCCTTTTACCTAAGAAAATTCTTCCCAAGGTTGGTGGACAAAATGGTGTACTCAGCGTTGCTCAAAGAACCCAATTCACCGCTCAGTTGATGCTCATTTTTTTGGTGGGGTATATGGGAAGCGGAAAAACTACGTTTGGCAGTCAATTGTCTCAATTCATGAAACTTGATTGGGTTGATTTGGATTCCGCTATTGAACAACAGACAGGAAGGCCAATTGCAGAAATCATGACTCGCGATGGAGAAGATAGTTTTCGTGCGCTAGAAAGTGAAGCACTTTCAAAACTGGTGAACGCGAGGAATACAGTGATTTCTACTGGCGGTGGAACACCTTGTTTCCATTCCAATATGGATGTGATGAAGTCTGCCGGAATGGTAGTTTACTTAAAGTATTCTGCCGCGAATCTTGTCGTTCGACTCGAAAATGACACTGAAAACCGACCGCTGCTTAAGGGATTAAGAGGGCAAGAATTGGAAAATCATATTTCTAGTCATTTGCTTCAACGAGAACCGTTTTACCAGCAAGCACATTTTACCGTTGATGGTATGAGCGCATCAATTACTGAGGTTCAGGCACTTCTAATGGCTCAATCCAAGTAGACCGCCATTTCTCCGTTCAACACCACAGTGATATGTTCCTGAAGCGTGGTGCTTAGCGTAAGGCCAACATGGTCGGCTTTTATTGGAAATCGCTTGTGGTCACGGTCAATTAAGACTGCCGTATGCAATGCTTTTAAGCGCACTTGCAGAAAATGGCGCACACCATAAATTAGTGTTTTGCCGCTGTTGAGTACATCATCTACTAGGATTACAACCTTGTCGCGCACATAATCTTTTTCAAGCTCTACGTACGCAGCAGTTGCCAACGGGTCTTTTTTATCTACCTTAACTTCTACTAGTTTTACTTGAATCGTAGAAATGACTTTCAGCCGAGCGGCAATTAATTCGGCCAACCGCATTCCATTTCCAGCAATTCCACCAATGATTATTTCCTTTTCGCTGTAGTGGTTTTCATAGATTTCGAAAGCAATACGATCAATTTTGTGGGCCACTTGGGTTCCGTTTAATACAAGTGTTCGGGTGGTAGACATTGGATAGGACTTATCAGCCCGCAAATTAGGAATTCACATCGAGCTAACTTATGTGTTGATTATCACAGTTGGGATGCATGAAAAATCCGTAAACTTGTGCTCAATTCAGAACCTAAATCATTCTCTCATGAAAAAATTCCTTTTGACTTCTGCTGCAATGCTTGTTATGGGTGTTTCAGTATCTATGGCGCAAAGTGCTACAACTACAACGGAAGCTTCTCCTAAAATGGAGAAAAAATGTTCGAAAAGCGATAAGAAAGCATGTTGTGCAGCTATGCAAGGTGCTGATGCTTCTGCTGGCAAAAAAGATTGTTCTTCTTCAAGTGCAAGTGCTGCCACGGAAGTGAAAAGCACAAAAGTTGCTGCGAAATCCTCATCTGCTACTGCACTTCCAGTAGAGTAAATTCAATCAAATAGTTAAACTGAAACTCCCACAGCCTTCGGGTTGTGGGAGTTTTTTTATGGAGTGAAACTTCGGTTTTCTAGGATGCTAACCCTACTAGTTGTTCGTTAGGGGTTTTTCCATCTCCATTTATGGAGTATTCAGGTCGAATTCTGTTTACGAAGTACATATCCACCTCGCCCTTTCCTTTGGCGTCAATTTTACCCCGATAGGTGCATTCAAAATAATCCTTCACCAATTCGAATGTTGTGGCAGATATGTTTACCTGACCTGGGTCGGAAGTGCTTTCCATGCGACTTGCGGTGTTTACCGTATCGCCCCAAATGTCATAAGCGAACTTCT
>Ga0247839_1007928_pt1 | contig 11418 bp, 8 predicted proteins | sample LaCruzMarch2015__6_FD_192405 | JGI IMG/M metagenome (GOLD analysis project Ga0247839, IMG submission 192405) | Freshwater microbial communities from meromictic Lake La Cruz, Castile-La Mancha, Spain - LaCruzMarch2015_16m | ecosystem: Environmental > Aquatic > Freshwater > Lake | place: Spain...
TTTTCATTTTGTGAAATTTTTAAACATTCAGTTTCTTCATATTTTTTTAGAACATCTAAATTATTATTTAATATTAAATTAAATTTGTTAAATGAATCTTTATTACATATGTAAATATTAGATTTTTTATTATAAATCTTTAATAAAATTTCATTTTCTTTTTCAATATGTTTATATAGTTTATCTAATATATTAACAGGTTCATCTACATTTTTTAAGTCTGAAGGTTCAATATAAAGTTCAATATATTCTTTTTGTATATCTGGTCCTCTATTTTTGTTTGTTGTTATATTATAAAAATTTCTTATTTCTGTTTCTTTTAAAGGTTTAGCTAAGTCTGAAAAAATATTATTTTGTATCTTTAAATAATAAGGGTCAATTCTATTAGATGTTATTCTATATAAGTAATAAAATATTTTTACAATATCTTTTTCTTTGTATAATTTATTAATATTCATATTATTTCTAAAATTTTTATTTAAATCATTATCGTAAGTTTCACAATACGACCTATCAAAATCATAAATAATTGCTGTAAATTGTGTATGAATAGTCCATTTTTTATTATCAATATAATATTGATAATTTACTGTTTCTATTCTTTTTAATAAAATATTTCCAGAATGTAAATCATTATGATTTATACCAGAAAGATATAAAGCATAACAAGCACTTACTATTTGAAAATAAAATATATAAAGATAATAAATAGCAATATCTTTATCAGTAGAAGTACCTTTTAATAATACCTCAGATAAAATTGCTAAATAATTATTAAATGTAATTGTATCTCCTATACTCATATTTAAGAAATCATTCAAATACTTAATTTCACTTATTTGATTGTATTCTGTAAGAATAAAACCATATTTAACTTGATTCATTTTATTTAATAAACTCATATAATTATAATGATTTCTTTCTGAAACATTGAAAGATGATAAAGTATTTTTTGTTAATGACTCACGATTTTTGAGACTATAAACCATTTTAATAAAATTATCAACAAAATTTATTAACAAATTAATATTTGTTAAACTTTTATCTAACGCTTTATCATTAATATATTTAAACATATTTGTATAAGATGTTTCTCTAATTCCTCCTAATACCTTTATTAAGTGAGGAGTTACATTTTGTTGTAATAAATTTCTTATTTTTTCCATATAAATATAATATTCATATGATAAAATATTTATAGAATCTTTTATATTATTTTTGGTATATTTATCAATTAAATTATATATAGAATCTTTTTTTTCTTCTGAATTATCAAAATTTGAAATAAATATTTTTTGAAATCCTCCTTTTATTATTTCACCGTTATAATGAGAATTAGAAGGAAATTTAAATTTTACTAAATCAGAAGGGGAAGAAGAGTTTGATTTTATTCCTTCTAATTCTATTGCACAATTTATGATACCATTAATATCTACAATATTTTGTAAATTCATATTTTCGCAATTAGAAAAAAATTGTGTTGATACATTATTTCCCATTTATTTTATTAATATAAAATAAATAATAATTTTTAATATATTTCAAATACTAAGATTCAATAATTTTTTTACCTATTTTTCCTTTTCTTGAAACACATCTGTTTGTAATGGGATTCCTTATTTGGTCTGGTTTACATGATTTTATTTTACGACTACGATTAGGACTACGACTACGATTAGGACTACGATTAGGAGTACGATTAGGACTACGATTAGGAGTACGATTAGGACTACGATTAGGACTACGATTAGGACTACGATTATTATATCCTTTTATAATTTTTTTACCTATTTTACCTTCTCTTGAAACACATCTTTTAGATACAGGGTTTCTTATTTGATGTGATTTACATTCTTTTTTTTTCTTTTGTTTTTTTTCTTTTGAATTTACTACTCTTTTATTTTTTCCTATTAACAAATCGTCTGTTTTTACAGGTGAATTTTTAATATCATCTGCATATTTTATAGCAACATCGTCGCTATATAATCTAATAAATAAATAATAATCTATTGCAATATTTTTAAGTGCTTCTTCTGCCTTTTTTACAAACTCATATTTTTTTGGTATAATAAAATCGTATATTTTTGTATCAGCAGTTATTGTATTATAACCCATTTTTTTTTCTGGATTTGGATGTTCAAATTTAATAATTTTATAAATATGAACATAAAGTTTTCTAAGAAGAGGATTATCTCTTATTTCATTTATTGAATAATGCGAGCAAAAACGAGATGCTCTTCCTTCAATTTGTATTTTAGTTGAATAATTCCAAACAGGGTCTAGAATATGTAAATGTTGAATTTGTAATAAAGATATTCCTTCTTTTATAGAAGGACTACCTAACATTACTTTTATTTTTTCTCCGAATTTATTATTAGGATTGTTGATAATATTTTTAAATAGTTGTTTTTTCTTATTATCGGTAAGACCATCCCATATACAATATATTTTATATTTATATTTTTCCCATGAATTATTTTTAATAACATTTTCTAATCTAGCCCATCCCATTTTATCTAGGATAGCAGATACAATATTTAACCCTTTTTCAATAAAATTACTATAAACTACATGTTTTCCTGGCAAAGTTATTTGTGATAATAATTCTTTAATTTTTGGACAATGCTGACCCATATTTTTATAAACATTATCTATATTTTTTATATAATCAAAATCCATAGGAGAAAATAAAAGTAGTTGTCTCTCTATTGCATAAAATGCTTCTTTTTTTTCATCATCTGGTTCCGTAAGTTGTGTATATCTTTCTTCATTTTGCATTTTAGATATAGGAATATTATGTTCTATATATTCTTTTAATGGATACGCATTCGAACTTATTCCAGGATAATAACTTATTTTTCCTCTTAAAAATTCTACAAGTTCAGACAATTCATTTGTTTTTTGTATTTCATCTAATTTATTAACATCCGCTAATATTGAAACTAGATTTTTAAATTGTGTAATATTATCAAATACAGGTGTTGCTGTCATAAAAATAAACTTACACGATGGATGCGCATGTAAAGTTAATAATCTAAGTACTACAGTATTTATATCACTTATATTATTATTTTTTCTTATTATTTCAGGATATTTATTCCCTATAGAACCTCCAAGCATATTATGAACTTCATCAACTATTATTAAACTGTCTTTTGTAAAATTAAATACCCATTCTTTAACTTTATGTCCTGTTATTTCACTTTTAATTTTTTCAAATGAAAATATTTCATATTTTTCCTCGATTTTTTTATTTATTTTATTTCTTATTTTATTTTTCATATCTAAGGGTGTATTTGAATTGTTATACAATTCATAATCTTCATTAGAAATATATTTATTTAATGCGCAAGGTGATATTAGTTCATCCATATAATTTGTCTTTAGTCTTGCTGGTAATATTACTTTAATTTTCTTACCTTTTTGAATAAGATCTTCTGCTACTAATATAGATGTACATGTTTTTCCTGAACCAATTTCATGGTATAAAAGTAATTTATTCCAATTAGGATATTTTCTTGTAAATTCTTGAATAAATTTTTGTTGTGGTAATATACCTCGTTCTTCAGAAGAACAAATTTCATCCATTGAACGAGTATCCTTATTCATTATAAGGTCTTTAAAATCTTTTGAAATTTTTCTTCTGTTAAATGACATTTTATATTATAAAATATAAAAAATAATTTATAATATAAAATGTCATAGCGATTTAAATTATATAAATTTAAAGAATTATTATTATATAATAAATATGACATATACAACAGAATATAAAGGTGCTATTGGTATTGATTTGGGAACTACATATTCCTGTGTAGGGGTATATCAAAACGGTCGTGTTGAGATTATTGCTAATACTCAAGGCAACAGAACAACCCCTTCTTATGTTTCATTTTCAAATGAGGAAAGATTGATAGGAGATTCAGCTAAAAATCAAGCAACTATTAATCCATCTAATACTGTATTTGATGCTAAAAGATTAATTGGAAGAAAGTTTTCAGAAAAAGAGGTACAAGATGATATGAAACTATGGCCTTTTAAGGTTACAAATGATAATGGGAAACCTAAAATTGAAGTTGAATATTTGAACGAATCTAAGTCATTTTTTCCTGAAGAAATTTCAGCAATGGTTCTTACTGAAATGAAAAATGTCGCAGAAAGTTATCTTGGACAGAAAGTTACAAAAGCGGTAGTAACAGTACCCGCTTATTTTAATGATTCACAAAGACAAGCAACAAAAGATGCAGGCACAATTGCAGGATTGAATGTATTGAGAGTAATAAATGAACCAACAGCAGCCGCAATTTCTTATGGTTTGGATAAAAAATCAGATAAAGATAAAACTATTTTGATTTACGATTTTGGTGGAGGAACATTAGATGTAACTCTTCTAGAAATTAGCGATGCTGTTTTTGAAGTTAAAGCAACAGCAGGAGATGTGCACTTGGGAGGAGAAGATATTGATAATGTATTATTGAAACATTTTATTGAAGAATTTAAAAGAAAACATAAAAAGGATATTAGTGATAATCAAAGATCTATAAGAAGATTGAGAACATCATGCGAAAAAGCAAAAAGAATTTTAAGTTCATCGACTCAAGCAACAGTAGAATGTGATTGTCTATATGATGGAATTGATTTTTCAGGAGTAATAACTAGAGCAAGATTTGACGAATTGTGTCATAGTATTTTTTCAAGATGTATTAACCCAGTAGAAAAAGTATTAATCGATTCTAAAGTATCTAAAACACAAGTTGATGAAATAGTATTGGTAGGAGGTTCTACAAGAATTCCTAAAATTCAAAAAATGCTATCAGATTTCTTTAATGGAAAAGAACTTAATAAATCTATTAATCCAGATGAAGCAGTTGCTTTTGGTGCTGCTGTTCAAGGAGCTATTCTTACTGATACAGGAGACGAAAATACTGATATTCTTCTATTAGACGTAACACCATTGTCTCTAGGGATTGAAACAGCAGGGCAAGTAATGACTGTAATGATAGCAAGAAATAGCGCTATTCCTTGTAAAAAAACACAAACATTTTCTACTTATTCAGATAATCAAACTGCTATTACAGTAAAGGTTTTTGAAGGAGAAAGACAATTAACTCGTGATTGTAATTTGTTAGGAGAATTTACCCTTTCGGAAATTCCTCCAATGCAACGAGGGAAACCACAAATTGAAATTTCTTATGATTTGAACGCAGATGGTATTTTGACAGTTAATGCAATTGAAAAATCAGGAGGTAAGTCCGAAAAAATTTCAATTAAGAATGATAAAGGTCGTTTATCGCAAGAAGAAATTGAAAGAATGGTACAAGAAGCTGATAAATATAAAGAAGAAGATAATAAAGTGAAAGAAAGAATAGAATCAAAAAATATGTATGAAAATTATCTGTATTCTTTGAAAGAAAAAAATAATAAAGATATTGAACTTATTGTTTCAGAAGAATTGGTATGGGTTAGTGATGAAACAAGAAGCAAAGATGAAATTATGGAAAGAATGAAACAAACAACTGATAAAGTATCTCCTTTCCTTACTGAAAATATGGATCAAGAAACTAATAAAAAAAGTGATCCTATTGTAGAGGAGGTTGATTAAATTAAAGAATCAGAATGATTAAACACTATTATTTGGTACATATAAATGGATTATAAAATTCTTCTAAGATGTTAAAAAATAAAGAAGAATATTATTAAAAAGGTATTATATATTCAAGAAAGAACTATTAAAAAAATAATATTTTATATTATTTTTTTACTTAAATTTTTATAATACTAAAATTTAAACTATAATCGCCAACTTCATTACAATATTCTTCTAAATCTTCTTTTGTTCTATATTTTCCGTTCTCATTATTACCGTAATAAGAAAAGAAATTACCATTTTCATCAAAACTAATTACAGTAGGAAACCATCCTATTTTAAATGGAGGAGATTTAAGTTTTTCAATCATTTTATTTAGTTCATTTGATATGTCTTCATTATGATATGGAAGTGCTTTTACTGATAATCTAGAATGATTTCTCATAAATTCTATAAAAGTTGGTTTAAATCTCATACATGCGCCGCACCATTCAGCATAAACAAATAATAATAATCCTTTTTTCCCATTCTTTTTCATATCTTTTACAAAATCTTCACTAAGTTTTAAATTATCATCAAAAATAGAAGTTGATACTAATTCATTAGTATTAAAGTTTTGCTCATTCATCTTTTATTTATTATATAGATAAAAATTTAAATTTTTATTATAACCAATTAACAAATAATTTTGGTTTCTGTAATTTATTTTCATCAGCAGCAACCCTAAAAGCATGAATATAACTTAAAATAATCCATAGAATAGCGACACTATTAAGAATTACCCCCCATATTAATCCTTGTATATCATACTTTGAGTAAAGAATAAATATATTCCCTATACTCCAAAATATACCAACAATTAAAAAACTAGAAAGAGCATCAGATGCTCTTTGTAATGTTTCTTGATCTTTTGAAAAATTCATAACACTAAATTTAGAACTCATTTCAACACTTCCTATAGAAGATACAATACTTGCATATAATAATGCTTCACCTATGATTTTAAATGTTTTATTTTTAGGAATAGCTTCTGTTCCGTTCATTTTATTATTATAATATTAAAATTATATTATAATATAAAAATTATTCAATTATTATTTTAGGATTTTTTATTTCATATATAAATTTATGATTTATATATATATTGTATTTTGAACATATATTTTTTATTTCTTCTATATCAAATTTAACTTCTTTTTCAATATTTTTTAATTGTGTTATTATTTTATCTTCTAATTCATATTTAAATATTTTTTTACATTCTTCTATTTTTATTTTACTAATATCATATTCTGTAATTTTATTTATATCTTCATATTTTTTTATTAATTGATACCCTTTTACAGGTCCTACATTTTTTATTTTAAATGTTCTATTATAATCACATCCAAGTAAAATACAAAAATCTAATACTTGATTTGTATTTAAATTTAATTCTTTTTTTAAATATTCCATATCAATGTATTTAATAGTTCCATCTGTTGTATCCAAATTATTAATAATAATTTTAGAATTATAAGCAATACAATCACTATCAGGAGACAGAACGGCATCACAAATTCCTTTATTTACTAATGAACAGCATAATTGTTCGCTTTCATATGGAGCAATTAAATAAGGAATTCCAAATACTCTAAATACTTGAATTACTTTTTCTATATCATTTTTAGTTATATTGAAAATATGTTTTTTTTGTTTTTCAATATATTCTTGTATTTTATTTATATTTATTGAATTATTTATATTGTCTTCTCCTGTAAAAGAATGTAGTAAAGATGCTTTTGTATATGTTTCAGAATATGTCTGATTTATTTTTTGTAATCTTTCACTAATAAGTCCTTTTATTTTATACTCTTCTAAATCATATTCTATTTGTTTTATATCGTTTTCTTTCTTATTTTTTTGATTTTTTCTTTCTAAATTTTCTAATAATTTTTCTATTGGAATTTCTCCATCAAAAACTGGTACAAAACGAATATAATTTTTTTTTAATAAAATTATTAGATTTATAAAGCATCTAATCCATTGATTATCTTCTTTTCCATATACATTCATAAATCTATAAATGAAAGGACTAACATCTACTGAAATTCTTTTAAAAGCAAAATATGATATATGTTCTATTTTAAATACTTGAGGATATTTATTCCTTAAGAATTCACAAATACCGTTTATTCCCATTTTATATAATTTATATAAAATGGGAATAATTAATTCATTTATTTAATATTTACAAAATCTTCATCTGTTTCTTCTGTTTTGCTTTCTTCCTCTTCGCTTTCTTCTTCTTCTGTTTCTGTTTCTGTTTCTTCTTCTTCTGTTTCTGTTTCTTCTTCTTCTGTTTCTTCGATTTCTGTTTCTTCTTCTTCTGTTTCTTCGATTTCTGTTTCTTCGATTTCTGTTTCTTCGATTTCTGTTTCTTCTTCTTCTTCGCTTTCTTCTTCTGTTTCTTCTTCCTCTTCGCTTTCTTCTTCTGTATCGCTTTCTTCTGTTTCGTTTAAATAAGATTCACTTTCATTAAATATAGGAATATAATTAATATTAATTTGTTCTACATTTTGTTCATAATTAATAATAAGATTTTTTATTTTTCTGTAAAAGTAAATACTGTAAACTTTATTACTATATTTTAAATTTTTAAAATATTTATCAATTTCATTGTAATTACAGTTAAATATACTTTTATTATTATTTATACTAAAAATTTCATTATAATATATTTTAATATCGTTATTAGATTGATAATTATATTTTTTTATATTTTTTTTTATATATGGAATTACATCATTAAAATTTTCAAAATAGAATAATGATTTATTATGTTCAATAAGATACATTTTTATTAAATATAATCATATCTTTAAAGTTTATTTTATTTTTATTTTTACATATAATGTAAAAATAATTGGACAGAACGAGATTCGAACTCGCGAGGACTCACGTCCAATGGATCTTAAGACCATCCCCTTAACCGCTCGGGCATCTGTCCTCAACATATATATTTATATCTTTAAATTATTTTATGAATTAAATTTATATAATAGTACACCATCTTCCCAATATTCAACATCCCCTTTTGTATTTATAACAGCAGGATCATTTAAATTATGCAATTTCCCGTGAAGATACCATTCTTTGTGTCCATTTGCATAAGAAACAGCAGGTTCATTATATCTGTGAGGAATTCCATTAATTCTCCATTCGTAACCACCATCTTTAAAAATTACAGCAGGACCATCGATACGATGTAGAAGACTATTTTTATACCAATAAAAATCTCCATTAACCTCAATAACGCCAGTTTTTGTTTGTTCGTTCCAGTACATTTTATAATTTTATATAAATATATAAAATTATTTCAATTATTTTTGAATATTATTATCATCAAGGTCAATATTCATGTCAACATCTTGATTATCGTCAAGGTCAATATTTATATCAACCTCTTCATTATCATCATATTTTTCATATTCATAACTAATTCTATTGGAAAAATAAGCTAATCTGTTTTTAATAATACTAATATCATCCATTTTGTATATAATACAATATTATTTAATTTTATTTTTATTCCATTCAAAATTTTTATTAATAATATTAGTAGTATGTTCAACATCAATGAAACTAAACCCATAATTTGTTTTAATTAATTTAGCTGGATCCATATTGTCATTTCCGTAAGAAAATTCTAAAATTTGGTTCTGATTATTTACAACCATATTATTATAATTAAAATGAATATCTTCTAAAATCTTAACCATTTTTCTTTGAATATAACCAGTGGTAGCGGTCTTACACGCTGTATCAATTAATCCTTCTCTACCACCACAAGCATGAAAGAAAAATTCAGTAGGAGTAAGTCCTTGATAATAACTATTTCGTACAAAACCTCTACTTTCAATAATTTTAGCAACATCAGAATCTATATTAGTAGATAAAATATCAGCAGATTTAAGATAAAAAGTATTTCTATGAAAATGAGGTAATGTTCTACCTTTAAATAATTTAGGGATGCGTTCCCCGCTAACGCATTGTTGTCCTACAATACCAGTAATTTGTGTGACATTAAAATCATTACCTTTAGCCCCTGATTTAATCATAGAAACAAGATTGTTAGTAGGTTCAAGAGACTCTTTTGCGATTTTTTGACCAAGAGTAGTAGCTTTATTAAGAATATTTGAAACTCTAAATTCAAGAACTTCAGGATCTTTTTCAGATTTCATAACTGCTTCAGCTTCTAACAAACAATTGTTAATTTCTTTATCAATAATATCATTTTTTTTAGCAATACAATCTTCCAAACCTATAGAGAAACCATGATGAATAAGCCAAGAATTAATTAATATTTGATAATAACTAACAAAGTCTAAAGCGATTTGGTCAGAATAGTCTTTAAATAAATGATGAATAAGAGAACCTGAGGAATTACCAAGAGCTACTTTATTCAAAGTTCCTGATAAAAGAACGCCTCTAGTGACTTCGATTGGATTCCCTAAAGGACAAATTTTATTATTACAAAAATATTCAAAATCATTAGGTAATAATAATGAAAAGAGAGAATGACCAGTAAATAAAAGATTATCTTCCGCAAGTTGTTCTATATCTTCTAAAGACATATTAGGATATTTAATTTTTAATTTATTAATTTCTTTTTCAGTCATACCTTTCCATTTATGAACTTGTTTAATATGTTCAAGTTCTTCTTCAATATCAATATTTGGAAATATCATAAGACAATCAAAGAATACATATTTTGGTATTTTTACATATCCATAAGTAAGTTTATAACCTCCAGTCATAGCGTCTTGTTTAAAAGAAAGAAGAGGTTTAGAATCTTGTGAGCTCATAAAATTTGCTTTTACGCTTAGAATTTGTTCGCATTCAACTTTTGTTTCATAACTTTGAGCAGGATGAATATTCATTTCATCGCCGTCGAAATCAGCATTAAATGCGGCAGTAGAAGCGAGAGAGAATCGAATAGTATTACCTGGTAATATTTTAACTCTCTTTGCTCTCATAGAACCTTTCCATAAAGTAGGCTGTCTATTTAATAAAACCCAATCGCCATCTTGTAATTTTCTTTCAATAGTATCTCCAATTTTTAATTCAAAATTTTTTTTAATAGAAACAGTTGTATTAGTTTGAATTTTTCCATTTCTAAGAACAACATCATTTGGTTTTAGAATAAATTTTTTATTTTTAGTATTTTCATAATGCCATACATCAATTTTAGAATTATCTCTTAAAATCACATCATAATCTTCTAATTTAAAACCAGGAGTATTAATTGCATAACTAGCATTAAAATACTTATTATCTCTGATTATATATTTAACTTTATCAGTATATAAAAGGTCATAACACTGTTTAATATTTATATTATTTATTTTTATAGGAAATGTAAGTTCTTCAGCAAATTCAGGAGGTAGTACAATTTCATCAGTCATTAAATTAACTTCTGGAGTAATAACTGTTCTACCTGTAAAATGTGTTCTTTTACCTTGAATGCAACCTCTAATTAATCCTTTTTTTCCTGAAATTCTTTGTTTAATACATTTAAGAGGTCTTTTCCTACATACATCTTTTGCTTTACCTTGACTATTATCATAAATAGTCTTAATATGAAAATAAAGAGCATCAATTAAATCATTTTTAATTTTATCAGATTTTGTTTCTTTAATTTTTTCATTTGTTTTTATAATATCAATATATTTATATGTTCTGTCATCATGGAATTTTTCGCCTTCAATTGTCATATAAGGTCTGCAACAGATAGGAGAAACAGGCACATTATACATAATTAAATTTTTGGGATGTAAATTTTTTTTTAA
>Ga0247839_1007956_pt1 | contig 11380 bp, 9 predicted proteins | sample LaCruzMarch2015__6_FD_192405 | JGI IMG/M metagenome (GOLD analysis project Ga0247839, IMG submission 192405) | Freshwater microbial communities from meromictic Lake La Cruz, Castile-La Mancha, Spain - LaCruzMarch2015_16m | ecosystem: Environmental > Aquatic > Freshwater > Lake | place: Spain...
TTCTTAAATATTTTCTATTATTGGAATTTTTTTCAGGTAAAAATTCAACTAAAAATCAACCATTCCTAAGTACTTTATGTTTTTGTATAAAATCTTCATTTGTATATTTAAAACATTCATAGGAAGTAGCAAAATTTCTAGTCCCTCATTTATGTGATTTTTCATCTAACCAAGCATGATCAGATATAAGTAAATCAATAGAATTTGAATCAAATTTATCATCAAGTTTTCTCGCATCTCAGTTTATAAGTCAAACTGTACCATTTTCTCATTTAAGAATATATAATCACTTCCCTACTCTATCAAATAATTTTCAAACATTATCATTTAATCTACCTCTAATAGTTGATTCTGGTATTCAGTTAAAGTTTTCAGCGATTTCTTTAATACACATAGGTATATCAGATTCATATAGAGTTTTTGCTATCTTATCTTTTATTGGTATTTTTATATCCATATTTTAATTATTAAAAATATTATATTATTTTTCAGTATTTTAGAATTAGTAATTATTTTATATTAGTATGTCGCCTATAAATAATTAGGTCATTAATCATATTATTATAACTAACATCTTATATTAATAGAATGTTATATCTTTTAGAGATTTTTTAAGATTCATTATTTTACCTAAAGGGTTAGATTAATTTTTTGAGGAATTTTTTCTACTAATTCTGCCCATAATAAGCTTACAAGATAACATTTGTAATCTTACTACTAAGAAACATATATGTAAATAAATATAATAGTCTTACTATTATTGAGCAATCAATATAATTGTATTTATTTTAATTTTATTTATTTTAATTTGAAGAATTATAAATATATTTTCTAGGGTGGCTGTATTGTATATTTTTCAAACTTATACATAAAAAAAAGAGTAATAGATATATAATTACTCTGCCCAATCCATACAATATAAGTTAAATATTTAAAATACTCATCTTAATTTAATTTTTAATGTTGAAGTATAATTTCTTTATTACTTATATTATAATTAAAAAAATAACTAAATTTTAAAATAATTTAAAAATTTGATTATTATTAACAATTATAGGAGTTATATATTTTTTAACTTTTTTAATATTTTCATATAATATTTAAACTTGTTTATTATTTTGTTGTTGTTTTATTTTGCATATTATACTATTTACAATTAACTATTAAAGATGATTTTTTTGTAAATTCATTGTTAGTATATCATATTTCAAAGTAGGTTCTAGAAAAAAATTCGGATTTTTTTCATATATTATAGCTAGAAACTGGTCTATGATATCACATTACTCTAGTATATATTTCGCATCTGGTTCTTTCTTTTGAAATTTTGTCTTTCATAAATTTTTCATTGTTTTTTATTGAAGACTTTTTCACTTTTTTAATATTCATAATTATTAATTTAAAAGTATAATGTATTATATGCACTACTAAGAAACAATATAAAAAAAATTAATTCTATTTTTTTTATAGTTATGTTATATATAAATCTATTTAGTTATAATTTTTTTCAATAGGTCTATAATCGTAAATATTTTCAGGGAAATCTTTAAAATATTTAATATGAGAAATAGCTCCTTTAAGAGAAACATAATCTATTACTTTTTTATTAAATGAATTTGATACAAAATGACTAATTTTTGTATCGGTTTGTTCATTATTTACATTTTTATCTGATAATACTACTCAATATTTTCACATTGAATATTCCTCTTTATTATAATAAAATCTAAAAACATGTTTTTCTATTTTTATAGGTATAATTTTATCTTTAGATATTTTTATATCTTCTATCAAACAATGAATTACGCTATACATTTCTTTATATTTATCACATTTTCTTGATTTCTTAACAAGTTTAACACCTTTTTTTGTCTTTCATAATCAATGTCATGAAATAGCCTCATCTTCTAATTTTTTAGCAAAATCAAATTGTACATAGATGTTTTGTAATTCATCAAAAAGTTCTTTCATTCATTTACCTAATTTTTCATATTCATTACAAAAATATCTTTCTTCGTTTCAATCTATAATTTTTTTATTTATTGTATTTATAGGATAATTTTTCTTTTTTCTTATAGCTTCAATTACTTTAGATTTTATATTACATTCTATAGGTATACTTTTTTCCATAGATTTAAAATTCATAAAAAGTTTTTATTATTAAATTAATCTCTTTCAACATATATAAAATTATTGTAACTTGTTCATGCATAATAATGTCAGTTAGTACAATCTTTAAATTCCTCACTTAAAGTTAAATGCATAATTCAATGTTCTCAATAAGGTGATAAATCTAATGTATAATCGTAACTTCAACGACCATAAATACGAAAACTTTCTTTTCTTTCTAATGATGTTTTTGATTGACTAATATTCCGTTTTCAAAAAATTGAAATTAATTTTTTTTCTCATATTACTTTTCAGTCCAAAGTACATCAAGAAGTTACTCAATAATCATATAGTCATTTATAAGGGATATCTTTAAGAAATTTATTTTCTTGATCATTAATCCAATCATCATAATTTTTTTTGTATTTTTTGACAAGCATTATAGAAACAATTTCAGATTAAATTTGGATGAAATTTTAAATCTCTAAATTTTGAAAGTTTTTTCCATGTTTCTAGTCTTTTTAATGTTTCTAAATCAACATTACTATCAAATCAACTTTTCATTATTGATGTAATTTTTAAATTCTTATAATTTGAAAAGTCTACTTTATATCATCATTTACTGGAACCTTTTTTAAAATAGTAAATATATCATCAATTAGTAAAAAGTCGTTTTTCAATAGTTCTTTTTTCTCATTGATTGTTATGATAGTCAAATTTAAAATTCTCAATATTATATCTGTTATCTATAATAAATTGTTTTAAATTTTCTATTTTTACATCAATTTTTTCCCTTTTATTTCTTTTTATTGATTCAATAACTTTAGATTGTTTTTGGATTTTATTAATAGTCTTTATGTTTTCTATTGTTCAAGTATTCATATTATTATATTTATTATATAAAATAACAAATAGACTACTAAGAAACTTTAGTTTTTAAAAATTGAAATTAGAGTAACAAAAAAGCACTATGGTAATTAGACTTTTCATTATTTATTTCTTTCTGTTCATATTGATCAACAGAAAATCAATTATTTTCCCAAAAGTTCATACTGCATTTATACGAATCTAAATATATTCCTTTTAATTTGATTTCTTTTGATATTTTAATAATTTTTTCAACCACTTTTTTTCATAAACCATTAGATCTATTTCTTGGATTAACTTCCATATAATCAATATACAAAATATTACCAGTAGGTAGGTTTTCATCTAACAAGCTTATTAGATCTTTATTTTTTTTAAATTGTTTAATTATTTTATTTTTATCACTTACATGAAAAGATAAATAATCTAATCATGGTGTATTTTTAATAGGATAAATTTTTTTAAATATTTTTTTATTAATATCTATGGTATTTAAAATTTTATTATTTTTATTATTTTTTTTTCAATTTATAAATCTTTCTAAATTGTTCATTATGTAATATTTAAATATTAATATATAAATATTACTAAGAAACAATTTTTGAATCTTTATAACAAATTATTATAATCAAAACTATAGTATCATGACCTTGATATAATTACATGATCAAGTAGTTTTATTCATATAATCTTACTTGTTTGTTTTAATTTATCAGTTGAAATTATATCTTCTATACTAGGGTTTAATGTTCCTGATGGATGATTGTGAACAATAATGAAAGAATTAGCTCTATCTTCAATTGCTGGAGCAAATACTTCTCTTGGATGTATTAGAGATTGATTTAATAATCATTTTGTAATTAATCTGTTATTTATTATATTGTTATTTCCATCTAGAGTTATTAATACTAAGTGTTCTTGTTTTTCAAATTTTAACCATTCAACAACTTTTACAATATCATCACTATTTAAAATTTTTTGAGGAGGTTCTCTCTTTTTTTCTATATCATAATCATTAAATAAATTATTAATATTTCATATATTATCCTTTTTATCTATATATAAATATAATTTTTTTAGTAATTCATCTTTATCATTATTTTTAATAAATTGAATTTCACTATTTTTTAATGCTATATAACTAACTTTGTTTAATGTTTTTTTTATTTTTAATTCTTTTACTACTCTATTATCATTTCAACATTTAAGTCATTGTTTAAAGTTATCAATATTATTCATTATATAATATTTAAATATTAATTTGTAAGTATTACTAAGAAACTTTTTTTAAAAAACTAATCAATTTTATTAAATATTATAAACAAAGAGAGTTTATTTAAACTCTCTTTGTTTATTTTTAGAATCAAGGTACATATCTTTATAACCAATTATCGAACTAGTATTTAAAGCTTGTCAATTAATTATAACATCATTGTAATTATCACCTATTTTTATAGTATCATCTAAATTTCAAATACTATTCTTATAATTATTTGTAAATATTATTAGTTTTTTCTTAATTAATTCAGAATCCATAGAATAAGTGTTATTAATTTCAACATTATCAATAACTAAATTATATTTATCATTATTTATTCATATATAACAGAAAGCTTGTCACACAATTTTGTTATTGCTTCTTATTTCTATAACATTAAAATTTTCGCTTATGATATATTTTGGCATACTCCATCCATTAACTCAAGTTGGAGATATACAACAATGACTATAATATCATTGATTTAAATTTTCTACAATATTTGATCGATCCCAGACTTTAATTGTATAATCTCTCTTTTCTGATAAAAGTTTTTTAATTTTATTAACATCAATATTTCAAAAATCATCTTTAATGTGGTTTATAATAGAGCTTCTAACATCATTAAAATGTTTTAATACTATTTTTATTTCAACAATATAATTATATAATTGTTGAATTTCTTTATTTCAAGGGATTTCTTTATATAGTTCTTCCACTTTACATATAAAACCATGTAAATTGGTATTTTTATTTACTAAAATTGAAGATATATTATTAAAATTATCTTTTGTTTCAATATTGTTTAAATCAGAGTTTTTATTTAGCTTATCAAATATTGTTTTAAAATTATTAATATTTGTATTATTACAATTAGATTTTAAGTTATTTAAATATTCTAATTTTTTATACTCTTTAATTAATATTCATAAATTCTTTTTATCATCATCTTTTAATATTTTTATATATGAAGAAACTATTTTTAGATCTATACTAGTAATTTTTTCTAAATCTAATTTTTTTAAAATTCATTTTAAATTTTTGTTATTAAAGCTATTTATATGCTTTTGAATGACTGTTTTAGAATTATTTGAAATATTTTTTATTATCATATCAACTTCTCTTGATAGCTCAATTGTATTTACATTAAATAAAAAATTATTTATTTCATCAACTTTTGAATTATCTATCTTTTCATCTTTATATAGTGCATCTATATTCATAGAAACAGATTTTTTAACTTTATTAAAAATAATTTTTTCTGTTTTATCTAATGTTTCAATAAATTCATCTTTAAACAAGAATGCCTTATCAATAATTTGTGAGGATTCTCACATTGAGTTTATTAATAATTTAGCATTTTTCCCTAGATTTTTGAATGAAGTATTATCTTTTAAATATAATCAATTATTATCCAAATCTAATCATACTCATTTATGAATACCTTTAATATTTTTTCACAATTCTTTTAATGAAATATTATACATATTTAATACATTATTGGAAACATTATGTAATTCAGATTTATCTATTCAGTGAATCAATCATTTGTTCTCTCATTCGCCAAACAATACTTTATATTGATTAACTAAACTAGATTCTAGATTATTATAAATATTTTTAATATCAATTTTATCAGATGAAGAAAAATTAATTTCATCTTTAAATCAATTAAAATTTTCAATATTTATTCATGCCTTTGTAAAATACTTTCTATTAATATCATTTATAAATTTTACTTGAGGTATTTTATTATAGTCTGTATTATTATCAATCATATCATTTATACTAAATTCTATTTCACTTTCTAATTCTTCTAAAGCTCTATCATTTATTATTCTAATTATATCTGATATTTTTGCATTGTATTTATTAAGAAGCTTTTTTACTATAATTTTTTCTTCTTCTAAAAATTTTGAAATATCAACTAACTTTATAATTTTTTCTTTACTATATCAGCATTTAAATAATATATCTAAAAATACTGGTTCTAATTTTGCTCAATTATTAGTAAATATAGTGTTAAGTGAATCAATTAATAAAGGATCTAAGTTTGAAAAATCCATTTCATCTCAGTAGCTTTTTATTAAATTTCAAAAATAGCGAGTATGAATAAAATCTTTTAAGTATGTATTAAAATCTTTAGTATTAAGATTTCAAATTATTTTATAAGTTTGATACAAATCATTATGAGAATAAATTTTATGATTTAATAAGTATAAACTATCTTCAGAGTTTAAATTTGAAAAGAAATCACAGGTAAAATATCTATGTCATAGGTTATATAATCAATCTATAATTTTTTTATTGCTTAGATTAGATAACTTAGGCAAATACAAATCACTATTTACTTTAGCTATTAATAAATCTTGAATAGAAAAAATATTTAATTTATCGGTTTTCACTCATATAGTCATATAATCTTTATTAATTAATTCTATAAAATCATCAGTAATATAATCTGCAATTTTAATATTATTAATTCAATATCAAGTATATACTAGTTTTCTAGTAATTATATATCAATTATTTTTATCTAGAGTGTAAAAATTCTTATAATCATTTTCTGATATATATTCAAATATTTTAGATAATAAGGTATGGTATCATTCAATATTATCATTTTTAATTTCAACAATTGATTTTATATTATCATATGAAAGGTATTTTAGAAAATTATTATCAAATCATAATTTATAAAATCATGAATTTTTAAGTTTATTTACTAAATAATCAGTTTTTATAAAAGAAGGTTCAGGACTTACTTGTTTACTAATCTCTCAAATATATCAGAAGTTTTCCTTAAGATAATTTTTAAATATACTAATTATATAATTGTTTTTTAAAAAATTATAATCATTAACTTCTGGTAATATATGTGAATAAAATGAACTAGAATTTCTATTGAGTAAGTCATTGATAGAGTATATATCAAAAATTTTTTTAATAATATCTTCTCATAATGATTGAAAATCATATAAATTATTTTTTCAAGAATCACTAAGTTTTGGATTTTTTTGTAATAATTTTTCAAATATATCCACCTTATCATTATTATTAACCTTTTCAGAAATAAATATTTTAATTAATGAATCTTTATTAATCAAATGTGCAACATTATAAAATCATGATGAAAATCGTATTTCTGATTCAGAGTTTTCTAGTTTTCATATGATTCATGATTTAATAATTACATAATTAGCAAGGTCTTTGTCTTCTCAAATAATCTTATCAATATTAGTTAATAGAGTATGTTCAAGTGAAATATTAGAAGAATAATATTTACAAAATACATCAATATCTAGTATTGTCTTATCTTTTTTTCAAAGTAAGATATCAGCTATATCATTTTTTTTTCAAAAACTTAATTCATATAGTTTGTATAGTAAATCTTTATTCTCTATTTTGTTTAATAATGCTTTAAGTGAATATTCTTGTTCTTTAAATAATGAATTATTTATGCCACCATCTAATCAATCATTTATACTTGCTAATACATAATCTCTATATACTTTTACTTCATTAGGATTATCAGAATCTAAAGTCATTAGTTTATAAACCATATTTAAATTATGTATATTTTTTTCAATCTTTAATTCTGCAAGTTCAATGATTGGATTTCTTCCAGTTGCTTCAATTACAGAAGGTATAATCTTTTTAAGTACATAAATATACTCATTAGAGACATCTTTTCATAAATTATATTTAACTTCATCAAATAGTTTTACTTTGAAATCATTACTGGTATTTTTATCAATTATATCCAGAAATCTAGATTTATTATTTTGACTTATGATTGATTTATATATTTCGTAAGTTTCTTTTGCATTTAAGCTCTCTATAAATTTATTTGTAGATTTATTTTCAAAAATATACAGATTTCATGCTTTTAAATGGTTAATAGTTTTTTCTTTATTAAAGAAATTTTTAGTATAAGCAGGAACTAGATTATTAAATTTCTTATAGTGAAATTTGGATCTTGTTAATTTATCAAAATTATTTTCAATATTTTTTAATGTCTCTTCATAGTTGAAGTCCTCAGGAACTTCTTTTACAGAACCAAAATCAAATTCAGGTATAGCCCCTTTATAAAGTAAATTTTTTATATCATAGTAGTCTGATTCATCAACAACAAAGTCATCATTGACTTGTTCTATAAAGCTAGTTACATATTCTTTATATTCAACAATTAAATTTTCATAATCAAAATATTTATAATATTTTTTATTTTCTGATCAATCTTTAATTTTTAATTCAATGTTTCAATCATTATTATGTAATTCTTTAGTAAGGAATATTTTATCTTCATTATTTAATTCACTGAAATAATTATCAAAAGCGTTAGATATATTTTCAGTTGTTATGACAGAAAAATCATTTTTGAATTTAGTTTTTGGGTATAATTCTTCTAATATATGATTGAAAATATTTTCATGAGAGTCATAATTTATCCTTTCGATATTTTGATGATTCGTTTTATCAGAAATATAATCTCAAATATATTCATCAAAACTTTTGTTTTCATCAAGCCCATTTAATTTATCATATTTAATATCTACTGAATTCCGATAGTTAGAATATTCTTCTTTAAATAAATCTTTATTATTTAAGTCAAATCTATTTCATAAATCAAATTCAAAAGTCTCAAACCGTGATTGTTGAACTTCTGATCTAGCATCATCTAAACTTATTTCATACACAATTTTTCAATTTTCATCTTCTTTATAAAAATTCTCATTTTCTTTATCATATTTATATTCTCAGAATCATATATATTGGTCAATTACATCTTCATCATTTGGATTAACTTCTTCATCAAAATTAATTGTTGTGATTGTTTCTTCTAAGTCATAGCCTGAAACTAAAGGAGGATTTACAATATTATAATCATAAAACTCATCTATTTTTATTAACTCTAATGAAATATTGTATATGAAACTTTTTTGAATCTCTTCATTTAAATTATAAAATTCTCAAATTAAAAGAGTTTTATAAATTATTCATTCACTATATTTTTTTTGAATTTTTTCAACTAGATCTTTTCTTGTTTCTTCTGATAATAACTCATCTACTGTATCATAATTGTTTACGATAAATAATAATTCATTTTTTGCTATTTGCTGGTTAATAAATTTAGATTTAGTAATATCTGATAATTTAGTATCTTTTAAAAAAAGAGAATATGTTGATATTTTATTAAAATCTATATATTCTTGGGTTTTTTCACTGAAATTTGATTCAGTTATAACTTTATTCCAAAATGAACCATAACAAGATGTATTAGCTTCATCTTGAATAGCTTTAAAAAGAATTATATTTTCTTCTTTTTCAACAAGATTTTTTACTTCCATTATGACTGATTGATAAATGTATTGATTATTTTTATTAGGAATAAAATTCATAAATAATTCTCATAAATTTTTTCAAATTTGTTTTTGTTCTATTAAAGTAATCTTTTGATTTCTAAACGATTTTAATAACTGTTCAGTTTGATCTAGGTTGGACTTTAAATAGTCATTGTTAGTATCAATAAATAGTTTTATATTATTTTCTAAAGTATTTTGTTTAACAGTAGGTATAGAGTTATTATCCATAAAAAAAGAGTATTTAAAATATAATTACTCTTTATACTAAGAAACATTTGTTTGCAGTATTTTTTATAATCAAATAATGTCATTTAATAAATAATAAGTTTCCAGTATTGAAATATAGTAGAAAATAAGACTATTATAAAACTAAATTAATAATGTAAAAAATTTTAGATTTTATTTTATGGACATGAATTATTCAATGATACAATAATGTTTGAAAAATCCTTATTATTAATCAAGGGGCTTGATAATAGTGTAACCAAATAATGAATTATTCTCTTGAACTCAAACATATAATGTATCTCATGGATACGGTTGTAGATGATATAACGATATATTATTATGAATCCTGAAAATTGAGAATTATAATTAAATTTTTAACTGTATCTCTTCTTTAAAATTAGAGTTAACAGCATATAAAAAAATATTTCTTGTATTTAAATCTAAATTATACAATTTTTGCAACTCTTCATTTATAATATTTTCAATATTTTCTCTATGTTTTTCAAACAATTTTCCAAATTTTATTCTTAAAAAAGTTATATGAGGAGAAAAATCAAATCTATTATCTTCTACATAATCTCTATTATACTTATTATGTAGATTATTTCTGTAATCTTTTAAAGGTAAGTTTGTTTTACTTGTAAAATATAACACAACTCTATTTCATTCTCATCTAAAAAAATAATTAAATCAAGAAAGAGTTATCTTATCTTCAATATTAAAGTCCTTTATATATTCTTTAATTTCATTTTTAGTATTATCTTCAATGTCTTTTTCTAAATAATAAAGAGTAATATGGAGTGATAAAGGATTTTGAAATAATAATGAATTCTCAATATTATTTTCTTTCATATAGTTATAAATTTTTACAAAGATATCGGAAAACAAATCAGCTTTTAATTCTATTCATATAAAATGAGATGTGGTTTTCATAATATTATAGTTAATATTAAATAGTGTTATTTATTAATTTAGGGAATCTTGAAATTGTGTCTCCTATTTTTTCTTTATCAATCTAGGCAAAAGCCATTCTAAAAGAATCATTGTATTCTGTTTCTTTTCAATATATGCTTCATGGTACAAATGAAATTCAATATTGCAAGGCTTGTTTTGATAATTCAATAGTATTTATTAAATCTCTAAATCTTCAGTATAAATAGATATCTAAATTTGTGTATGAAAAATATATTGAGAAATTTTTTCCTAATAATCAATTTTGTTCTATTGTTGTTATTATTATAAAAATATTTCTCAAAATCTTTCTAATTGAATACATTTTTTATAATTTTTAAAATATTAAAACAATCATCTTCTCAATTATGATGCTTTCATTCAAGATTTAATCATAGTTTTGTTAATAATCATAACATTCATTTCTCTTTAATTTTTAATTTTGTTGCAAGTGCATTTTTTATATTAATATGTTTTGTATATTTACATTGATCTCATTCAAAGAATGGATAATCTATGTTATTTATACTACAATCATGATAAATTTGTTTCATATCATAATTTCAGTAAGACATTAGATAGTCTTTATTTTTGTCAAAATATT
>Ga0247839_1007959_pt1 | contig 11379 bp, 10 predicted proteins | sample LaCruzMarch2015__6_FD_192405 | JGI IMG/M metagenome (GOLD analysis project Ga0247839, IMG submission 192405) | Freshwater microbial communities from meromictic Lake La Cruz, Castile-La Mancha, Spain - LaCruzMarch2015_16m | ecosystem: Environmental > Aquatic > Freshwater > Lake | place: Spain...
GTTGTGTGCCTCAGGGTTCGTGGGTGCGCCGCTAAACATTGAACATTTCTGCTCGCCATGGTTGTAGCCGCACCGACCGCAAGCGCGGGCGCTTGGGCAGCTTCGTTCACCGGTGGGCCGAGCAAAGGCCCGGGACGGGGCGCATGCCCCGTCCCGCCTGGGGACGGATTTTCTGGACCGGATCGAGACCGGCTCAAACGTGGTGGAGTTCCGGCGCACCGCGTAACCAGCGAGGACAGAGAGCACCATGACCGCCATCCCCTTCGATACCCACAAGTTCATCCGCACCATCAAGGATTCCGGCATCCCGGAGAACCAGGCCGAGGCCATCGCCGAAGCCTTCAAAACGGCCCAGGTTGAAGCGGACCCGGCAACCAAGGCCGAAGTTGCCGAACATGAGAGCAACTTACAGCACGTCCTACGAGAAACCGAACTGCGCCTTGAGGCGCGGATTGCCGAAGCAAAGGCGGACCTGACCCGCTGGGTCATTGGTGCGGGGATACTGCAAACGAGCATCATCATCGGCGTATTGCTCAAGGTGGCAAAGCTGGTGTAGCCCGTTGCGCCGTGCCTACCCCGACGGGGCGAACACCGGGGCACCCTTCCCCGGCTGGCGCGGCACCTATTCAAGGGCCAGCGCAGGCGCGCCCGGTTAGGAGCCGTCACCCATCACGCGGGAAAAGGTAGACCGCCCATGTCGAATGTGCCCGACTTAGACCAAATCGCCTTCAAGGTTCATCCGGCTGGCGGAGGATCGGAAGTCCCGGTCTCCCTGTTGCTGCAAGCCTTCAGCAAGCTACAGGAACTGGTGCATCTATTTGCCCTGCAAGAGGAAGGGCGCACGGTGCGGCAACGCCTGCGGTTATCCGAGGAACTTAAGCGCAAGTATGCGCTGAACCTCAGCCCTCCCAAGATCGGCAGCTTCGAGATAACCGGGCGCGTAGCGGGCCGGGGGACCGATTTATTCGAGCCGGAACAGGTCCGTCGCGTCGTGGGGCAAATGCACTCTTTCTGCCATGCCGTCGTGGCGGCTCAGGAGGACCAGATTCGCGCCCTGGTGCCCGATAGCCGCCTGCGCCATCGGATGCTGTCCTGCCTGTCCGCACTCTGCCCGCTGCCCGGCAGCGGCTACCGGTATGAACTGGCCCCCGCCACGGGACCAGGTGTGTCCTTGGTCGAAACGCTGCCTGCCCGCATCGACGATTGGCTGACCACGCCCGAAGAGCGCGCCGAAGTCCGCACCGTCACCGGGCGGCTGGACGCCATTTCGTTCGGCGAACATATGCTGACGATCATCTACCGGCCCAAGACCCGCGCGCTGAAGTGCTATTACGACGAGGACATCGAGCCCATGCTGTTGGAGAATCGGCGGGCTTTGATCCAGGTCGCTGGCCGCGTGCTGCTGGGTGATGATGGTCACCCCGACCGGATCGATGAAGTCGAACAGATTCGAGAGCTTGACCTATCGCCTTTCGTGTTGGGCGAGATCGAAGGCCACGATTTTCGCCTGCGGCCCCGCGGCGCGTTCAGCGTCTTGCCGTCGCTGACGGAAGATGAGCAGCATCTTTGCCTGGAACATAAGCCCTGGAGTCTCGATGTGTTTGCCACGACCCGCGCCGAGCTCTTCACGGAACTGAAGGAACAGATGCTTATGTTGTGGCTGGAATACGCCCGCGAGCCGGACGACGCGCTTTCTGAACCCGCGCAACGGGTCAAGCGGCAACTTCTGGCCGATTGGGAGGAAGCGGCGAATGCCTAAAGACAAGCGGGATGTCGAAGCCGGATTGCTCAACAAGGGTTTCCAGAAAGCGCCAGGGGGCGACCACAACTATTTCGTCTATGTAGCGCAGGATGGTAAGAAAGCGCTTTCCAAGACCAAGACCAGTCACGGGCGTGGCTTCGACATCGACGATTCCTTGCTCGCGCGCATGGCTCAGCAGTGCGCACTGACTCGCCCGCAATTTCTCAAATTGATTGAATGCCCTTTGGGCAGAAACGACTATGAAGATATCTTGAAAAAGGCGGGAAAACTATAGTGAGATCGCTAGCAACCGATGGCTGAGAAGAGACCACGCAAGATTACGACAGAGGCAGTGGACGCCTTGATCGCTTCAGCACGCAAGACGCTTAAAGATGATATTCGGTGGATTACGAAATCTGTCATGTTGGAGCGCGCCTATTTTCTCGGGGTATTTGCGTGTCTCCGGGAGATTGCCAAAGAGGACGACGTAAAGGGCTTTTTGTTCAAGACCTGGGCCGATACCGCCCATAGCCGGCGGACATTTGACGACACTTTCTCCTCCACGCGGATGGGGAAGGCATTCGACACCTTGGATCGGTATGTGAACGCCCAGACAAGAAAGCAAGACGCGCTCGAATCGAGCGCCGAGGCGGTTTCGGCCACCGAGGCGTTGGAGCAGTTGATGCGCGGCGCTGCATACCATGAGGATCTTATCCGTCAAGCCCGTACCAAAATCGAAGAGCTGACGGTCAGCATTGGCGACAGCATTTGCCGTCGTGGATCACTCGAACCCGCGGATTCCGCCAATCATCAAGCGGTCGAGCAGCAACTTGATGCCCTTCGTGAACTGGAGCACTGGGTGCGGATCGTTGCCCTCCTTGAGACAGATCATGATCGGTGGAAGGGGTTGGACCCATGAACGGGCAACGGACCTTCAGTTAGGGTCGCGATTTCGGTAGCCTAGGCTCACCAATTCTTCAACCACTTACCCACCAGCGGCACTTGCTTTAATGTTTTCCGCGTTTCATCCAGTCGCGCAGTGATAGCGTCCAGCGCTGCGCCAAGCCTCCCACGGGCTACCCCTTCGGCATCCAAGTCGAGTTTAAGCACCTTCAAGTGCGCCCGTATTTGACTCCGCTCAGGCTTTGAAGATTCAAGTTCTTTAGTAACCGCATCGACTTCAGCCTTCGTTTGCTTGAACTGGTCGGTGAGCGATTGGAACGCCCTTTGGAAGCCGTCGATTTGCTGGGTGAGATTCTGAACGAGGGCATTTTGTTTGTTGAGAAAATCGGTGAGTCGGCGGTCAACGCTTTGCCTGTGTTCGGTCAGTTCATGCGCCATCTCTTCTTTCAGGCCGTTTGCAACGGACTGGAATTTGTCATCAAGCGATTTCTCCGCAGTCAATAGGGTGTTGCGAGTCTCGCTCCTTAGCTCGTCGCGAACGCCCGCAAGAAGCTCGAATTTTTCACCAAGCGTCTTCTCGTTATACAATAAGCTGTTGCGAGTCTCACTCCGGAGTTCGTCCCGAACTCCCGCTAGAAGTTGGTCCAGTTTCTCCGCACGCTCGACCGCTTCCATCCATGCTTGCTCCGCACGGTCAGCGTTCCTGGCTGTCTCAGCCGCAAGCCGCTTGAGTAACTCCGCTTGTTCGGCAATTACCGCCTCGCTAGCCCCGCGAATTCGCGCCTCCGCCTCTGCCAGTTTCTTCCCGAACGTCTGAAGAGCGGATTTCTTATCGCTCAGCAGAAGGTCCCGACTTCGCTCTGATTCAGCTTGTGAATCCTCAATCTGCTTCTTGAGTTCGTTCCAGTCGCCTGGAAGTTGCTGGAGCGCAAGGCGGCTCTCTTCCAGGTCTACCAGGTACTTCTTGCCCTTTGTGCAATCGCTTCTGAGTTGCTTGAGTAGCTTTTCCGCATCGGACCTGGCTGCAACAACAGTTTCGGCTGCCCCGATCGCACCCTCAACGCGCTCACCGAACTCGCGCAGTTTCGCGCGGATGGCATCAACGCTTGTAATCTCAGGCACGGAATGCCTCCGCCAGGCGCCGCGCCTTATCCTTCAGAGAATAACTCTCCTGCGCAGCGGCGGATTCGACGAAATGAAAGAACTCAAGGCACTCACCCATCATGCGCACCTCCCCGCTTTGGCGGTGTTCTGGTCTTGCGGCTTCGTCGGCAAGAAACCGCCACCCCTCGATGGAGTCACATGCACTGCCGGGGTCATTCAGGAGAAGCAAGAGTTCAGATTCCAGGTTCTTGGGCGAGGTATGATAAAGATCTGCGATGTCGGGAAGAGGTAAGCGTCGCTGATTAGCCGAAAGCAATAAGCGCTTCGCATTGCCAGCTAACTCCGCTGACGGGGAGAATTCACGAGATAGGTAGAGCGCAACCATATTGTTCGGGTTTCCTTCCAGAATACTTCGTGCCCGGCGATATGTTGCAGTTGGATAATCCCTGAAATAATCGACGATTCCGCGAAGCGTCTCCAAGTCAAAAATATCCTCGGCAAGTGCATTTTCCATTTGTCTGTCTTTCTCCGTGGGGCTAGATATAGCCGGCTCCATGCGCTGTTCGGGAAATACGAGGTCTGGCGCGCAGATGTCACACATGCCGCACCGATACGACTCAGCAGGCTTAAGAAAACTTTCGTCGCCCAAATGCGAGAGCATATTTATTCGGCGGCATTTTCCATCCGCCACAACACTCAACAAGTTCTGAAGCATGGTGTATCGCATCTTGAGCACTGTGCTGTAGGTGTGGTCCAGAAGCAATAGCAGATGCTCATAAACAGAATGGAACAGAGCCGGCGCCTGGCCGTATGCCTGAAATGCATCAAGTTTTTGCGCGAAGGATTCCAGCGGCCGGTAATCCTGTCGACAGCGCGCCATCCGCTGAGACATCGATTCCTGGCGGCTGCCAGAAATATTGGCAAAGTAGTCGGCAAGCCGAGCCGAAAACTTCCCTTCCAGCCTGGAAAGAGAAGCTTTATCGGTCAGTTCGGCACCTACAAGAGAAACGTCGAATCTTGGCGTTCGCCCATAAGTAATGACGTAGTCGGTTATGAGTCCGAGAACCATCAATCGATACAATGCGATTTCTTTGCGCGAAACATGCGCGTGCGACGCATAGACGCCGACAGAATCCTCCTGCCGGTCTATCCAAGAAGCGATCAGCTTGTCAAGTACACCTAGAGCACTCATGGCATCAGCTTCCGCACCGGGATAGCTACTGCTGATGAACATGTGCTGCTTCCCGTAGTCGCACAGGTTGGGTTTGCCAAACGAGCATCCAGCTCTGTAATTGCAATCGGGTCGAGGGACATTTTGTGATTTACGGTCAAAGTCAAAGAGTTTCCTACTGCAATCAGGGTGGGGTGGTTCGCACAGCAGGACGATGTGGGCCCGTTCGTTGTCGCGTCCCGCGCGACCAACTTCCTGATACCAGGATTCCAAGCCGGAAGACAATGAGGTATGGACAACGAAACGGACGCTGCCCTTGTCAATACCCATCCCGAATCCCTTGGTCGCCACCAAGATGTCAAACCCGCCTTTCTTGAAGTCAACCTGGTTTGACTTGAGCGATTCTTCCCAGCCCGGCGGTGTGATAGCTTTTTCGGCATCGAACTCACGTTTGCAGTGAGAGCAAACCTTTACCCCCGCGACTTTGCCTTTGCTTCTTTGATTGGAAAAGCGCACGGGGTCCGCCCCGTCGTCATCAGAAAGCTCATCCGGCTCAGCCGCAAGACCCGCCTTGCTTGTGTAAGCGTAAGAGTGACACTCGTGGCAGAGTGTCGGCGGCTTGCTTGAAAACGCCCTTACCTTTCCGGTTGAAAAGGCATCTAGGCGGAATTTCTTCTTGCCCCGCCCCTCAAATAGTGCCCCTGGTTCCAAGATTGTCATCGTTTCAAATAGATAGTGCGCGGTGCCATCCAATATTGAATGCTTCCCGTGTGGATCTGCATAAATGCAGAAGATGATACCGAGTGCTTTTTCCCCGTGGCGGTTTTTATTTGCCAGAAGCTCGCGCAAGCGTTCCTGTCCTTGTCCATGTCCAAGTGCCACCGGTAAGTCCTTAGTAAGAATCTCGTGAAATGCTTGCGTTTTTGTTGGGCCGTCTTTGACTGCGACTTGAAAGCTGAACCGCTCGCGGTCAAGGTGCCGAGCACGTTCCAACTGGTCCTTGCTCAAATTCAAGATCCCCAGTATGTCGGCTTCGACTTGTTGGCCCGCAGTGGCAGTCAGAGCGATGAGTTTGGCGGTGAGGGTCTTGTGTAAGTAAGGAAGTTTAAGATAGGAAGGGCGGAAATCGTGGCCCCATTCCGAAATACAGTGTGCCTCATCGATTGCAAGGAAGTTGATGGGCACGAATTCCTGTAGCCGGGTGAGTTCATCAAGAAACTTCTTGATGCGAAGCCGTTCGGGAGAAACGTAGAGAAGTCGGACGTAGCCTAGCTTGATTTCTTCCAGAATCCGGCGCTGGGACATTGTGTTATCTGAATTGATAAACTCCGCCGAGGCGATACCGTAATTCAGGAGTGTGAGACGCTGGTCCCGCATGAGCGAGCGCAATGGAGCAATGATAAGGGTGAGACCCGGTTTCAGTAATGCCGGCAGCCAGAAGCAAAAAGACTTGCCGCTGCCGGTTGCCGCAATCCCTAATACATCGCTGCCGTTAAAAACGCGCTGGAGCACTCTATCTTGGAAATCCTGAGTGCCGTTTGGATACCCAAACAGGTTATCTGTGAAATAGAGTAGCCGCTTGTGAATATCGTAGTCGACTGAAAGATTAGCTCGAAACTTGATGTGCCCCGCGGTGGACGGCGGGGCCGGTAACTTGTGCGCGGAGCGCTGTACGGTCGGACCATCAAGCGCCACCCCGGCAGCGTCGGTGCCATCCAACACTGAGACATAAGGATGCAGACAGATGCCCCAATTGCGCGGGGGTCGGACTCCGCTGACGGTGATTCTTGGTAGATCGAAGTCGATGTCAACGACCTCAGCGACCGCTGTCAGAAAGTCAAACAGGGCGCTGACAGCCATCGCCACGAAGGGAAACGTCAGACCGAAGCAATCCGAGAGAATGATCGGGCTGCTTTCGGGCATCTCACTGAGCATCAGATCCGTGAAGTGGTCCTGTACTCGGTGGAAGTCGTTGACCAGATGCACGACGTTCTGCCCTGTTTCGGATGGCTCGAAGCCGGGAAGATACGGGTTGTGCGGTGGGCTGTCGATAGCCAAGAGGCCGCGCATCTGGGGTTCGTCTTGCAAGAAGCCGTATAATTCTTGAAGCGTCGCGTCGGTGGTCTCCATCACCTGACCGTAGGAATATCGGATGATGGTCCATCCTTCCTTGGCGATGAAATTCTGCCGTCTTACGAAATCGTCGAGGTCCTTGCGCTCCTTAAATTTTCCGAAGCCATCGGTTTCGAGTGCGAATTTCCGTGATCCGGATATTAGGGCAAAATCCAGCCGGTAGCGTCCAACCTCCCATTGAGGGTAAACATTTTCTAGTCCAGCATCCGTGAGCAGGGGAGCCAGTATCTTTCTGACGAACTGGATCTCTAAGAAATTTTGGGCATCTTTGAGTTGGGAGTCCGTTGCCAATTTGCCGTCCATGACGGCATTGTTGAAGTAGCTGTGTTGCTGAAAGAACGCTGCTGCGCGTCGGCTGCTTGCCGCCGTTGTCCTGGTCAGGGGAATGGGCGTTGACCAAGAGTCGCTCTCGAAACTGGTTTGTTGGCGGATTTCCTGCTCAATGTTGCGCGGCAGGAAGCGAAGCTTCCGTCGAATGAATGCCTGGTAATCCTCGTCATCTGTGACGGTGGAGAGTTCGTCATCGAAGCGATACACGCCACGAATCACTGACGGAAGAAAATGAAATGCAAGAGGGTTCACGGGTCGCAATGCTCCAAAACTGAGCAAGAACCTTGCTCTGATCGCAGTCGGGGCCGCGTTGGCCGAGCGGGTTCAAGGTCGAGCGGATCGCCCACCCGGTGAACCTCCCGGGGCGCAAACGGGTATAATCCCGGTCAGACAACAATTGTGCAACTTGCCTGAGCCCGCTATGCGCCCCGCGGAAATCATTCTGGACCATTTTGAAGCGGTCCGCGAGGCACTCGCCCGGGCGAACGGTCCCAAGGGGCTACATCCGGGCGCACCGCAAGATCGGCGGCAAGGTCTTGTCGGTCTACGTCGGGCGAACATGGGATGCGGCGAAAAGCCGCACCCGCATTGACGCCAAAGTCTGGGCGTGTCCGCGGCTCGGCTGCGGCCGCGGGTCGCCAGCCTTGAGGACGTAAGAAATGAACTCCCCAGCCAACGCGCCGAGCGGCCGACGTCAAGCCCTGCTGGAACTGACCAACCGGTTGGAAGTCCTGTTGCGCCAGGAACCGGACCCGCAGGCGTGGATGAAGTATCTGGGGGAGCGCCTACGGGAGGCAGGAATCGCCCCGGACCTGCGGGAAGACCACCCGATGGCGTTCTGCCTGGATCTCAACGCGAACCTGGAGGCGCTGTATCCGGGAGCGTACCACTACCCGTTGCAGCCGTTGGGAGAGTACCAGAGCGCCGAGGAACTGGTCCTGGACATCCTGCCGAGCCGGGACGACCACGACTTCTAGCCAATCCCTCCAGGCGCGCTGTGCTCCACCCAGCGCGGCCGTCGCGGAGTGAAGGCGGATCAGTCCGGCCTATGGACCGCGTGCCCGAGATTCGCGCGAGCCACCCACTCGGCAAGGCCCGCCAGGGCAAGCGCACGGCCCATCTGGCGCCCGGCATCGGCAACCGGGGCAATCCCCTGGCCCGAGTCGTTGGGGCACTGTTTGAGAAGCGACCCTTTGAGCTTTGGGGGCACCGTCGGCTGATCGTCGCGCCTTGGTGGAGGGACCGGGCGGCCCTTGATACCGAGCACGCGGCGAAGGTCTGGCCGGACTCGAGCCTATGCCGTTGGTCGGGCCGCAGGCGGTCAGTTGGTGCGCTGGTCATGGGCCGGGTTTCGTTGGCGCCGAAGTCGGCCACGACGGCGACGACATCGGCGTAACATCCCCGTGGTTCAGTTCTACACTACGGGATCATTCGTCAGTAGGTCGGTAGGAACTGGCCAGTTTCCGTGTCGATGACGCCTCCCGCTGCGCCCTGCAAGAAATGCCCTGTCCTATTGTCGATATAGTTACCATTGCCGGTGGGGGTGGCTGGAACGCCATTGACTAAAAGCGGCGGTTGTTCTGACGCGGCACTCTGAGCTGATTTACGCGGTACTGGGGGGAGGTATTTGTATTTCTTCATCTCATCGTGAACGCGCTCCTTTTGCAACTGGTTCAGGTTTCCGTATTGGTGATAGCCCGCATCATGAAGAGCAAACTTCAGCGCTTGTTCATAGGTCAGGACAACTTGCGATGGACCACCCGGGGCGGTTTGCACCGCGGGCGCCGGTGACGGAGCTTGGGTGGCAGCGGCTTGGGCTGCGCGGCGCGCGGCTTCTTGGGCTTCTCGCTGGTCGATCATGCGCGCTTGGTTTATGACCGAATAGGGATTGTCGGCGGTTGCCGAGCGACCTGACGCGGGGGCCGGGGTGGGGATGTTGACCGCTTGCTGGTTAACCGCATCCGGCGGACAAGGCTGGTCGGAGAAGCTCATTTCGCCGGTGGCGCTGGTGCAGCGGTAGGCCCCGGCCGCTGCCGGTGGCAGGACCGCGAGGGCGAGGGCCAGGGTGAGGATCGGCTGAGCGGACAAGACGAGGGGGCAGCGAGACATGGTGGCAACCTGCTTAACTGTGATGGCTTAAGAAGCCTAGCACATCCGCCCTTGACCGCTTGGAGCCTGGGGGCTGCGCTTTCCCTACCGCTGGCTTGCAGGAGAGACTACCCGTTTAACGTCTAGCCATCCTGCGGCACTGCAACCGGTTGACGACCGGTGCCGGTGCCGTTACACTATTTTGCTCTTGGCGATGTAGCTCAGTTGGTTAGAGCGCCACACTCATAATGTGGATGTCCCCGGTTCAAATCCTGGCATCGCCACCAACTCCCCTCCTCGGTCGTTCCTCCCGCGATGTCACCGCGATGTCACCGTGATTCCTGCGGCGACCCTCCGTGAAGCAAAAGCCGAATTTCACGCTAAATCCGGCAGTTGCTCACGCCAAGGCGCCAAGCTCACCAAGAAATACAATCGGGTAGCTCCAGCATCCAGATTACCCGCCGGGTGAATCGCGCAACGCCGATAACGCACCGGAACATGAAAGTTCCTTGTGGGAGCGGCCTCTGGCCGCGATGCGGCGCCGCGCCGAACTGCGGCGCCGCGCAGCCCGTCGCGGCTGAAGCCGCTCCCACAGCGTCGCTGCGCGACTTTCACGGTAAAGCCTCGACCTCCGGTGGTGGCGCGGTCCCCACGGTGGCCGCTCTGGTGCGGACCTCAGCCCAGGGGCTTTCCCCCCGCGGAGCGTGGAAACGCGCAGTGACCAAGCCCCTCAGTCCTTGGCCGCCGGCCGTTGCCGCATGGAGAAGCCGGCGATCAGGACCGCCGCGGAGACAATCAGCACGACGATGGATGCCAGGGCATTGATCTGCGGCGAAACCCCCATGCGCACGCTGGAGTAGACCACCATGGGCAGGGTGGTGGCGCCGGGGCCGGCGACGAAGCTGGAAATCACCAGATCATCCAGTGACAGCGTGAAGGCGAGCAGCCAGCCGGACAGCAGGGCCGGGGCGATCAGGGGCAGCGTAATGCTCATATAGACCCGCAGCGGGCGGGCGCCCAGGTCCATGGCCGCCTCTTCCAGCGAGCGGTCCATCTGCGACAGGCGTGAGCGCACCACCACGGCCACATAGGCCATGCTGAAGGTGATGTGGGCGATGGTGATGGTGGTGAAGCCGCGCCCGTCGGGCCAGCCGATGGTCTCCTCCATGGTCACGAAGAGCAGCAGGAGCGACAGCCCGGTAATGACCTCGGGCATGACGAGCGGCGCCGTCAGCAGCAGTTGAAACCCGGCCCGTCCGCGGAATTTGCCGTGGCGCACCAAGGCGTTGGCCGCCAGGGTGCCGAAGACGACCGCAAAGCAGGCATTGGTGGCGGCGATCCGCACGCTGAGCCAGGCAGCGTCGAGCAGTTGCCGGTTCTGCATCAGTTCCCCGTACCACTTGGTCGAGAATCCGGACCACACGGTGACCAGCCGCGATTCGTTGAACGAATAGATGATGAGCAGCAGGATCGGCACATACAGAAAGGCGAAACCGAGGCCTAAGAAGGCATAGAGTTTCCAGCGTCCGCGGTTCATAGCTCATCCCCCCCGATCCGGCTTTCCAGACGCTGCATCAGCACGAAGGGCACCACCAAGAGCCCAAGCAGACAGGTGGCGAGCGCCGCGGCGAGCGGCCAGTCCTTATTGCTGAAGAACTCGGTCCAGAGCACCTTGCCGATCATAAGGCTGTCGGGGCCGCCCAGCAGGTCGGGGATGACGAACTCACCCACGACCGGGATGAAGACCAGCATGGAACCGGCGACGATGCCCGGCAGCGACAACGGCAGCGTGACCTTGAGGAAGGCCTTGAACGGGCGGCACCCCAGGTCCGCCGCCGCCTCCAGCAGGCTGAAGTCGAGCCGGGTCAGGTTGGCATACAGCGGCAGGATCATGAACGGCAGATAGGAA
>Ga0247839_1007963_pt1 | contig 11372 bp, 7 predicted proteins | sample LaCruzMarch2015__6_FD_192405 | JGI IMG/M metagenome (GOLD analysis project Ga0247839, IMG submission 192405) | Freshwater microbial communities from meromictic Lake La Cruz, Castile-La Mancha, Spain - LaCruzMarch2015_16m | ecosystem: Environmental > Aquatic > Freshwater > Lake | place: Spain...
TATGGTCACCTTCCAAGAGGATGTCAGTGAGTTTGGCATTGAACCGCACCTCTCCCCCACTCTGAATAATTTGCTCGCGAATGGCGGTGATAATGGCCGGAAGGCAGTTGGTACCGATGTGCGGATGCGCATCCACCAAAATATCTGTATCGGCACCGAATTGCACGAAGGTGCTGAGAATGCGATTCACATCGCCCCGCTTGGTGCTTCTGGTGTAGAGTTTTCCGTCAGAATACGTGCCCGCACCGCCCTCGCCAAAGCAGTAGTTGCTCTCTGGATTGACAATGTGATTGCGATTGATGGCCGCGAGGTCGCGCCTGCGGGCGCGGACATCCTTGCCGCGTTCTATTACTATGGGTCGAATGCCAAGTTCGATAAGTCGCAACGCGGCAAACAACCCCGCTGGCCCAGCACCAATGACCACAGCATGGTGCTTTGCTTTGGTTACATCGTGAAACTGGCGTGGCTGAAAATTGGGATGCTGGTGCGCGATGGACTCGCCTTTGGCAAAAACAGCAACTTTAAGGTTAAACTTTATAGAACGATTGCGGGCATCTATGCTTCTGCGCAATTGCTGAAAACCAGCCAACTCATCTGGATGCATTCCAGCCGCAGCGGCTACGCGTTGGTGCAATTGCGCAGGGACGGCATACTCAAGATGGGGGATGGTGAGATTTATCTCCTTCAAAACCACTATTCAAAATAAATCGAGAACAAAAATGTCTTCGATTTCAACGATTCGATGGAATTGGTGAATACCGTTTGGTCTTCCACCAATAAGTTATTCAACCCAAAAGCCATTCGGGCTTCTACAGACATTTTAAAGTATTCGAGATAAAAATCAACTCCTACACCAAGATCCCATGTATAATCCTCACGTTTTAGCTTCAAGATTACCTCGTCAGATTCCACCTCTTCTTTCGAAGCCATATCGTAGAGAAACTTGCCGCCACCCATTATGTAAACCCGCCAATTATTAATTCTTCGCGAGCGAAATTTGAAATAAAGTGGGATTTCAAGAAACACAGAAGTCACCGTTTTCTCGTAGGTGGTAGTAACCGTATCGCGCTCTATTAGAGTGTAATTCATACCTCGACCAACGAACGATATGCCTGGAATAAATCTAAGGTTGAAATGTTCGCCTAGGCGCATATCCGACACAATGCCCAAATTGAAGCCTACTGCTCCAGCAGGTTCTACCACATACACCGAATCGAGACCTGCAAGATTCTCCACGTTTTTTACCGACAAGTCGGTGTAGTTGGTACCAAGCACAAAGCCAAAATGGAACATTCTGCGGTCGTACTTGCGCAGATTGAGCATCTTTTTCTCCTTGTATTTGCTTGGAAATTGAGCAAATGAAACACTAGGAAAGACCATGATGCCAACAAACGCCAGCAACATCAAATGCCTACTATTTCTTGCTAGAAAATGCAAATCAGGCCTTTATTCCCGTGTAAATGGTAGCGATTCCAAACGTAAGGGGTCGCCTAAACGTGGTTTGAAACCGAGCTTTCTTCATTTCTGCTATAAAATTCTCTCCATCAGGAAACACCTTCACCGATTCGGGCAAATAAGTATAGGCAGAAGCATCTTTAGAGAGCAACTTTCCAAACACGGGCAAGATATTGTTGAAGTAAAACCAATACAATTGCTTGATTGGGAAACTGCGCGGCTGCGAAAACTCGAGCACAACCAACTTCCCATCTTTGCGCAATACACGGTTAATTTCGAGAAGACCCTTTTGCAAATTTTCGAAGTTGCGCACTCCAAATGCTACGGTAACAGCATCGAATGTCCCATCTTCAAATGGCAGGTTTTCACTGTCGCCTTCTACCAATTCAATAACTGAAGCCAGCCCACGCTTTTCCACTTTAACACGGCCAATTTCAAGCATTCCTGTCGAAATATCAATACCTACTATTCGGGTTGGTTTCAGACTCATGGCTTCCAATGCCACATCGCCCGTGCCAGTAGCCACATCCAAAATAACTTTGGCATTCATAGCTTTTAGCTGAGCAATCATCTTCTTGCGCCAAAGCACATCAATACCCATCGAAAGCGACCTATTGAGAAAATCGTAGCGATGGGCAATGTTGTTAAACATTTCCGCTACCTGCTGCTTTTTACCCGAATCGCTATTGGCGTAGGGTGTCACTATTTTTTTGGGTTCACTAATTATCGTTTCCATAGGGGCGCAAAGATAACGTAACGGAATTTGCGTAAGAATGTGCGATGTGTCTCAAAAAAAAATCACCTGTATTGGAATGATTTTAATAAAAGATACGTGAAATCAACAAATGAACTCACCTATTTAAGGCACCATTTGCTTCCAGATTGAAAGTCCTGGTTCGCGATTCACCTCGAATATATAGAGCCCCGAACGGAGTGCGGAAATGTCGAATGTGAATGTGCTGCCGTGAATTGTTCCGCTACTGTACACCAATGACCCCCTCAAATCATATACACGAATTGAACGAATCGGCTCTGATTTGGAACTAAGCGTAGCCAGTTGATTCTGCAATGAAAAAGCTACGCGTTCAACGCGCTTAACAGTAGAAACGGAAAGAGGCGAACACGTTGCTAATTCAGCTTTGAATGCTTGATAACTTTCACTGGTGGAGGATGGATTTATATTGCCCGTTACTTGACCGTTGCTGTAACGGAGATAATACAATCCGCAGGCAGAAAGGTTAAAGGTGTCTGCCATATCCCAATTTTGTAGGCCTAAAATGAGTGTGTCATTTGGGTTGAAATCGGATAAATCTTGCGCGCAATTGAGTCCATCTTGTCCTATTACTGTGATGGTATCTTCAGAGAACGAATTCCAGAGTTCATCCAAAACAACCACATCCATAAAGAGGCCATTATTCGCTACAACCTTTACCAAGGCTACATGCTCGTTGTAGCGCAGCGATTGACAGAAATTATCTGGACTTGGAGCGCAATCGCACCCAAAACTGCTTTGAGACTGTAAAAGGAATGTTAGGAAAACAAAAACTGCGCGAAGTTTTCTCATGTTTCGTTTTCCTGTTTTGGGCATCTACTTCCCTTTAAGTAGGTCGATAAGCTGCGCTAAAGTGACAGACATTTGTTCGCCCGTTTTCATGTTTTTTAGGGCAATAACATTTGCATTCATCTCGCTTTCGCCCACCATTGCTACAAACGGAATACCCAAATTATCGGCATAACCCAATTGCCTTTTCATCTTACCCGATTCGGGAAAAAGCTCCACAGAAATGCCCGCTTCGCGAATGGCTTTCACCATTGACAGGCAATACAAAGATTCTGATTCACCGAAATTTGTAAACAGCACCTGAGTGCCTTCTTGCGCAGAATCGGGAAACAATCCAGCTTCTAAAAGCACATCATAAATGCGATCGGCACCAAACGAGATGCCCACACCCGAAACATTGGGGAGGCCAAAAATTCCTGTCAAATCATCATAGCGACCGCCTCCGCAGATTGTGCTTGTAAGCGTATTAGGCAGATTCGATTTCACTTCGAAAATGGCGCCTGTGTAGTAGTTTAGACCACGGGCAAGGGTGAGGTCGAGTTCCACAATTGTGTTTGGAGAAATGAGCGCCTGCGAGTTACCGATAACGGTTTGAACCTCCGCAATTCCTTTCAGTCCCAACTCATTGTCGCCCAAAAATTTGGAAAGGAAGGCCAGTTTTTGTTGGGTATCGCCTTGGAAACGAATAAGCGGCAAAAGTTTCTCCACTGAAGCATCGGAAATATTGCGCTGCTTCAGTTCTTCTACCACCTTCTCCTCCCCTATTTTGTCGAGTTTGTCGAGGGCTACGGTAATGTCTACAAACGCATCCGGTGCGCCAACTACTTGGGCAATGGCGGCTAGTAACTTGCGGTTGTTGAGTTTAAGTGTAACGAGGATGTTTAGTTTACCAAAAACGCTGTCGATAATCTGCACCAATTCCACCTCGTTTAGCAGCGAATCGCTACCAATCACATCCACATCGCATTGGTAGAATTCGCGGTAACGGCCTTTTTGCGGCCTATCTGCGCGCCACACGGGCTGAATCTGAAAACGTTTGAATGGAAAAGTGAGCTCGTTTCTATGTTGAACTACATACCGAGCGAAAGGGACAGTGAGGTCGTAGCGGAGAGCTTTTTCGGATATAAATGGAACCAACTTCTTTTGATTCAAAATCCCAGATAACAGAACTTTATCCACATCACCTCCTTGTCTATCAATCTCATCAGAAATAGCTAAATGCTCTTTTTGGCTGAGGTTCATATCTCGATACTCTTCAATTGTGAGATCTCCGAATTTCAAATCCTTTAGGAAATCCCCACTATTCAGAATCTTGAAAATCAACCTGTCGCCTTCTTCCCCATATTTTCCCATTAAGGTTTCCGAGTTCTCCATGGCGGGCGTTTCTATCTGCGCGAAACCGTGGGTTCGAAAAACTGCCTTCACGGTGTCGAAGATGTAGTTGCGTCTTGCCATCTCTGCAGGAGAGAAATCGCGGGTGCCTTTGGGGGTGGAGGGTTTCATAGTCTTATGCTGGGCCTTATCCAACCAGTTTTCTGTATTTAATCCGTTTTGGGCCAGTATCACCAAGGCGTTTTTTGCGATTCTCTTCATAGTCGCTGTAGCCACCTTCGAAGAAATATACCCTCGAATCGCCCTCAAATGCCAGAATGTGGGTGCAAATGCGGTCGAGGAACCACCTGTCGTGGCTAATTACTACTGCACAGCCCGCAAATCCTTCAAGACCTTCTTCTAATGCGCGAAGTGTATTCACGTCAATATCGTTGGTCGGTTCGTCCAACAGAAGAACGTTGGCTTCTTGTTTGAGGGTCATGGCTAGGTGCAAACGGTTGCGCTCGCCACCAGAAAGCACTTTCACTTTCTTGCCCTGTTCGCCACCTCCAAAATTGAATCTGCTCACATAAGCGCGGCTGTTCAATTGGCGACCACCCAATTCAATAATTTCATTTCCACCAGAAATTGCCTCCCAAACTGTGCTTTCGGGATTGATATCGTTATGTTCTTGTTCTACATACGCCACTTTCACGGTATCGCCCACTTTGAATTCACCACTATCGGGCTTCTCGAGACCCATTATCATTCGGAAAATGGTGGTTTTACCCGCACCATTTGGCCCAACAATTCCAACAATACCGTTTGGCGGAAGGGAGAAATTCAGGTTATCATACAGCAATTTATCGCCAAATGACTTGGACACGTTAACCGCGTCAATAACATTGGTACCAAGGCGCGGGCCGTTTGGAATGAAAATCTCCAATTTCTCTTCCTTGCCTTTTACGTCCTCGTTCAGCAATTTATCGTAGGCTCCCAATCGTGCTTTGCTCTTGGCCTGACGGGCCTTTGGGCTCATCCGCACCCACTCCAACTCGCGCTCCAACGTCTTCTTACGCTTGCTCTCCGTTTTCTCCTCTTGAGCTAGCCGTTTGCTTTTCTGCTCCAACCAACTGCTGTAGTTGCCTTCCCACGGAATGCCTTCGCCACGGTCGAGTTCGAGAATCCAACCTGCAACATTATCCAAGAAATAGCGGTCGTGAGTAATGGCGATAACGGTGCCCTTGTATTGCTGCAAATGCTGCTCCAACCAGTCGATACTTTCGGCATCCAAGTGGTTTGTAGGTTCGTCCAAAAGCAATACATCAGGCTCTTGAAGCAATAATCTACAAAGCGCTACTCTACGTTTCTCACCTCCAGAAAGTGTTCCAACCAACTGATTATCGGGCGGACAACGCAATGCATCCATAGCGCGCTCTAAGCGGTAATCCAATTCCCAACCATTGTGTTGGTCTATCAGGTCTGAAAGTTCTGCCTGACGGTCAATGAGCTTATTCATAGCATCATCGCTCATTGGCTCAGCAAATTTGAGGTTAACTTCCTCATATTCTTTCATGATAGCCGCAATCTCGGCTACTCCTTCCAAGACAATTTCCTTTACCGTTTTAGAAGCATCGAGCTCTGGCTCTTGTTCCAAATAACCAGTTGTGAAATCTTTGGAAGATACTACATCGCCAACAAAGCTTTTTTCAATGCCCGCAATAATTTTGAGAAGTGTCGACTTTCCTGACCCGTTAAGTCCAATAATTCCAATTTTGGCACCGTAAAAGAAACTGAGGTATATGTTTTTGAGTACTTGCTTTTGTGGCGGGTAAACCTTAGTTACCCCAACCATTGAGAAAATAATTTTATGCTCGTCTGCCATGAATATTTTTTTTGGGATGCCAAAGATAGTCATGCTTCAAACGATAAAACCCACACTTTTATCCAAAAGAAAGCCCCAACATTCTTGAAAAATGCTGGGGCTTAAATCGTGGATTATAGCATTAATCTACTAGAATCTTTTTGCTAATGATGTTGTTTTCATCCATAACGCGAAGTATGAAAATACCATGCTGCCCATCAAGATTCAAAGCATTTATCTGATTAGCCACAAATGACCCATAAGCAATAAGCTGGCCAGCAACATTTACAACTTCATACGTTGGACGAACCATTTGAACACCAGACAAATTAACCATTACGTTTCCATTGCTATTGTAAACACGAATTGCATTCGCATTTGCTTCGGCTAAACCAACAATGTCTTGGGTAACCTCAATAGGAGTAGAAACTGGAGCATAGAAAGGACTTGCGTTTGTTACACGAATAAGATAACCCGAACCAGCAGGTGTATTTGCTGGAATCTCACAAGACAAAGCACCACCAGCAGCAGCCGTGGTCAAAGAGCCAATAACCGTTGGGTTAGCAAAGCTTCCGGATGCATCAGATAACTCAGCTACAAAATTAGTAGAAGCAATAGGGGTACCAGTTGTAGTGAAATTAACAATAAGCGAAAATCCCAATGACGCAGTTACTGGAGCAACTAGATCAGAAAGTACAGGAGTAACGTTGTAAATCAAGGCGAAATCGTCATACCACGTTTCTGAATTAGCCACGGAACTAGAACCGTTTCCACCAGCTGGAGCGAGCAAGATATACGCTGGGGCAGAAGAGCTTGTATAGACAAACGGAGTGGAAACACGCGTAAATGAAGATACAACAGTGCCCGCTACACCATTCCAAGAAGCCGTCCCAATCCAGTTAGCCAAGGTTCCGTTCTCGGGTATTTTGCCAGCTCCAGTGTGCAATACCGCTTCGAGCGTTGGAAAATCTTGACCCTGCGGGGAAGCTTTATACCAAACAACAAGGCTGTCAGGGCGGTCGGTGATAGCAGTATTATTAGCCGCATTTGAGGCATCGGTAAAAACGTATCCATTGCCGCTAATTTCTGCAAACATTTTTCCGTTTGTCATAATGCCAGTAGCGATTTGACCAAAAGAGGAAATAGACTTCAGTCGAGCTGAACTTGTACCTGTGTGAAAGTCTGAACTTTGAAAACACACTTGCGGTGCTAAACCAGATACACCACCATCAGAGGATTTTAGTGAACTCCATTCCACAGGCTCGGCATTCGCTCCAGAACCCTCCCAAGATTCAAAACTGGAGTTGCCAATTTGTGGTTGCGCCATCAATCCTACTGAAAGGAATAAAGAAGAAATTGAAAGGTAAATTTTATGCATGATTTGTCTTTTGAAGTTTAGTTGCGCAAAGGTGGAGAGAAATGAATATAGGCAATTGACAATGGTCAAATCCAACTCAGTTAGAAAAATCTTTCCCAACGGCAGGACTAACGAGTCACAGCTACACGAATGTTTCGCTGCAATCCTTCTGCTTCAATTCTCAAAATATAGACTCCCGAATTCACGCCAGAAACATCCATACCAATGGTTTGCGAACCTCCCGTTAGAATTGCGTTACTCCACATAACCAACTTGCCATTTACATCAAACAAATGCAGGGTAGTCAAGCCTTCTAGTTTGTTTAAATGCACCAAAACTTGATTTGAAGTCGGGTTTGGAAATATAAATACATCCTCATCAGAAACATTCTCTTGTACATCTGTAATAATTGAATTTCCCTCAAAATATGTTCTCGCTAGATTGAATGCTTCTGGCCCCAATACTTGACCAATTAAACGACCAGGAATATCATCCATTGGCGGGTGTATTCCTCCCCAAATACGTGAGAGGCTGCATTGATCTGAAGCATCGCGATAGGTAGCCCATTGGAGAATAACATCGGTACTTGGTCCTTCCTCAAATTTCAAAAATTGGTTTTGAGGTGCTAGAAACTCACTCATTCCTCCAGGGAAATACGGGTCACCAGTTAATAATGTCATTACCTCGGCTGCAGTGCGCGAGAATGTAGAATGCCCTGAAATGTATCCTGCAAAAGGTGGTGTTACAAATGTTGGACGTTGATATGGCCACCAATGTTCGGCCAATATCCAACCAACACCAGCCATATCAGTCTGGGCATCTGCAATGTAACTCGGGCCTCTCCACGTGAAAAGTTTAATTTTCCCCACCAGTTCAATGCTGTCAGCAGCTAGCGGATCACCTTCTTCAACAATTTCAACGAATCCAGGTATTAAGGGAATCCCCGCTGGGTGATAATTTGAATACTCTGTATTCGAGCTTTGACCTAAATCTGCCATATAACGAATGGCTGAAATTGGTCGCAACGCGTCATAATACCCTTTGATTCCCCAAGCTGTTATGGCCGCATCGTGCAGAGCACCACCGAGAGCAAAATAGCCTTTAACATCCCATTCCAAATCTTCAAGGATTTCACCTTGCCCCATGAATCGTTTCTCAAATAAGGGATGCGAACTCACCTTATTGAATATCGTGAACCAATGCCCTGGAGGCGTTTCGGAGGTCGGTCCATCTGCCCAAAATTCTGCAAGAACACGTGTGTAATCGCCACGCCTCACCAACTGAGGTGTATAGGGAAGTCCAGTTTTGGGATTGACATTATAGCCCTGACCAACATCTCCTCCATCAATCGTATTGTAAAACGTTGAATAATCGGAAACACTAGAAGGATACGACTGAATGTTGCCCAAAGAGGCCGGAGAAACATCCCACATCACTCCATCGGTAGTGTCTAAATGCGATTGCCAGATGGAAACCAGGTTGAAATTCCATTGGTACTCCTGACTTATGGCATCCACATTATTTACATCCATTAGGGCAGGAACTCCAGGGTCATGGTATACCCACCAATCGTTTCCATCGCGTTGATGGATAGTGAGGTCATCCTCCGTTAATGAAAATGGTGCAACCATTCCCCACTCAGGACTTAGAAATGCGGGAGTGCTTACAGGCAAAACTTGACCATTTTGATCAATATAAACCGCCAAGGTTAGTGGCTGCCAACGGTTGGCATCTATGCAGTTTGGATTGCCAGGAACTACAGGAAGCAAGGTATTATTGTACGGGGCATAAAACTGATTCGTATATCCCAACTGTTCATTTGATCCATCTTGCTGACCAAAAAGAATCACATTCTCAGCAATAAAGTTACCCAGTTGAGCTGGGTTACCCGAACTGTAGTCCATGGATACTTCAGAAATATCGTAGCCAAGATTCGTCATTAGGCTATCGAAATAATTATAGCTAGCAGCTGCACCTGGAGAGTTTTGAAATCGATGTCTGAGAATGCGATAGGCTGCAAAGCTTATTGCCTCATTTCGAGATGCTTCCACGTCAGAAGGTTCTGGTATTCCGTTATAGGGACACGTAAACCCATTGACGGTTTTACCAATCATGTAAGTTTCAGCAATTGGGTCATATGCCGCCCAAGCATCATACATCGCAGCTGAAGTGTGAAACAAATTTCGGGCATGAATTGTAGGTCGCGCAAAATCCTTTCGAATGGCAAATAAAAGTGCCTCGTTCCATTTATGCGCCACAGATTGCTGCGCACGCGAAACTGAAATACCTATAATAAAAATCATCGCCACTGTTAGGCAAAAAACTTGAGTGGTTTTTACTGACCGAACGCAATTTGATACAACTGTTTTCATGGAAAGTTTGGGTTGATTTTCTTAAGTCGAAATTGCAATAAAAAATCATCTAAAGACGCAATGTTAAAATTCATCAAAAAAAGAACCCCTCACTCCTTGACGAAATGAGGGGTTCGATTAAGAAACGTTCTACCAGTTTAATCTCGAATAAGGGTGATAAAGCCCGTGTAGTCTTTCGTAACGTTATCACCGTAGTCAACAATTATCACGTAGTAGTAAGTTCCAGCTGGCAATTCGGCACCAGCACTGGTTCTTCCTGTCCAACGCAAATCTTTACCGATTCCACTCCAAACGGACACTCCCCAACGGTTGTAGATAGTTGCATTGATAACATCAGATGCGCTGCTCACAATCCAAGCGTAATCGTTGAAACCATCGTTATTCGGAGTCAGCACATTAGGGATTTCGAAAATCTCCTCGATAATCAAGTCTTTGCTAACGGTGTCCGCACAACCATTTGAGGTAGTCACTACTAAATTAACGCTAAAGGTTCCTGTGTCTGCGAAGGTGTACTGTGGGTTTTGAACTCCCGACACATCACCATTACCGAAACTCCATTCCCATGAAGTAATACCAAGTTGAGGCGTTGACAAATCAGTGAAGCTGATTACATCACCTTGGAACCCTTCGGAATTCTGGAACGCTGCGGTTGGCTGTGGTGTCACAATTACCCAAACTGTATCACTGGATGCTTGTCCACAAGAACCTGCTTCCACCGAAACCACATACATAGTGCTCACTAATGGACTAACCACTATGGTATCGTTGGTTGAACCGTCTGGAGACCAAACATAAGCGTCACCACCTGTAGCTATAAGTGTAGCAGATTGACCAAGACAGATATTCACATCTAGACCAGCATTGGCTTGTGGGCCAGGAACTACTTCTATTACTACACCATTTGAAGTGGCAGAACAGCCAGCAAGGTTAGTTACAGTAACGCTGTAGGTTCCAGATTCAGAAACTGAAATGGTCTGACCAGTAGCTCCATTGCTCCAAACGTAGTTTCCACCCAGTGTGAAGGAAGCTGTAAGTTGAGCAACATCACCCTCACAAATCACACCAGAACCTGAAACCGATGCAGTTACAGTTGGTGTTGGAACAAAACCGATTGGCAGGAATCCTTCGTTTGAACATCCGAAAATGTTAGTTACAACCACCGAATACAATCCGCTTTCGGTCACCTCAATTGACTCTGTGGTCGCTCCTGTATTCCACAAATAAGTACCACCAAGTTCTGGAGTTACGGTGAGCGTAATTGTTTCACCTGAGCAATATGGTAGTTCCAAATCAGGAACGATAATGGCTAATGGTGCTGGCAGAACAGTTACTGTTTCTGCCGCAAACCCTTGACATCCATTAGCATCTGTTACCACTACACCGTAGATTCCAGTAGAATCAACCGTAATACTCTGAGTTGTCTCGCCAGTAGTCCATAGGAAGGATGCCCCA
>Ga0247839_1007964_pt1 | contig 11370 bp, 12 predicted proteins | sample LaCruzMarch2015__6_FD_192405 | JGI IMG/M metagenome (GOLD analysis project Ga0247839, IMG submission 192405) | Freshwater microbial communities from meromictic Lake La Cruz, Castile-La Mancha, Spain - LaCruzMarch2015_16m | ecosystem: Environmental > Aquatic > Freshwater > Lake | place: Spain...
CTGGGGAACTATCGGGACATCCCTATGAAAACAAAAACCCGTGTGCTGCAAACCCAAATCGCTTGCCCGATCGCTCGCCGAGTCAAAATAGAAGGAAGTGCCAACTGGTATTCATCAAAGTCCAACAATGAGTATGAAACCTATTACAATTACAACTACAAAAGCGTAACCTACTTGGCGGGACTTTCCGTTGAATTCTAAAATTTTTTTAGCTGTTTGTTCCGTTGCCCTTTGCCAAGGGCTCGTCGGCGCCACGGACATGGTTCGCTTAGTGCAACCAAAATCTTTTGTTGTTTTAGAAGAAGACCCGCTGATCCAAGGAACGGTGGCCGTAGAAGGTGTGTCTCAAATAGTGGCCGATGTGGAACCTTTTTTTTTAGAGCATGGTTCGGAGAAAAGATCTTTTAATTTTTCCGTAATGAGAGGGCATTTCGAAGGGCGTGTGCATTTGTTTCCTGGGTTAAACCTTCTCTCTCTTCAAACGGTGAGCGGCGGGTTCCTGTGTCATTATGTCTTGGCCAACCCCCCCATTCCTCAAGGGGCCTCCCCAAAGAATTGGGGACGGGAAACATCCATCGCCCTTATTCAACCTCACAACGCTCGGGTTCCATCGGATCGAGTTCGTGTGGAGGGCGTTTCTTCGGATCCAAATCTTTCTGGGGTTTACGTTCTTCCTCTAACCACCGAACGTCTTCTGGCCCTCTCGGGACAAGAGAAGTCTGGCTTGGGTTCCCCATCCCAACCCATTCGTCTTTCCCTGATCCCCGTGAAAAATCATTCTTTTTCAGGGGATGTGTCTCTTGAACCAGGTACGAATATCTTTTTATTCCGTCCAAAAACACCACCAGCCTCTTACGCTCAAATAGCCACCAAAAGCATTTTATGCGAACCGTCTTCATCGGTTCTGTCTCTCAATCCACCTGTTCGCACAAGCACGGGAGTTTCCATTACGGGGCGTTTGGCACGGGGGGCTTTCCCAACGAAGATACAACTCGTTGTCACTGCCTTGGTTAAGACAGAGAAAGGTCTTTCTATTCGAGAACTTTGGAAAGGGACAACACCAACCGATTCCACTGGTTTTTTTTCCATCGAAATTCCTCCTCCGGAAGAACAGACAGAAGAAAAAATGATGGACTCTCCTCTGCTGAGTGTTTCGTATGGAAAGGAACGGTCTTTTCGATCTATTCCCCATCGTTGATCCGTCTTGGCTCTTCACGGATTAGTGTGGGGAAAAACAAGTCTATTATCGACTTAAAAAGACCTTTAAAAACTTGACATGTTTTAAACCAAAGCGTAGAGTCCTTAGCATGAAAAGAAAAAGAACGCTTTCCAGCCTTTATCGTTTCCAAGGGTTTCACGCGGAACAAACAGAGTCTCTTTAGCCCTCCGAAGTTCATTTCCCGCTCCCCCGGGAGAGGACCGGGGTGAGGAAAATGTTTTTGACGGAAAAAAGACTTTTCCCTCATCCGCCACTTCGTGGCACCTTCTCCCGGGGGGAGAAGGATCCTTGTCCTGTGTCGGCGATCGCTTAGGAACGCTAAAGCGACTCGTTTCCACTGATTTTTATCATGAGGTCAAAAGAATATGGGTTCCGTAGGGGAGATTTTGTACCTTAAGGTACAAAATCTCGCTTGGTTTGGTTCTGATTCCCCTTGCGGGGGGGTATAGGGCTGATTTGTTTCGGTTTTCACCATTTCGTGAAATGGTTTTTAGATGGAAAAGTCGCTTTTGGTGGCACGTCGAACCCCACGACGAGAGAGGTGATTTATGCGTAGGTTTATTTTTTCTGTGGCGACTCTCGTTTTCGTTTTTTTTGTTGTTGGGAGAACGGAGGAGCGATCGCTGACGTGGGCTGTTCCTGTTGAATCTCGTCATCTGAAAAATGTGTTTCAGCTGGATGCCAAGGTTTACCGCTCTGCCCAACCTTCGCATTTAGCTTTTAAAGAGGCTCGAGATTTGGGCGTAACGGATGTATTGAACCTTAGGGACAATCATTCGGATGGAGCTGAGGCAAAAGGTTTGGGTCTTAATCTCCACCGGGTTAAGTGTGAAGCGGACGAAATTGATACGGAAAAAATAATCCAATCACTTCGCGTAATACGGTTGTCCAAAGGACCTGTTCTCGTCCATTGTTGGCATGGTTCAGACAGAACGGGCGCTGTGTGCGCGATGTACCGAATCGTTTTTAATAACTGGTCAAAAGAAGAAGCGATTGATGAATTGGTGAACGGTGGGTTCGGTTATCACAAAATGTACGCGAACATCATTGAACTGGTTCGAGAATCTGATGTTCAGAAAATAAAGGAGGCCGTGTTTTCTCGTTGAAGAGTCTCTTCCAAACAACTCAAGTCAAAAACAATGGATTCCGGTTTTCACCGGAATGACGAGCAAAAGAAAGGGCAAAGAGTTGCTTCCCTTCTTTTCCGAATAATTTTCTATCGTGGAAAGATTTTTCTTAACAGAAATATTGAAGGTGTTCTCTTGAATGAAGTACAATCCTTTTCGCCTGCCGAGGTAGCTTAATGGTGAAGCACCCGCCTTGTAAGCGGGAGATTGTGGGTTCGAGCCCCATCCTCGGCTGATTTTTTTTGTGAGGGGGTCACGATGAGAAAACGCGAGGGGTTTTTGGATTTGGTTTTTGCGGGGGTCCTTTTGTCTGGGTGTGTGTCGCCGGGGGGGGCGGTGGGGGGGGATGACGAGGCTCGTCTTCGCGCGCGTGCTCGGGCGGAATCGGCGGTGGCCCCGAGGTTGGTGGCGTTGGTGGACGATGGACGGCAGACCACGCGGACGTTGGCCAGTGCCACGACTCAAACCATGAAGGATCTGCGTACCCTCAGGACACCGGAGGGGTATCGGTTGAAATTTCGTTTTTACGAGATTGGGGTTCCGGTTTCTCAGGCTTTGTCTTTGTCCGCGTCCAATCAACTTCAGCAAAGACTTTTGGAAATCGTTCGTTTTGATTCGGGGGAAAAGGCCCGGGCCGAAAGTTTGTTGGTGTTGGCCATGAAAAAAGATCCCGCCCACATCAAAATATTCAAAGAGGCCTTGTTGGATCGTCGCGTTTCGATTCAATTCGCGGGTCTTGAGGCTTTAGAGGCGTGGGCCTTGCCGGAGGCGGTCCCTTATCTTTTGGACGCGGCCCGTCGAGGCTGGTCCCCCCTTATTCGGGTGTATGCGGCGCAAGCGGCTTGGCGGTTGGGGGATCCGGAGGGGAAACGCTTGTTGATGGAATTCTTGTCCAGCCCCGATTGGCTGATGCGAGCCATGTCGGCCCGTTACATGGGGGATTTGGGAACCGGGGCGGACGCGGACATGATTTTGGATCGGATTGGTCGGGAACAAGACAACGATTTCGCTCTGGCTGAGAATTGCATCGCGGGGTTGAAACTTTTAGGGCGACGCACGGCGGTTGCCCCACCACCGCCTCCCCAACCTCGCCCGGCACCTCGACGAACTCCAGTGCCGGTCAGTGGACTTTTTGAATTAGAACCCTTGGTTGTTACGGCCCCTCGGGTGCGATTGTCCGGTGGTCAATTGGTGGACCCACGCATTGACAGCCGGTTGGTGTATCTCTTGGACCGCTTGGCCTCCGAATCTCTTCCGGATATGTCCCTGGCGGATCAATCCACCACCGAAGTGGATCAATTGGTGACCCCTCGCGGGTATGGGTTGAAATTGCGTTACAGCAACATTTACTATCTTCTCACGGAAGGGTTGGCCGGGACGTCCAATTTAACGTTGGTGTCCCGCATCGAAACCATCGCTCGTACCAGCCCCAACCGTTTGGCCCGGGCTCTGGCCCTTGTGGCTTTGGGATACGATCAAACCCGTACGGGGTTGGGGATTTTTTCGGATGCGTTGCGGGAGCCAGAAACCTTTCTTCGTTTTGGGGCTGTGGAAGGGTTGGCTCAGCAAAACAACCCGTTGGTTCGCGGTGTGTTGGCGGACGTGTCCCAATCGGACCCGTCGCCGATCGTTCGTTTGTTCGCCGCTCAAGCCTTGGGGCAACGGGGGGATGTGCAAGCGGTGGACACGCTGAGACGGAATTTAGGGGATCCGGATCCGGTGACGCGTTCGTTGGCGGTTTACTTCCTCGGCACGTTGGGTGATGAAGGGGATTTTGAACGTCTCCTCATGGAACTGGATCGAGAAACGGACGATCAAGTGACGGCGGAAACTTGTTTGGCGGTTCTTCGTTTATCTCGGTGAGTTTCCGTCGGGGAGACTCCCTTTTTCCGCCTCTTTCCTCGGGTTTTTTGTTTTCTCTTTTCGTTCATGGCACGGTTTTTTGGTGGGTAACCCGACGGGGACCGAAGGAGTCTTTCTCCTCGGTTTGGGCTCCTCCGGAAACCATCGAAGTGGACCTGACCAGGCCCTTTCGGCTGACGTCGGATCCGGCTAAAGCGTTTCGGTCCTCCAATCCCGGGACGGGACGTCCCAAGGTGGATCAGCCCACCCCGGGCCCGTTTAAAGAAGGCGGCGGTGTGGCCCAGCAGGGGCAAACGTGGACCTTGCCGACACCGAACACCACCGCTTTCGACACAAAACCCGTGGAGGGGAACCCTCTCTCAAAATCCACAGCTCCCTCAACGGGTACGGGAACTGTGGAAGGCCCCAGCCAAGGGTTGGGGGGATTGGGCACCGGCGGGGAGGGCGAGGTGGACTGGGTTTATTTAACGGAACAGCCTCGGTTGCTTAATAAAAAAGAGTTGATTAAGAACATTCGGCGATTTTACCCCGAAACCGAGAGACAGGCCGGACGCGAGGGGTTCGTGGCCGTTCATGTTCATTTAAACAAAGAAGGGTCTGTGTCGTCCGTGGACATTGCCCAGTCGGCGGGGGCGTTGTTTGATGAAGCGGCTCGACGGGTTTTGTCGTTGGCAAAATTTTCACCCGCCAAGGCCGGGGATCGTCCCGTGGCCGTTAAGTTTGGTCAATCTATTGATTTTCGGTTGGAAGAATAACCTAGAAATTCCCCAACCCCAGGGGAATTTCTGAAGAAACACGTCATTTACTGGTTTCTTCGCACCCATGAAAACAAAACGGTGCAGGAAAAGGAGAAATTCCCTCTGTTGGGGAATTTCTAAGAATAACCTTTCTCGTTTGGTATAATCTCCCCCAATGAAACCCAACGCCTTTGATGTTTCTTGCCCTGTTTGTCACGCCTCTTTAACCATTAGCCCCGAGGCTTTGGCGGTTGTCGGGCATCGGGAGCCGAAACCCCCGTCACCGGTGGCCACCATGGAGGAAGCCGTGGACCTCCTGCGTCACGACCCCGATCGTCGGGATTCTCTGTTTCAGCGGTCTGTGGAATCGGAAAAACAGAAAGCGGATCGGCTTAAAAAATCTTTTGATGATTTGCTTCGGCGAACGAACGAGACCCCTGACACGGGACGGCCCCTGCGTCCGATGGATTTGGACTAATGGCTCGGGTTATTTCCGTGGCAAATCAAAAGGGGGGCGTTGGTAAGACCACCAGCGCCATCAACCTCGCGGCGTCGTTGGCCCACTTGGGTCAAGAAACGTTGATCATTGATTTAGACCCCCAAGCCAATTTGTCGTCTGGTTTGGGGGTTCCACGAACCACGGATCAAAAACACATTTATCACGTTCTTCTCGAAGGGTTGCCTTTGGAAGAGGTTTTGATGGAAAGCGGTATGGAATGGTTGGACGTGGCTCCGTCCCATATGGATTTGTATGGAGCGGAAATGGAATTGGTGAGCCTGGAGAACCGGGAAGGTCTTTTGCGTGAATCCCTTCGGAAATTCCACAAGGTGTACAAGTATATTTTGATTGATTGTCCACCGGCCTTGAATTTGTTGACGATCAACGCCCTCGTGGCGTCGGATTCGGTTGTTATTCCCATGCCTTGCGACTACTTTGCGTTGGAAGGTCTTTCCATGTTGGTCAACACCATCGAGCGTGTGCGGGCGGGGCTCAACCCCCGATTGGAGTTGGAAGGGGTTTTGATCACGATGTTTGACGGTCGCGCCAATTTGGCCCAACAGGTGTTGGCCGAAATTCAAAAATTTTTTGGTAGTAAATTGTATAAAACCGTGATCCCCCGAAACATTCGTTTGGCCGAGGCCCCCAGTCATGGGCAACCGGCTCTTCTTTACGATCGTCACTCCTCGGGGGCCAGTGCCTATCTGGAGCTGGGGCGGGAATTTTTAGAACGGCGGGGAGACAAACCTTCCGCGTCACGTCAAGGAGATCTTTAATGAAACACAACGCATTGGGCCGAGGGTTGGAAGCGCTGTTAAAACCTGGACCAACACCCACAAACGCTGACGGTGGCGGTGTGGCTAAAATATCCGTGGACAAAATTCGTCCCAACCGTTACCAGCCTCGCACCCGATTCACGCCGGAGTCCTTGGCGGAATTGGCGGATTCCATCAAGATCCATGGATTGGCCCAACCCGTTTTGGTGTCCCCCTCGGCGGTCCCCGGTGAATTCGAGTTGGTGGCTGGGGAACGACGCCTTCGGGCGTCTCGTATGGCGGGTTTGGTGGAAATTCCCTGCGTGGTTCGCCAGGTCACCGAACGTGAGCGGCACGAACTGTCTTTGATTGAAAACATTCAGCGCGAGGACCTCAACCCCATCGAAGAAGCCGAATCGTTTCGCCGGTTGATGGACGAGGCGGGGTTGACCCAAGACGACATCGCTCAACAATTGGGAAAAAGCCGTTCGGCGGTGGCGAACAAACTTCGTTTGTTGGAATTGTCTCAGATGTTGCGGAACGCTCTTCTGGAAAATTTATTGAGCGAAGGTCACGCTCGGGCCCTGTTGGGCCTGACGGACCGAGTGAAACAAGAAGAGTTGGGTAAGCGGGTGGTTCAAGAAAAACTCACGGTGCGAGATGTGGAACGTCTCGTCACGGATTGGACGTCGGCGTCCAAGGAAGGGCGTGCGCCCGCGGTTCCTCGAAAAAACCCGGACGTCCGTCATTTGGAGGAGGAACTTCAACGGGAACTGGGGCGGCGTGTGGTGGTGGAAGAACGGGGGAAAAACAAAGGATGGGTGCGCCTTGAATTTTATTCTTTAGACGATTTGGATGTTCTTCTCCGGCAGTTAAAAAAACCTCAAGGATAATCCTCTCTCCATGCGCGTCCTTCATGTGACCGAAAGCCGAGGGTGGTCCGGCGGTACGGTGCAGTTGTGGAATCTTAGTTTGGGCCTCGTGGAACGGGGCCACGCCGTGGCCTTGTTCTGTCCGCCGGACAGTGAACTGATGCGTCGGGTGCCCGGGAGTTCTGTCAAGGCTTTGGCTTGCCCGTTGAGGGAAGACTACGACATCACCGCCGCTCGACGTTTGGCCGGATGGGTGAGGTCTTTTCGGCCCGACGTTGTTCACGTTCACCACCCCCGGGCCCACGCGATCGCTTTGTTGGCCAGTTTCTTTGCCCCCATGCCCCATCTGATGGTCACGCGGCGTGTCTCTTTCAAATTAAAAAAATGGAATATTTTCAGTCAGTTAAAATACCGATCGTCTCGTGTTCGAACGTACGTGGCTGTTTCTGAAGACATTCGTCGGGTGTTGATCGCGGGGGGGGTCTCCTCGGAAAAGGTGGTGGTGATTCACAGCGGCGTGGACACCCGGCGCTTTTCTCCAAGACCTCCCGCCGATCATCTTCGACGAGAATTGAATCTTCCTCAGGGGAAACCCTTGGTGGGCAATCTCACCCATTACAGTTGGTGGAAGGGGCAGTCCTTCTTTTTAGGGGCCGCGGCCGCTGTGATCAAAAGCGGTGTGCCGGCCCATTTCCTATTGGTGGGCAAAGACACCAATGGGGACGAGGCTCGGGAACGGGTGCGAGCGTTGGGTATTGAAAAACACGTGACCCTCGCGGGGTTTCGAACGGATATCCCAGAAATTTTATCCATTTTGAGTGCCACGGTTTTGTCTTCGTTGGCCGGGGAAGGGTTTTCCGGCGTTTTGCGGGAGTCCATGAGCATGGGTGTTCCTGTGGTGGCGACCGACGTGGGTGGAAATTCTGAGTTGGTGAAAGATGGAAAAACCGGTTTCCTCGTTCCTTCCGGAGACGTCCACGCCATGGCCTCCGCTGTCCAGCGTTTGTTGGTGGATCGTCCTTTGGCTCAGGCCATGGCCCGGGAAGCCCAAGAAAACGTGCGGACCCACTACTCCTTAGAGCGCATGGTGGAAAACTCCATCGCTCTTTACGAGCGGGTGTTGGCGTAAAATGAGGGGAGTGTTTTTAACGGTTTGTGTACTTTTTTTGAGCGTGGTGTCGAAAGCCTCCAGCGATTTTTCCCTCTATGGGTTGCCTCAAGCTTTGATGGAATACGAAGGAACGGGGTATCGCGAAGTTTCCGCTGGGTGGGAACTGAAGGTGAAACCTCTTTGTCCCGTGGGCGGGATTCGGTGGCGGCATGAATTTAACAAACAATGGGCTCTGCAGTCTCAATACTGGGTGAACCGTCCCACCTACGCGGAAGAGTCTTGGAACGCCAGAAGCCCAGACGTTAAACAATTTGATCAGACCCGGCTGTCTCTTCAATCTCTTTGGGCGGATGTTCGTGCCCCTCTTTGGGCTTCCCCTGTGGAGGTGGTGGCTGGTGTGAACGGGGCTTATCAATCTTTTCGTCGAAAAAATATTGTCTATGGTTCCACAAACGAACCAGGAGACTATCTTGAAACCCACACGGCTTTGGGTGTCCATATGGGTGTTCACGCCGGATCTCAAAAAAACAGCGGGGCCCACCGACCGGGTTCCTATTGGGACAGCGAGGTTTTACTGAGCCACTATCTCTGGACAAAAAACAATTTAACAACGTCCGGTGGGACCATTGACACGGGGGGGTATGCCTATTCTTTTCGCTTGGAGGGGGGCCTTGTTTTTGGACGGGTTCGCCTGGGTGTGGGATACCTTCGCCAGATGTATGAGATATTTGTTCCGGGGGGACGCTCCCTTCCCGAGGGATCGGCCGTGTCTCTTCCCATCAATAAAACCGATCTTTTTGGACCTTTTATTTCTTTGGGATGGATCTACTGATGCGTCGTTTATTTTTGGTGATTTTTTTTATGGGGATCGGTGGCATCGCTGGGGCCGGTGAGTTTTCTTTAACGGTGCTCCCCACGGCCCATTTGGATTACAAAGTGGCGGGGAAAATTCCTGGATACGTGGCGGATTTTGAAGGAAGTAAAGCCCCCCTTTATCGCTTGGAATGGACCCAAACCCACGTGCCGAACGGCTATTGGGGACTGTCTTTATGGCACACGGGGGTTTTTGGCGGAGGCACTTGGGGACAAGAGACTGTTCCCTCCGAGTCCGCCGGGGCCGTTTCTTATCAGATAAATTCGCTGAACGTTGGTTTTACCAATCTCTTTGTAACGTATCATCGGGCTTTGTTCCAAGGCCCTGTGGAAGCCCAGTTTCATATGTCCGTGGTTCGGGAAATATTTAAGCGTCGGGATTTCGTATTTCCTTCCAGTGGAACGGTGGCGACCGGTCTTGATGATGTGAACGAACTGTCGGCCGAGGGGATGGGGGTGGGGTTGGCGGGGATCCATGGAAAGCGTTTTTTCTTTCGTTGGCAAACCGCGGTCCACTATTATGTTCAGATTTTTGACGCCCAAACAGACGCGTCGGCCGGATCCATTTTTCAGGCCGAAGGAGGGCTGGGGTGGCGAGCTTCTCCTCGCTTTTCTGTCGAACTGGGGGGGCTTTGGCAGGACTGGTTTATTCTCGGTCAGGGAAATCGTCGCCTTTCTGTTGACGGAACCGATGGGGCCATCATTTCTTACAACCGCCAACTCACAACGCTGGGAGGATTCTACGTGAAAGCGGATTGGCGGTTTGGAGAGCGTCCATGAATCACACCCTTTTAGATGACGTTGTCGTTGTTCATTATTCCGAGCTGGGCACTAAAGGCGGGAACCGCCGTTATTTTGAACGAAAATTGGCTGACGATATTCGGCGACGGTTGGGGGCTTTAGCCCTTCAGGTGAGGTTGGAGAGCGCTCGCGTTTTAGTGACACCCGCCCCGGACGTTTCTCGGGAAAAAATTTCCCATTTGCTGGAGCAAGTTTTCGGCGTGGCGTGGTTTTCCTTTGGGAAAATTTTTCCTTGGTCCTCTGATCATTCTGGGTGGGACGACATCAAACGCGCCTCTTTGGGTTTGGTTCAAGAAAACAAAGAAGCCGCCACGTTTAAGGTTTTTGCACGTCGTTCCGTAAAAAATTATCCGTTTTTGTCCCAAGACATTTGTTTGCGGTTGGGTGAAGAAATCATTCAAGGCACGGGCCTTCGGGTGGATTTGAACCACCACGATCTGGCCCTGCACGTGGAAGTTTTAACCAAAGAAATCTGTGTCTTCGCCGGGAAGTCCCCGGGGTTGCGGGGGATGCCCCAAGGGTCGTCCGGGGGGCTCTTGTGTTTGTTTTCCGGTGGGATTGATTCCCCCGTGGCCGCTTGGATGATGATGCGGCGTGGGGCGAGGGTTCATTTTCTCCATTTTCACCCGTTTCGATCTTCCCAAGAGGTCTTGAACACAAAGATCACCCAACTGATGGATGTTTTGAAAACCTGGGATTCGCAATCTCGCCTCTATCTCGTACCTCACGATCATTACCAAGTGGTGTCCTCCCTTCAGGTTCCCACGGCGTATGAAACCGTTTTTTTTCGGCGTTTCATGTTTCGCACGGGTGAGGTGTTGTCCCGGCGCTTGGGGTTTAAAGGTTTGATCACCGGGGACAGCCTCGGTCAAGTGGCCAGTCAAACCCTTGAGAATTTGGCGGCGGTTCAAACCGGTTTGTCGGTTCCTGTTTTTCAGCCGTTGATCGCTCAAGACAAAGACAGCATCATCCGGATGGCTCGAGAAATTCGTTGTTACGAGCCGGCTCTTCTACCTTATAAGGATTGTTGTTCGTTGATGTCTAAAAAGCCCAAAACCCGTGTGGCGGTTCCCATCATCCGTCGTTTGGAAAACGATCTTCAAATGGACTCGATCGTTGAGGGAAGTCTTCTCGTTTCTTCGGTTTGGGATGGTCAACGGTTGTCTCCTCTTCCTTCTCGAGCGTTCCCCCTCACCCGTTCGTTGCCCTAAAGTTTTTACTAACCCTTCAGTTTTTTATTTCCATTCCGATAACTTTCCTGCTTTAAAAAGCTTGTTTCAAAAGACGCCCTTGACAAAACAGTGTTCTGGGGTTAAACACGTGATGTAAGGATCTTGTGTTTTGTGTTCGATCCATAATTGTCACACAAGGAGAGTTCGATGCGAAAAATAATGTTTGCCATCACTACTGTCCCACTAACGATGAGTTGAATTGCTGAAACTCATTGATACAAAAAGGGAATAAGATGAAAAGACCATTTATCGATTTGAATCCTATGATAGACTTTGGCCAT
>Ga0247839_1007972_pt1 | contig 11352 bp, 3 predicted proteins | sample LaCruzMarch2015__6_FD_192405 | JGI IMG/M metagenome (GOLD analysis project Ga0247839, IMG submission 192405) | Freshwater microbial communities from meromictic Lake La Cruz, Castile-La Mancha, Spain - LaCruzMarch2015_16m | ecosystem: Environmental > Aquatic > Freshwater > Lake | place: Spain...
CATTTAAAATTCTAATATCAACTCTCATTTTAATTATCCGTTTAATAATTGTTTTATTCCATTTGTAGTTTCAACTTGGATTTTTTTGTTAGTCTTAATTGTATTATCTACCCTTTCAATGAGACCATCTTTCATTCTCACAACATAACATTCACCAGTTTGTAAATCACAAACTTGTTTTGTTCCATCCCCCAAGTCTTTCTGGGTTGTTTGGTTTTTTTTACCTAAGTAGTTTTCTAAAATAGTTTTTACGCTCATAGTTATATTTTTATTATAAATATCATCTTAAATAAAAAAAATTATCTATTAACTGAATTATATAAATCAATCGATGCTTGAGTTATTGATTCAATATTTTTTAATTCTTCAGTACCAGTTAATACTTTGTAATTATTTTCTCCAACCGAAAAATCAGCTGAAAGTGTTATGATTACAAACTTTGCGATATCCTTAGAATTACTTTGTAGTTTTAAGGAAGACGGATAATTTTTCCATCTTTCAAACATAAATCCAAGTTGGTCATTTAATGAGTCAAAATATACCATTGGTTCTTTAGTTGGGGTACAAAAATATTTTTTATTACTAGAGAAAAACGATTCGGTAGGTCCCCAATCTTGTAGAAGTGAAATACCTGCAAAATTATAAGAATATGATTCAATAATTGATTCGCCTCCAGATATATAATAAATTCTAGCAAACATACAATATCTAAGTAAAACACTATCAGTTCTTTTCGCAATTTCATTCACAATATTTTGTGATGTTTCGAAAGTTCCTTTTGGTCCTTGACTAGTATATTGATTATATTTTGTACTTACAGTACAATTTTGATCTAAACCTACACTATTTAATTTATTTGGTGTTGTAGTTCTAATACTTACACTATTTGTTTTTTCCGAGGCTGTGATTGCGTCTCGTTCTTGTTTGTTTTTATTAATTATGTTTTGAACCAACTTTTGTCTAAGTGATTGTATAAAATTATCAATCTTTGGTAATGAAGCAGTTGGTTGTCTAATTCCGGTAAATCTTGTTGTAAATGAACCAGGTCTAATATTATGGTCAACTGAAAGAATCATATATGGACCACTAAACATTGGTACATTTCTAAGATTAAAATACATTGTTGGTTGTATTAATGCGTTTCCTAACATATCAACATCACATTGATAACTTCTATTTTTATACAAATTATATAGTGAAGTACTTTGTGTCGAACCCTCTCTGTTATTACTTTGATTTGCTAATTGATTTGTCGCTTCCAAAGATTCACTGGTTGCTTTGCCAATGTCTTGCCCAACATTAAAACTTGTGAAAATACCTTGATTCTGTGGTCCAATATCAACATTAAAACCAACAACTCTATTTGACTTATCCCAATCGTTTTTACCTATTTGGTTTTCAACTAAAGGATTATCACTAGCTCTTCTCAATTCAAAAGCATCACTTCTTTTACGATAGTCTATATTGTTTTTTAAATCAACTTGTTCACTAGGTTTATTAGCATAAAAACAAACCATTTTTGCCGTGGATTCTCTATAATCAACATTTGTAAATGTTCCAAATAATGTATTTGCAAAATCTAATGTATTTTCAATTTTTGGTTTTGGATTTTTTACTGAATCTTGAACACCATAAAAATTTACATATGACGGTAAATTCATAACAACAAAATTATTCTCAATTAAAATATCTTGAACAAAAATCAACATTGTTTTTTTGCTTGATTTACTTTCGATTACTGTTTGTAATCTGTCCTTTAAGCTATCAATGTCCACTAGAATTTTATCTCCAATATTTCTACTAGCTCTATCTAATAACAAAACATCTTCAAATAAAGTTTTAGTCTTGAAGTCATTACCAGCAATCCATTTGTCATTTAATGCTTTAAAAGTCTCCCAAATTTCTAATTTTGTTTGTGGTTCACCTTGTAACTCACTACTTATTTGTTCTTCAGGATTTATCTTTATTGAATCTAATGAATTTCTAACATCAATCATTAATGAATCAATGACTTTATTTTTAAACCCATTAATCTTATTAAGATAATTTGTCATTGCGGTATTAAAAGCTGATGAACCTAGACTGTTAATAGGTGATGGGGTAGGTGAATATGATGATGGAACTACTCTATCAAAACTAATAATATATTGAGGGTCTGTTGTTACAGTTGTGGTTGATCCAAATATTCCTACAATGGTATTATTTATTAAAGTTTTGTAATAAACATCAGAACCTGAGATTGTATATATGTCATTATTTGTCGGTGAATTGTATTCACTTTCAAATAATAAAACATTGTCTTTATTGATATATGTTGTTCTGAATTTTAATTCAAATTGTTGGACATTAATCGTATCACCACTTTTTAATATAGCCGTAGCAACAGTTCTTGGTGAACTACTTGGGGTTGGTGATGGAATATAATTACTTTGAAACTGATTTAATTTTTGTGTTGCATATATTTTTATTATTGGTGCAAACGATTTAATATTTTCTTCGGTAAATTCAATATTTAAATCAACAAAGAAATCGGTAATGTATGATCCACTATTTTTATATTTTAATTCAGGTATTTCGGAAAATCCAACATAAGTAAATAATGCTGCCCATTCTTTAATATTATTATTCTGAGAGTTTGATAATGTAACAGTTCCATTTAAGGTTGGTAAGGCGTTTGGGGTATTAGTTGTATATTTTTTCCATTCAATCCTATCTACAATTGGTGTAGTTGAAAATGAGGAGAATAATCTTCTCTCATAATTTGATGGGTTGCCATATTTAAATGTTGCATCAACATTTAAGAATTTAGCTAAAATATCTTGTATTACAGCAAATTGTTCACCTTGTACTTTATTAACAAATTCAAATCCAGTACTACCTATTGTTTTAGGAATTCGTAACATAGTTCTCATTAAACTTTGAAAGTTCCTAAAATCTCTAGTCCCCTTATTTTCGTTATTAGATTGATTAGTGTTCGTTATTTCATTCCTAACAACACTCATTAGTAATAATGGGTCATCATCTAATGTTTGAGAAGTTTGTACTTGATTATCAGAATCTTCATAATCATATATTGATTTTGAGAATTTCAAAAATTCATTTTCAAATTTATCTAAAATATCTTTTTCAAAAACAGAAAAAACTTCATCCATTTTTGAGTACTCATTATTTAATCCTGATAATGTAAAGGCGTCTTGGAGTGTGTCTCCAGTCTTAATCATTTTTAAGTATTCTTCTGGTAATATTTTTTTAATTCTTGAGTTGTCAAAATAACCATAATTTGGTGCTGTCCAAAATAATCTAACCGAACCATTATATACCGCACTATTACCTAAAACTTGTTGTTTTATAGTATTACCTTGTCCAAAACATTCATTTTTGGTTTGATTAAACAATGAGCCACTTGATGGTAATAAATACATAAATTGTTTATCATCACTTTCTACAGCTAACGACCAAGGAATTACCCTAATACCTATTTCAGCATTTATCTGTGGTATTGTTTGATTATAATCAATTATCGCATTACTTACATAATTCATTGTCAACCCCGAATTATCCAATGCGTTTTGTATGTTTGTACTATTATATCCAGTACTTGTCGCATTTGTTACCGAGAATAGAGCTGTTGACCCTGTTTGTGGTGGGGAAATTTCATATTTACCTTTACCACCAGGAGTACCATCAATCTGAGAAATAATACCAGTGTTTGGTAATAAATTTAATCCAGCTAATAAGTATCCTGGTTGTAATGAAGCTAAGTTTATTTGTGTTACTGTTAATGTTGTACCACTAACACTGCAAGTTCCATTTATTTGAGAGTTAGATTGTATAATCTCATAACCATTTAAAAACACATTAAAATCATTAATTAATTTTGGATAAAACCCAACATTAAGTAGTGTTGATGTTTCAAGTCCAATTATTGTATTTGTTTCCAATACAATATCAATCGGTGCTCCATTAATTATTAAATTATATGTTTTTGTTGTTGCGGATGTTATTGGGTCATAGTTCCCTATTCTATCAAAATCTTTCCAAGAGTTCTCAAGAATATCAGTACCATCTTCAATGAATTTTTTATATCTATGCCATATTGAACCGTACTTTAATACCCAAGCATACGGAACTCTATGTAAAGCCCCAAATTTTTTAAATGTGGCAAAAATATAGTCCTGGAGGATATTCGTACCATTTTCATATTTAAGATATTTTTCCTTAAGTGTTGCTAGTGGTAAACTATTAATGAACAAGTACGCTGAAGCTACAAAAGGATGTTTATCGTAATTTCTAAATTTCTTTAATCCATCTTGGATGGAATTAACAAAATATGGGGTATTAAGAATTGATGTTGTTTGTTCAAAACTAACACCACCACTATAATTCAAATATCTGATAGTGCCTTCAGTTAAAACACGTTTCTCTGGTGGTCTATTATAAAAACTTTTCAACATATCATTAGTTGGTCCTGTGGATTGAGATGACGGGTTGATAGGTTCTGGTTCTGAACTATTTAATTGTATAAAAGAGGTAAGAGGTCTTCCAAATAAATTACTTGTTTTGGGTAAAAAATTAGCAATAACTTTATTATTAGGATTGTATTTTAATATGTCAGTAGTCACAAAAACCGATTCTGGGGAATCTATAGACACACTTTGAGCCAAATATTTTTTAATCCAGTCTTTGTTTGTAAATGGAAAAGTATCAGTAAAGTCAAATTTGTTATCTGTTGTTGATACTAAAAATTTTTCAAGCTCACCTTCAAAAGTTAATGAAACTTTTGGTTCAGTAAAAGATTCAGAAAATATATACGGATTTAAAAATTCAAATTCACCATTAGTAATTGTATTTCTAATATATGGAGTGTTAAAGATACCTCTTATAAAATTTTGCCAACTTTCACCAGTTCCATTATTTGAGAACTGACGTAGTAAAGATTCAAAATTAGCCGAAGTTATTAAATAATTTTTTAACTTATCAACTATAAATGGACTCCCACCTTCCAATGCGTTTTTAATGTTTGTCTTTTCACATTCAGAAATAAATTTGATTATTGGGTCAATGAATGACGGAGCGTCTTCAACTCTGGAAATTTTAGAATAATTAATTGTATATAAAATTCTTTCATAAATTTCATAAAAGAATTTAACCTCTTCTTGATTACTAAAAACATAATTACTAATTGGAAATTCAATTGCATTACTTGAAACCCGTTTAATGTCAAGTACTTCGTTATCGTTTTTGGTTTCAGATGGAGGACTCTTTCTTTCTGTCAGTCCTTTTATGAACTCTTCAACAAACTCTACTTCAGGCCAAACATTAAATAAATAACCTTTAGTTTTTGAAATTAATGAGGCATCACCCAAATATCTTAATTCATATTTTTCATGTCCATCTTCACCTGTTGTTTCAACAATGTACTGAGGCCAAGGATAAATTGGGGTATTCGCATTGTCCCCATTGTTAAATGTTTCTTGTGACGCCCCAGCGGTTTGTTCGTTTAAAATAACTTGTTTTCTTAATCTATCATTTTGTAATTCCCACGCCTTGGTATGAACGTCATCCATCATTCTTAAAAACGCTTCACCGTTCGCAAATACAACCGCTAAAATATTTCTAATATTTGGTATAAATCCAAGTCCTTCATTTTTGTTTTGTAACAAATTGGATAAAGCTTCAGCTAATTTTTGTTCAATTTCTTGTCGTAGTACTTTTAAATCTTTAACCATTTTGTCGGTTAGATTAATAAAAGTATTTAATCCTTCAAATACAAAAAAATTACTTGCTGGTATATTCTCACCAGTCTTTAATTTAATATTAAAAGTATTAAATGAATAACTTGAAGCTAATTCACTCTTAAATTGCTCTATTTGAGCTGGTGTAGGTTGTTTTCCTTTTCGTTGATAATAAGTTTCATTTAAGTCTACTTTATCTATTGTAAGTTCTGAGATAAAAACTTTAAATGTTATTGGATTATTTACTTTAACATTAAAAGTTTTTCCATCTATTTTATAACTACCATTTTGACCAGCAACTGGATTTGTATTTAATCTTTGATTAAAGTCAGTTAAAATCGCATCTAAATCAGTGATTGCTGCTTGTCTCAAATCATCAGAATTCAATTCTTTTTTAAAACTATAAACTCTTTCTTTGGTGTTTTTTAATATAAATACATTTTTGTTATCCATATAACGAGTAAACCAAGAAGGTTTACTTCCTGCAGTGTAATAAAAAACAACTCCTTGATATTCTGTTAATAATTTTTGATAATCATCACATCCTGAAATTGGTTCTAAATTTTGCTTAGTAAATGTATCTAATTTAGTTTTTATAAAAGTATCTAACAGATTTTTTAATTGAACTAAAGTAAGTTCTGGTAAATCAACCGGAATTAACCCTTTTGATTTATATTCACTATACATTTCTTTTATTTTCTGATATCCTCTTTCTGTGATTGTTTCGTTAACTGTCACGGTATTAGATTGACCACCACTACTCGATTGCCTTGAAATTCTTGTCTTGTACATATGTGGGGCGGCAATTAAAGCCTCCATACTTAATTCACTTAATAATGTATATTTGTATGTATAAAATTGTAAGTCAATCTTGAAATTACCTGAGTCAGCTTGATATCTAGCGTTAAATTTTTGTAACATAAGACCCAATCTAACCGCCTTACCATAATATCCTTTTATGGTTAAATAAAATAAAGGATAAGGTAAATTAAAAAATGCCGCATATGGTGAATTGTCGCCAGATTCGAATAATGCACGACCTTTTACGTCAACTAATTCAATTGATATTGATGGCATGAATGCCGTGTTTTGTCTAATACTAATTGATGTTATACCTAATAATCCGTTATCTACTGACCCTGGTTTTCCATTAGATTGTATTGTTTGTCTTATATAGTAATCATTATCTTTGTTTGGATTTTTTATTGACTCTTGTTTAGGTTGGTTTACACCTTGTCCTTTTACGGTATCTTTTCCGGTTATTTCGTCAGTCCAACTTGTATCCATATAAGTTTTGCCACCAGGTTTCAAGAAATTAATCGTTGCTACGGATACAGTTTGAAATACATCGTTATTTGCAACACCGACAGCTAATTTAGTTCTCGGTAATAATTTGGTTTCCAAATTGGCATACATAACAAGATTTTCGTGTTTCACTAATCTTTCTTTAGTGACACCATTTTCATCCACTACTTTATTGGGATCAATAACAATTATATTGTTATAGTCAAATTCTACTAATATGTTTTCTGGTTTATCTACCATAATAAAAAAGGTAATCGTCTAATTGATTTTTATAGTCTTGTAATGAAGTTACTAATGGATATGGAATAGTCAATATAGTGCCATCCGGTATTGCCCATTCATTTGAACCATATTTTGGGTTTGCCTGTAATATTAACCACCCAAATAGTGGGCTACCATAATATTGTTGGGAAACTTTATCTAATCGTGACATATTACTTTTATAAATGTATCGTTTATCCGTACTTTTCGATGGTAATGAGATATATGGAACAACTGTTTGTTGTCCATTAATTATAAAATCTTTATACCTATTATATGTTTCTCTAGCCATTAGTTAAATGTGTTTTTACCATTAAATGTTTTTCTGTCATTATTACTATTAACACTACTGTATAAATCAAGAATTATTTTTTCATTTTCTGGAGTTGCCCCAATTGTAGTATAATTAAATTTTCTTACTTTACCTTTGGGGTACATTTTGTCTTCAATTCCATCAATTAGTTCTTTATATGTTTTATCTTTCTTTAAATTTTTAAAAATGTTTTCTTCTAATTTTAATTCTTTAGTATAATCTCTATCTAAATCATTAACTATCTTTTCAAATTTATTTATTAATTTAACTGGTGTGTTCCAATTTTTAAGTTCACCTGATATTATTGTGTCAATAAATTGTTGTTTTTTATCTTTGTTTGTTAATATTCTGGCCATAACCATAAAGAACATTTTATCTATAATTGGGTTTTCTGTTCCAAAAATTTCATTATCTTTAACCTTAAAATCACCAGCATCATATGTTTTTATATCAAAAATTTCGGTATCCCCAAGTAATTTGTTATAAGAATCAATTAGAAGTCTCACTTTTCCGTAGTCATCTTCCATTTCATCTTTCGTGTTTACTTGATTTTGAGTATTTTTACTAACTTCATTAGTTGGTGATAATTTATATATTCTTGGGTTTCCAGTTTCTAATATTTTACCATCAAGTAAAGTCAAAACTGTATTAATTTTTCTAATTGTTTTTACAAAATTTTCTTCAACCAAAACTAATTCTTGTGTTGTTGTTGTAATTCCATTAGAATACGTTGATTTTAAATCTTGTATATATTTTATAAGATTTGTTTTTACATTGGGTATTGGAGTATTTTCAGGATTTGTGAAAAAGTTATTAAGTTTTCTTATTAAAATATTAGTATCATCGTCTATCCTATCAATTATTTCTTTGAAAGTTTCGTCTAATAAACTTTCATATTCTGATTTACCAAAAATTTCAGCATTAGGTGAACTAATATCCCCAATAGCAAAATTTCTATTTTCATTTATTAATTGAACAACACCGTAGTTGTACGAATTATTTATACTTTCTAATTTATTTACCAATGTTGTCATATAGTCTTTAGTGACACCAATTAAACTATCCATAATTTTTTGGTAAGTAGTTTCACCAGTTTGACCCCCTGTTACCGGTATATTAGTTACAATTGTTCCAATTGGATTTCCACCTGGGTTTGGTGGAACTAATGTACCACCTTCACTTTTTTGTGTTGGCTGATTCAATAATAAAGCATCTACTATTTGTTTGTCTAAAGTTGAGGTATCTTCAGTTGGTGTTGCTCTTTCGTCATATATTTCAGTATTAGCATAAAAATTAAATGATAAGGCATTTTGTAATTGTTCTACAGGTTTTGATAATCCCATACCCCCAATTATATTGAAATTCATTGATACTTTAACCATCATTGGTTGTACACCAATACCTTCAGGGTTTAAATCAAGAAGATTATTATCATAAGTAAACCCCATTGTCGTTGGTATTATTTTAGTGTGATAGAAATCTCCGACTCTTAAAACTAAAATTGGTGGTGCTCCAAATGCTGTATTTATTGAGTCGTTATATTTAGGTTTACCATCAGTACCAATTATTGGTATAGTTTCACCAGGTCTAGTGCATTGGTTTAAAAATGTTAATCTGGCATTTAACCCTTCTGGAGTCATTGAGTGAAACGCTGGGTTAAAGTATTTAATTTTTTCTTTAAATGACGCATAAACCATTGGGGCTTTTTCTTCAATTAATTCAAAATAATCACACTCGGTTAAAAGATTCCTTAATATTTTTTTACCAATACCTTCCTTTAATTTTTTTATAACATCAACGGTTGGTTCTATTCTTGGTATTGGTTTCGGTATTGGATTTGGTTGTGGATTTGGTGGTGGAGGAGGAGGAGGTGGTGGTGGTGGTGTTATTTTTTCCAAATTTACATTTATATTTGAAATTCTTACTCTTCTACAAGCCATCGCATTGATAGAATAAACAGTACTTTCATTAACCCCTCCGTTTCCGCCAATTACATTTTTTCTACAATCAACTTCAAATCCATAATCACCGGTTTCACCCTGTGGTATTACAATTTCTTCACCCTCAGTCTTTGGGGGATTAATCTTAAATTGTTGACTGTCAAAAAATTTTTTCATTTTAACTCCGCCAACTTCATAGTTTTTTAAAAAATTTTCAATAGAACTTGTACGTCTTGCTGATAAACTTTTATTGTAATCAACATCCCCTAATGCTGAGGCCGAACCAACCATATCTATGGTTATGGTATTTTTAGCGTTACTACTTAACACGTCAAAAACTTTAGGTGCGAATTCGTTTATAAATGAATTAAATTGTTTAAAAATTACATTATTGAAAAAATCGGTAGTTTTTTTAGTTCTAGTACAATAGTCACTATAAGAAACTGTACCCGCCCCAATTATATCCGAAGGTATATTACCAGATTTTTTACAAAAAGATAAACTTGGATTAAAAATGGCGTCAGCTTTTGCTTGGTATTTATTAACATTAGTTGAACTACTATATGATGAATATGTTGACCCATATGATACTGAAGTTGTAGTTACCCGAACATTTTCTGGGCCTGGGACATCGTTTTCAAAGTAAAACGCCAAATTTTTGAATACTTCAAAATCCTTTGCTCTAGGATCATATTGTGGGTCTGGGTTTTTACCGACACCATTTACATTGCCTGTTCCTGTCTTATCTGCTTCCGGAACAACCGAAATTCCTTTGACAACCCCTAAATATTCTTCAGTTGTCAATCTTGGATTATTTAATATTTCTTGGTAGGTATATAAATCCGATAATGGAATTGTATTAAATTTTTTAGCCAATTCATATATATCATATTTAACACAACCGGCAAAAAAAGAATCCATAATTGAGTTTACTCTTTCATCATTTTTATTTTTAAGTTGTTTATCAACTAATAAATTTATAACGGACGGATTATCAACAATAATAGTCCAACTTAAATTACCACTCCTACTAGTGTCTTTATAAGTATATATTGGTTCAGGTCTTCCTAAAAATGATGTAGGTGTAAAATTAGGTGTACTTGAGTCACTAAACGTTAAATTATATGGAGGAAACCACATAACCCTACCACCATTTGGACCCTTCTCACATACTGGTAAATCATCGTAAGTGTATCCAGGTCTACTAGATGTTCTCCAAGCTAAATTCTCAATTGAGAACATATATTTTTTAGCTATAAAATTACCTTTTGCGTCTCGTTTAATATTTGTTGAGTTATCCCCTTTAATTGGGGCTATATTCAAATTATATGTGTTATCTAATACTGAATTGTTAAATTTTCTTCCACTCTTGGTTATCCCATCACTCTTTTGTAAATCAGCGTAAGTGTAATATGGTGTATCTTTTGTAAAAAGACGGCAATACTCAATACCACGTTGTTCCCCAGTTGTATTGTCAGTATATGAAACAACCTTAGAACCTTTAGTTATTTCCTTATACCCATCATTGAATACTTTACTAACTTGATTAATTGCATTACCAACGTGTTTTAATTTAGTAACACCAGCAACATTGTCGGCAGAATCAATTAATCTCTGTGTGTTATCTAATATTGAATCTTGTTTAAAGGTAACATTTGTTGATTCATCTCTGCTATATTGGGCTGTGATAACATTGAATTCTTTATCTTTAGAACCTTTCCCACCACCAACAGTTGCCTTGTATCCCGCAGCCCCTTTATATTTTGGTGATGTCCAAACAAATTGACCTACAATACCA